>Ga0105055_10005348_pt1 | contig 18170 bp, 18 predicted proteins | sample BON03_FD_78090 | JGI IMG/M metagenome (GOLD analysis project Ga0105055, IMG submission 78090) | Freshwater microbial communities from Lake Bonney liftoff mats and glacier meltwater in Antarctica - BON-03 | ecosystem: Environmental > Aquatic > Freshwater > Ice > Glacier meltwater | place: Lake...
CTTCAACTTCTAGTTCTGCTTCAACTTCTGGCTCAGATACAACTCTGAGCCTGAGCCTGAGCCTGAGCCTGAGCCTGAGCCTGAGCCTGAGCCTGAGCCTGAGCCTGAGCCTGAGCCTGAGCCAAAAAAAATTATCGTTGATGCAGAGCATGCCTTGGAAGCCATGATGATGGATCTTACTGCAGAGCCGTTGCCATCTGAGGCTGATCTTGAAGAAATGATGGCTGAAATAAGAAAGTTAGAACAAGAGGGTGCAATGGCTGAACAGGATAATGGGCGACAAACATCAATGTCTAATCAAAATGAGTTACAGTCGATTTTGTCTAATATCCCTTCATTTACTGAAATGAATAAAAAACGCTGACATCGAAAATAGGTAATCTTAACCAAATGATGTGGCATTTTTTTGCTCTTAATAATTCACTATTTGTTAGAATCTATGGCAAGCAATTATAGGACTAAAAATGTCAGAACAAATTCATCAAGTAGCTATCATCGGTGGTGGGGTATGCGGTACGGCATTATTATATTTATTAGCGGAATATAGCGATGTAAATGACATCGTGCTGATTGAGAAATATGCTGACGTCGCTAAGGTAAATTCGCATGGGCGAAATAATAGTCAAACGCTACATTGTGGCGATATTGAAACCAACTACACCCTAGACAAAGCATCGAAAGTCAAAGCCGCAGCTGAGATGGTTGTCAATTACACGGCAACCTTAGAAAGCCGTGATCACATTATTTTTAAATATCCTAAAATGGTGCTCGGGGTCGGCGAAAAGGAATGTCGTCAACTGCGCGAACGGTTTACGATTTTTCGTGATCACTTTACATCGATGCAGTTATTAGAAAAAGAAGATATTGCTCGAATAGAACCTAGCGTCGTGATGATGCAAAATGGTGAATACCGGCCAGAACCCTGCGTCGCTTTAGCAGTATTAGATGAGTATTGTGCAGTTGATTTTAACCAATTAGCAGAGTCTTTTGTCAGTCAAGCGAATAAAAGTGTTTCTACTACCATTCAACTTAAAATGAATAGTCATGTTGAAGAAATCCTTCATATCGATGGCATTTTTCATATCAATACTCAAGACCAATGTATTAAAGCCAAAACCGTGGTGGTTTCTGCTGGTGGGCATAGTTTGTTGTTAGCCCAACAAATGGGTCATGGCTTAGAATTTTCATGTCTACCGGTTGCTGGCAGCTTTTATTTCACGCCAAAAGTATTGAATGGTAAAGTTTATACTGTCCAAAATGATAAATTACCCTTTGCTGCAGTACATGGTGATCCTGATGTGTTGATTGAAGGCAAGACACGTTTTGGACCCACAGCACTATTACTACCTTTATTAGAACGTTATAACATGAGCACTTTTGTTGAGTTTTTAAGAGTACTTAAATTAGATCGTCGTGTTTTAAAAGTATTCTGGGATTTATTCAAAGTTACTGATATTCGTAACTATATTTTAAAAAACTTCTTGTTTGAAGTGCCTGGCTTGCGCCGCTGGCTGTTTTTAAAAGATGCTCGAAAAATAGTACCTTCTTTAGAATTAAAAGATATCAGTTTTGCGAAAGGATTTGGCGGTGTTCGACCACAATTAATTGATAAGAAAAAATCTATACTTATGCTAGGTGAAGCTAAAATTAATCCAGGAAATGGAATAATTTTTAATATGACACCTTCACCCGGTGCCACAAGTTGTTTAGAAAATGCCGAGCTTGATATGCGTTTAGTTACCGATCTTTTAGGGGCTAAAATTGATGAACAAAAATTACAACAGCTACTACATAAATAATCTTAGACTTACTTCTGGCTAAAAGATAAACAGCCCCTAAGAACTAAAGCTGGCTTATCTTTTGCTTTATTAATTAATGTGTTGGGATTTACCCACAAGATAAATCGACAAATCAAAGTTAAATAAGACTTAAAGCCTTATTAACAGTAACTTATAGAGGTATGTAATATGGCGCTTAACCATGAAGCTAGTAACAAAGATAGCGGCAAAACTGATCAGCGCCGGCAAATATTTACCTTTTTTGTTGAAGATATGATGTTTGGCCTAAATGTTGAGAATGTACTCATGTTAAGTCAAGAAGTGAGCGATATTCAACGGTTGCCTGTTGAAGAGCTTGGTTTCTGTGGTGTCACTAAATTTCAGGGTGCAATTGTACCTGTACTTGATTTTGCTCATCGTGTTGGTATCCCATCAGGTATGGATGCTAAAACGGCTTTATTGACTGTTTTAACTGAGCGCGAAAATGATCACGTAGAATGGATAAATTCACTAGAAAATACGATTAAAACGGGCGTTGCATTTACCAAGGTTACTAACCCAAAAGACTGTAGCTTCGATAAATGGCATCGTTCATTTAATACTCGAGATGAAACATTGAAAGAATTGCTGGAAAGTTTTGATGAACCGCACAAAAAACTACACGCCTTAGCAGAAGTGCTCATTACATTACGAGATAATGGCAAACAAGATGAGGCTCTAGAGCGATTAGCTCAAGAGCGGACAACCACTTTACGTCGTTTACGTGCCTTGTTTTCTCGCGCCCGTGACCAGATTCAAGGCGGCATGCGTCAAGTATTATTATTTATTACCCTAGATGGGAAAACGCCGCGCTACGCCCTGATGATCGATGAAATTAATGATGTATTGAACTATACCCCTGCAAATTATCAATCAAGTCGCAGTGGTGGCATGGCATTAATTAATAAAATCGAACAAGTCATAGAAGGGATTTATGCTCAAGCAAATACACCAGACTGTCTGTTTTTTGATATTAATAAATTAACTGATATTGATGCCTTAATGAAAAAAGTCAGTTAACCTCAGTCAGCGCATAATTAAAAGCCACCTTTGTTTTGGTGGCTTTTTTATTTGAAATTTGGACACTGTAATTATGTCGTCATCTCCTTATATTACTGCGCAAGGTATGTCTCGCCTTAATGAAGAGCTTGCTCAGATTTGGATAAGGCGAAGAGATGTCGTGAGAGCGTTATCGGCAGCAGCAGCGGAAGGAGATAGGTCGGAGAACGCTGAGTATATCTATCGAAAAAAAGAATTACGGGGTCTTGATCGCAGAATTCGCTACTTGCAAAAAAGAATGCCCGATTTGCATATCATTGCCGATAATCCTGACAATCAGAATAAAATCTTTTTTGCTGCTTGGGTTACCTTAGAGAATCAACAGGGTGAGCATGTGGAATATCGTATTGTAGGTCCAGATGAAATTGATCATCAAAAAGGTAATATCAGCATAGATTCGCCCCTAGCTTTAGCATTACGAGGCAAGCAAGTCGATGATGAAGCTATTATAAAATTGCCAACGGGCATTAAACACTATTTTGTAGTGGCTATTCATTATCAGCAAGTTAAGGGCTAATTTTTAGAATCCGACCATCGTCTGTAGATATATATAACCATCCTTCAGGGCTTTCAATGATATTTCTAATTCTGCCTTCTACATTACGTAATAACCGTGTTTCAGAGATCGCCTGATCTTGTTCATCCAAAACAATGCGATTGAGATGTTGTAATTTCAGTGCACCCGCTAGTAAGTTATTGTGCCAGCTAGGGAATACATTTCCCATATATTGAATTATACTGCTGGGAGCGATCGATGGAATATACACTTTGACCGGTTGCTCCATACCTGCTTTTGCTGTTGCTTCACCAACAGCAAACGGTGTGTAGTATTCCATACCGAAAGAAATGATAGGCCAGCCGTAGTTTTTACCTGCTTTGATCAGATTAATCTCATCACCGCCACGAGGTCCATGCTCTATTTCCCACAACTGTTCGGTGATTTTGTTAAAAAATAAGCCTTGTGGATTACGGTGTCCATAACTCCAAATTTCCGGCAAAGCGTTTTTGTCACCGACAAAGGGGTTATCAGATGGCACACTGCCATCTAAATTCAAACGTAAAATTGATCCTGCATGAGTACTCAGATCTTGTGCATTAGGACGAAAGCCCCTTTCACCTATCGATAAAAAAATATGATTCTTATTATCAAAGGCAATTCTGCCGCCAAAGTGCTGATTGGTATCAGTTGTAGATTTTGTGATCAATAAGTCCTGCCAATCAATTAAGCTGTTGCCACTAAGTTTGGCTCGCGCTAATGTCGTTGCGCCTTGGCCTGATATATCTTTGCTATACGTGAAGTAAATCCATTGATTGTTTGTGTAATCAGGTGATAAGGCGATATCAAATAAACCACCTTGGCCTGCCACTTTAATCGCAGGCAATCCGGTAATGTTAGTCAATGAGCCTGTTTTTAAGTTGAGCAGTGAAAGTTGACCTTCACGTTGACTGATCAGTAATGTATTGTCAGGCATTACCGCCATACCCCACGGCACACCTAGTCCAGTCGCAAGCGTTTGTGTTGTTACCACTTCTGCACTATTAGCAGGTTGGTAAAATATTAGAATGGCAAATACGCTGATAATGAATTTCATAAAACGGTTCCTAAAAAGTGTTTCAGAGGTTTATGAGCTACACGATAACATTGAACAGCCGGCACGATCTCTTGCCCAATCAGGACGTTTAACCGCAAAATGTTCCATATCAGCTTGCTCTGCGTAGGGTTGGCGTAATAATTCTAGTAATTCATTGACCATACTAAAGTCACCTAATTCCGCTTTATCAATGGCCAGTTGTGCCATATAGTTACGTAATACATATTTGGGATTGATCTCATTCATTTTCTGGCGACGGATAATGTTTGATGTGCCATCTTCAGAAACACGTTGTTGATATAGACGTAACCAATTGCAGGTACGTATTTTGTCGTCTGCACTTAATGCCGCGGGGGCATAATAAGCATCCATTAATGGTGCGAGTAATGCTTGGTCTGAAAGTAGGTCATTTTCACAATCGATATCCGCAAGCTTGCGATAGAAGATAGTCATATCAGTTTCAACCAGTTGTAAAATTTTGTGCAACTCGGTATTAAGAGCTTGATCCATCGCGGCGTTATAATTGTTTAAACCAAGCTTTTTAGCGCGCATAAACTGCCATTTCTGGTCATATAATTCAGCATAATCATTAAGGATCTGACGTAAGGGATCGGCATCTTCAATTAAAGGATAAATTGCATTGGCGAGTTGGAATAAATTCCACTGGGCAATTTGTGCCTGATTACCATAACGATAGCGTCGACCATTGGCATCGGTGGTATTAGGCGTCCAGTTAGGATCGTAATCTTCTAACCAACCATAGGGACCATAATCGATGGTTAGTCCTGAAATCGACATATTGTCGGTATTCATTACACCATGGACAAAACCGACACGCATCCAATGTACAATCATATCGGCAGTGCGTTCGCAGACCTCAGAAAACCATTGCAGATAGACATCAATACTGGGTTTACCTAGATGTGGAAATTCAGTGGTAATAGTGAAGTCAACTAAGGTGCGTAAGGTATCAATATCACCGCGAGCAGAATGAATTTCGTAACTACCGAAACGTAAGAAAGACGGGGCGACACGGCATACAATAGCGCCAGGTTCCGGTTTGGCACGGCCATCGTAAAACATATCCCGTACAACCTGTTCGCCAGTGATCACTAAACTTAAGGCCCGAGTTGTTGGTACGCCTAGATGAAACATGGCTTCACTGCATAAAAACTCACGTACCGATGAACGTAATACAGCTAAACCATCGGCAGTACGAGAATAGGGTGTAGCGCCAGCGCCTTTAAGCTGCAAGGCATAATGTTCGCCCTGTTGATTAAGCACTTCGCCTAGATTTATTGCACGACCATCGCCCAATTGTCCGGCCCAATTACCAAATTGATGACCACCGTAACATTGTGCATGAGGCCGCATATCTGCCAATAGTTGGTTGCCCGAAAATACTTGTGTGAAGTCATCTGACTGGCAATCTTCATTTGATAAATTTAATAATTCAGCCACTTCAGATGAAAAAGCGACCAGCTTAGGCGCCGCAACTTTAGTGGGATTTACAAAGGAATAACAGGCGGACAATACTTGCCGACGATGATTATCTGTTTCATTATCTGCCGGTAATTCATCAACAAATCGGTTGTCGAAGTTTAATGTTGATAGTGAAGTTTGTTTTATCACAAGATAGCCTTATAGATAATGATTTTATTAGGGCAGGTAATATATTTAGAATTGAAAATAATATGCCGTTTCCTTAGTATTAAGTCTTAGCAATGACCTCAACTATAACTTAGTTAATGCAGGTAAAAAAACCATATTTTAAGTATAGTTAAAGGCTAAACAGATTTATTAGGTAATGAATAATGAAACAATCAGTACAAATGAGACAACCAACTCAAGCAGAAATTCAACCGGTATTGAACGCGCTTAATAGTGGGAATTTAGAACTTGCTGAAAAGACTGCTAAAGCATTGCTGAAGACTTTCCCTAATGCTTTTGTATTGTATAACCTGTATGGCAATACACTTGCCGGTCAAAATAAATTCCAAGAAGCCGTCACGGCCTTTCGTAAAGCCTTAGAAATAGATCCGTCGGTGGGTGAGTTACATTTTAATCTGGGTATTTTATTGACCAATTTAAACCGTACCGATGAAGCAATCACCAGTTATAAAAAAGCGGTGAATTTAAAGCCTAATTTAACGGATGCTCATTACAACTTAGGCGCGGCATTACAATCCCAAGACAAATATGATCAGGCTGCGACAAGTTATCAAAAAGCAATCGCCTTAGAGCCGGGCTTTTTTGAGGCATTAGTTAATCTTGGCGTGGTATTACAAGAGCAAAGCAAATTGGCAGAAGCCATTGCAGTCTATCGTCAAGCACTCAATATTCAAAAAGATGCCAAAGTGTATTTCAACATGGGTACAGCTTTAAAAAATGAAGGCAAATTAGGTGATGCGATAGAAAGTTATAACGATGCCTTGGAACTCAACCCCAATTATGCCGAAGTGCATAGCAATATGGGTGAAGTATTGCGAGATCAAGGTCGATATGATGAATCGGTTATGTTTTATAAACAAGCCTTAGCAATTGATCCGAGCTTGCCTGTAGCAAATTACAGTCTTGCTATTTATCTTTATGACAGTGGTGACTTGGAAGGTGCGTTAACCCATTTTCAACGTTCCGATTTTGCTGATTGGCAAGAACGTTCATTATATTGCTTGTATAAAACAGGACGATTTGGTGAATTTAAACAGGGCTTAGAAGCGCTTAAAGCGAAAAAACATACCTCGCCATTTTTAGCCACCTTAACTGGACATTACGCCGATAACTTTGGTACAGAGAATGATTACAATTTCTGTAAAAATCCACTGGATTTTGTGTTCCACACAGAAATTAAAGAGCTCAAAGGTGAAAATAGTGAATTGCTTGCACAGTTATTAAAAGACATTAACTTTGCTGATGTTGAAAAGAAAATGCAGGGTCGATTAGTCAATGGCGTGCAATCATCGGGGAATTTGTTTAAGCGCGATGAGGCCTCATTCCGAGCTATAGGTCAATTGGTCGAGCAGGCTATTGAACGTTATCGCCAAACCTTCTCTGGTGAACAATGTGTGTTTGTAAAGGCATTCCCTACAAAGATCGAGTTTGCTAGCTCATGGTATGTACGTATGCAACAAGGCGGTCATTTAACCTCACATATTCATGAAGAAGGTTGGGTCAGTGGGGCTTTGTATTTGTCATTACCTACAGACAAAAAGCACGAACATGAAGGTAGTATTGAACTGAGTACCCATGGTGATGATTACCCAAAAAAACACGATAATTTTCCGACTAAAACGGTGGCGCCAGCCGTAGGCGATTTAGTCATGTTTCCATCATCAGTATTTCATCGCACCCTGCCATTTAGTTCAGATGAAGAACGGATTTGCATCGCATTTGACTTGAAACCTGCATTATAATGAATGCAGTTTATTTTTATCCGGCTAGACAACAGTGAGAATGGGATTAATCGTGTCCCACACGAATATTGAGGGAGCGGATTTACATAATGCATATAATCTCTGACGCAGAACTTGAGCAACTGACATCGCAAGTTGCACAATGCATGTTAGATATTAACTGGCGATTATCGGTCGCTGAATCATGTACTGGTGGATGGTTAGGGAAATGCTGCACTGATCTCGCTGGCAGTTCGATATGGTTTGATCGTGGATTCATTACTTATAGTAATCAAGCAAAGCAAGATTGTCTGGATGTTAATGAGTCAACCATAAAGCAGTTTGGCGCAGTCAGTGAACAGACTGTGAGCGAAATGGTACAGGGTGCATTGGCTGAATCGATGGCCGACATTAGTGTCGCAATAACAGGTATTGCAGGTCCTGATGGCGGTTCTATCGACAAGCCGGTTGGTACCGTTTGGCTTGCATGGTTCACCAAATATTCAGCAGTTCAAACACAGTGTTGTCATTTTGAAGGTGATCGAGAGTCAATTAGGCGGCAAGCAGTAAAACGCGCGTTACAAGGAATAATCAAAAACGCTAGAGACTGACTGCCATCTATGGGATAATCGCACGTTTACTGATATCTGGATTCAACGATGGCGACTAAAATGGACGACGACAAGAAAAAAGCATTAGGTGCAGCATTAGGCCAAATAGAAAAACAATTTGGTAAAGGTGCTGTTATGCGTTTGGGCGATTCAGCCGCTTCTCGTGATATCGATGCGGTATCTACGGGCTCGATAGGTCTGGACGTTGCTCTTGGCATTGGTGGTCTACCTCGTGGACGAGTCGTTGAAATCTATGGCCCTGAATCTTCTGGTAAAACAACACTGACGCTTCATGCCATCGCTGAAATGCAAAAACTGGGTGGCACTGCGGCCTTCGTTGATGCTGAACATGCACTTGATCCGCTGTACGCGCAAAAATTGGGTGTAAATATAGATGACTTACTAGTCTCGCAACCTGATACCGGCGAACAAGCTCTAGAAATTACCGATATGTTAGTGCGCTCAGGTGCCGTTGACGTTGTGGTTATTGACTCGGTTGCTGCATTAACACCTAAAGCTGAAATTGAAGGTGAAATGGGCGATAGCCATATGGGTCTGCAAGCCCGTTTAATGTCACAAGCACTACGTAAATTAACGGCTAATATTAAACGTTCAAATACCTTGGTTATTTTTATCAACCAAATTCGCATGAAAATTGGTGTGATGTTTGGTAGCCCTGAAACGACTACTGGTGGTAATGCATTAAAATTTTATGCGTCAGTTCGTCTTGATATTCGTCGTATTGGCGCTATCAAAAAAGGTGATGAAATTCTAGGTAATGAAACCCGCGTTAAAGTGGTCAAAAACAAAGTTGCGCCGCCATTCAAACAAGTACAATTTGATATTCTTTATGGTGAAGGTATTTCTCATGAAGGCGAGTTGATTGATTTGGGCGTGCAAGAAAATATCGTTGAAAAAGCAGGTGCATGGTATAGCTATGCCGGCACCAGAATTGGCCAAGGTAAAGATAACGTACGTGCTTATTTAAAAGAACATCCTGAGATGGCGGCTGAAATTGAAGTTAAAATCCGTGCTGCTTTATTACCACCACGAGGCACTGTTGCCGTTACTGCGCCAGTAGTGCTAGTCGCTGAAGATGAGAGCGAAATTTCTGAAGCGTGAGAAAGCAATCGCTTAATGAGCGGGCGATGAATTTACTTGCTCGGCGTGAACACAGTGTTGCCGAGCTAGTAAGAAAATTAAGCGTCGACTTTGACTATGATGACATTATTGTTGCGATCGACAAGTTGACAGATAAAAACCTACAAAGTGATCAACGATTTGCGGAAAATTATTTACGTTATCGTTCACAGCGTGGATTTGGTTATCAAAAGATTAGGCAAGAATTAAAAGAACGTGGTGTTGATGCTGAACTCATCAGTGATGCATTAGCAGAATCTGATATTGATTGGTTTGCGCTTGCAGCAGGTGCCCGTTGCAAACGTTTTGGCGAGGAAGATCCAGAAGATTATGAAGAACGTGCTAAACAGCAACGTTTTTTACAATACCGTGGTTTTACTCATGAACAAATAATTGAAAGCTTTAATAAATATTATGAAAAGTAGCGCAGAAATTCGACATCTCTTTTTGGACTTTTTCCAAAAGAAAGGCCATGAAATTGTATCAAGTAGTCCGCTTGTACCGGCTAATGATCCAACTTTATTGTTTACCAATGCTGGTATGGTTCAGTTTAAAGAGCTATTTCTAGGTCAAGAAGTACGCAAATATACCAAGGCAGTTACGTCTCAGCGTTGTGTGCGTGCTGGCGGTAAGCATAACGATTTAGAAAACGTTGGTTACACGGCTCGCCATCACACCTTTTTTGAAATGTTGGGTAATTTTAGTTTTGGTGACTACTTTAAACGCGAAGCAATTCAGTATGCTTGGGAGTTTCTTACCGATACACTGGCATTACCGCCCGAAAAATTATGGATCACTGTTTTTGATGAAGATGATGAAGCCGCCGATATTTGGATAAAAGAAATCGGTTTGGATCCCGCGCGGCTTTCTCGAATTGGTGCCAAAGACAATTTCTGGTCAATGGGCGATACAGGTCCATGTGGCCCGTGTTCAGAAATATTTTATGATCATGGTGAAGACGTAGCGGGTGGGCCACCAGGTAGCCCTGAAGAAGATGGCGATCGTTATATCGAAATCTGGAACTTAGTCTTCATGCAGTTTGATCGCGCTGTCGATGGGACGCTGACACCATTACCTAAACCATCCGTTGATACTGGTATGGGCTTGGAACGTCTTGCTGCGGTATTACAAGATGTGCACAACAACTATGATATTGATTTATTTCAACGTCTAATTAAATCCATACAAGCACTATCAAGTACTGAAGATGCAAGTAATACTTCGTTACGGGTTATTGCGGATCATATTCGCTCGTGCGCATTTATGATTACCGATGGCGTGCAACCCTCCAATGAAGGTCGTGGCTATGTTTTACGGCGCATTATTCGTCGTGCAATACGTCATGGTCATAAATTAGGCATGACGGAAGATTTCTTCTATAAATTAGTAGCGCCGCTAGTGGCTGAAATGGGTGAAGCATTCCCTGAACTTGCCAAAGCTCAACCTATCGTTGAGCGTGCTTTGAAACAAGAAGAAGCTCGTTTTGCAGATACTTTAGATAATGGATTAAAGATTCTTGAAAATGCTATAGATAATTTATCTGACAAAGAAATTCCAGGTGAAATCGTATTTCAACTCTACGATACTTATGGTTTTCCTATCGACTTAACAGCAGATATTGCTCGAGAACGTGAATTAACACTGGATATTGCTGGTTTTGAAAGAGCGATGGAAGCTCAACGTACTCGGGCTAGGTCTGCCAGCCAATTTTCAGGTAGTTTATCTGATCAAGTGACTATAGCAGGCATAACGAATTTTTCTGGTTATGACAAGACTTTAGATGACGCTACGATTACCAGCATTCTGATTGATGGTGAACATGTCGAACAAATACATGCTGGTCAACAAGGCATCATTGTTTTAGATAACAGCCCATTTTATGCGGAATCAGGTGGTCAAGCCGGTGATTCCGGTCAAATATCTACGGATACAGCAAATTTTGAGGTCACCGACACCCGCAAACAAGGTAAAGTATTTACTCATATCGGTGTTTGTGAACACGCTAGTTTTAAAGTAGGCGACAAAATCGCTGCCCATATTGATGAACCATCTCGACTAGCAACGGCACAGAACCATTCAGCAACACACTTATTACATGCCGCATTGCAGCAAGTATTGGGCGACCATGTTGCCCAAAAAGGTTCATTGGTCAATTCACAGCGTTTACGGTTTGATTTTTCTCACTTTGAGCCAGTTTCGTCTGCACAACTACATGATGTTGAACGTTTAGTGAATCAACAAATCAGGTTAAATCACGCTATTGAAACCAACATAATGTCGTTAGATGATGCTAAACAAACCGGTGCAATGGCATTATTTGGCGAGAAATATGAAGAAGATGTGCGTGTCTTGAAAATGGGTGATTTTTCTACTGAACTTTGTGGAGGAACTCATGCTTTGCGTACCGGTGATATTGGATTGATAAAAATCATATCAGAAGCAGGTACGGCTTCAGGTATTCGCCGGATTGAAGCTGTCACCGGTGAGCGAGCACTTGATTATATCGACATGAGTGAAGCTCGCTTACAAGAAATATCTTCGTTAGTTAAAGCGACCACTGAAAATGTGACTGAAAAGACAGCCCAGCTTGTTCAACGTAGTCGTCAACTTGAAAAAGAACTCGACACACTGAAAAGTAAGCTAGCGAGTAGTGCTGGCAGTGATCTCGCAAGCACCGCACAAGATGTCTTAGGCATAAAAGTACTAGCCGCCACACTAGATGGCGCAGATACTAAAACGCTACGTGATACTGTAGACCAATTGAAAAATAAATTAGGCACGGCAGCGGTAATTTTGGCTTCGGTAGAAGATGATAAAATCACCTTGATAGCAGGTGTTTCCAAAGATATTACCAGTAAAGTTCGCGCTGGAGATCTAGTAGGACACGTTGCTGCACAAGTTGGTGGTAAAGGTGGTGGTCGTCCTGATATGGCACAAGGTGGCGGTAATCAACCAGAAAAATTAAGCGATGCTTTAGATTCGGTAGTTAGCTGGATTAACTCAAAGTTGGAAAGTTAAAATGTCATTAATTGTACAAAAATATGGTGGAACCTCTGTTGGTTCGGTTGAACGCATTCTAGAAGTGGCTAAAAAACTAATTAAATTCCAAAAAGAAGGACATGAATTAGTTGTCGTTTTATCAGCAATGAGTGGTGAGACCAATCGTTTGTTGGCTTTAGCTAGCGAGTTGAATGACAATCCTCATGGACGTGAGCTTGATGTCCTTTTATCCACGGGTGAACAGGTGACTATTGCACTGTTGTGTCTAGCACTTGAGCAACAAGGAATACAGGCTATTTCCTATACGGGCAGTCAAGTTAAGATTTTGACGGATAACACCCATAATAAAGCCCGCATCATGGAAATAGATGATGACAAAATACGTAAAGAATTGGATGCTGGGCGTATTGTTATTGTTGCTGGATTTCAAGGCTGTGACGAGCAGGGCAACATAACAACTTTAGGGCGTGGCGGTTCCGACACAACAGCTGTTGCACTTGCTGCTGCTTTGAAAGCTGACGAATGTCAGATTTATACAGACGTAGATGGTGTATACACAACAGACCCTCGTGTAGTGTCAGAAGCACGCCGTCTCGATCACATTACCTTTGAAGAAATGCTAGAAATGGCAAGTCTTGGCGCAAAAGTATTGCAAATTCGCTCAGTAGAATTTGCCAGTAAATATAATGTACCCTTACGTGTACTTTCCTCCTTTACAGAAGGCGGCGGTACATTAATATCCGTTGAGGACCCAAAAATGGAACAAGCACTAATCTCAGGCATTGCATTTAATAGAGATGAAGCAAAACTAACGGTACTTGGGGTACCTGATCATCCTGGAATTGCATACCAAATCCTAGGTCCTATAGCCAAAAATAATATCGAAGTCGATATGATCATCCAAAATACTGGCCATGATGGTACAACTGACTTTACGTTTACTATACATCGCAATGATTATAAAAATGCCCGCACGATTCTACAAAGCACCGCAGATTCGCTAGGTGCAAGAGAGGTCATCGGTGATGAGCATATTGCCAAGATATCTGTTGTTGGTGTCGGCATGCGATCACACGCCGGTATAGCAAGTACTATGTTTGAGTGTTTAGCTAAAGAATCTATTAATATTTCGATGATTTCCACGTCCGAAATTAAAATATCTGTGGTTATTGACGAAAAATATCTTGAACTTGGTGTTCGTTCACTCCATAAAGCATTTCACTTGGAACAAAACTGATTGTCAGCAGTCTATTTGCTAAGACTTTTTTATCGATAAGCAAGTAAAGAACTGATAAACTGTCTCCAGAAATAAGAAATGTTGTGCCTATATCGATCAAGTCTAAAGTAATTAAGTTTTACTGATGATATACCAATAGCATTACAGAAATGTGAATAACTATGGATAATTTTGGAAGAGTAGCGATGGATGATGTTAAATTAAAAGGAATCAACCCCCTTTTTATGTCCTCACTAATACAGTAAATTTTTAAGAGTAAGGGGAATACAATGTTAATACTCACACGACGTGTAGGTGAATCACTCATTATCGGTGACGATGTAGTAGTTAATGTATTAGGTGTCAAAGGAAACCAAGTAAGAATTGGTGTTGATGCCCCAAAAGAAGTCTCAGTACATCGTGAAGAAATCTATGATCGTATTCAAGCTGAAAAAGATCAAGAAAACATCGCATAAAAGTGAAATTTTACTAGCCAATAACAAAGCGACTGATATATAATAGTCGGCTTAAGACGGAGAGCTGGCCGAGTGGCTGAAGGCGCGCCCCTGCTAAGGGTGTATAGGTTTACCCCTATCGAGGGTTCGAATCCCTCGCTCTCCGCCATTATATTTTATATTGAATAATCTTGGTTATTCTGTATAATTAATCGATTAAGCGCCCGTAGCTCAGCTGGATAGAGTACCTGGCTACGAACCAGGCGGTCACACGTTCGAATCGTGTCGGGCGCACCATATACCTGGTATATAGAACAAAGGGTTAAGTGTATTTCACTTAGCCCTTTTTTCTTTTTAGAATCACTGCTTCGTGAATTTTTCGTGAATTTACATCCTCAATACAAATCCGATTACTTGCTGTAATCAAATTTCTAATTTCAGCTTCAGAATAATGAGTCGTAATATTTCCACTCTTATGACCTAACAGATCTTGTCTATCTTCAAAGCTTACATCTGCGGCGCGAAGTCTGCGACCAAATGTGTGTTTAAGATCATGAACACGCGCAAGTGGTAACACTGCTTTTTTACGCGCATTTTTCCAAGCTGAATTATTGATCTTTGTAACGGGGTTCCCTTTGTAAGTAAAAACGAACTCACAGTGTTGACCTCTTGCCTTTTCAATTGCTTTTCGAGCTTCCATATTAACAACAACGATCCGCTCTTCAGCATTTTTGGTCAGCCAGTCAGGTAATATAAAAATGCTATGTTCACTACCAACAAGTTCATACTCCCAGTCCCATCTAAGTTGACACACTTCTTGCTCTCGACACCCTGTATTAACTTTAAATAAACACATTAATTGAAGGTGGGGTGGCATGACGCCAAATAACTTTTCCTGATCATCATACGATAAAGTAAATGGTTTACGTGCATCGTTCCATTTTACATCCACAATCATGGGAAAAGACCCAAGCCACGTAAGGCCATTGTGATCACGCCATTGTCCATATGCCAAGCGAAGCACTCTTCTAAGTACACTTAATGCAGCATTCACCGTCTTAGATTTGCGACCTTGCTCTTTTCGTAATTTTATAAAAGGTTTAAGCACCTCATCATGAATTTCATGAAGGAATAGATCCCCTAATACGTCCATTATTAAATTAAGGTGTGACTCATTGTCATTAAGACTCGCTAAATGTTTATTCTCTTCGACGTATCGTTTAATTGCCTCCGAGAAATAGCGTTTTTTTCTAACGCCAAAAATATCGGCTTGTCTCGCTTCATCAATTAAGCGAGACATGATCTGTTGAGCTTCAATAAAGTTACGGGTGCCAGTACTCTTATTGATTCTTCGACCGTTGACTCTTTTATCAACATGCCATATTCCCATAATTTTAAAGAGCCCGGGTATTGTATTTTTCCTCATATCATCCTTCCTCGCGGTTTGATATGCGGTGCCCGTTGCGAGCTTTATACTGACAGGCCCATTCATCAAGATCAAGCCTGTCAAATGCAATGCCTTGTGTACCAATAGGGATGTGAATCAGATAGGGCCTTACTTCGCGATTAAAGCGGTTCTTGTCCATGCCTAAATAGTGTGGGCAATCTCGAAAACGGATAAAGCGAGGTAGCAACATTGTTGCTGTATTAAAAGGGAGTTGAGAACTGATAGAGGTATTAAGCACGTGCAACACCTCCTAAGAGAAGGTCATCATGCAGTGGCACGTTGGTCATATTAGGCGGGGGCCAGATCAATGACGGTATCGAATAATCGTCATCAGGCTCTAATGTGGCAGTATTAGCTTGTTGATATATTTTTACAGCAAGTATTGCGGATAGTGTTTTAAGTCCTGCTGCAAGCGCAATACTTTCAATCGTGATCATTAGTGAATACATAAAATATGCTCCTTATTTATTATTATTATTATTGATGAGAGCATCTCATCTGCGGCGCACATTATCTTAATAAAAAGGATGTGTCAATATTATTATCAATAAAATCAATGGTTTGCACTTGACATTCCGGGTTTGATGTTGTATAATATGCTTTGTTATGGTCGTGATATTCTTTATTTTCAACAACATAAGTTTTTGTATAAATCGTCAATTTGCTGAATAAAGTTGCATTTATTTTTTAAGTGGGAAGGATTATTTTCTATTTAAAGTGCATAGATGCGACAGGAAACGTTAGCTTGCTGCCATTTTTCGCTCGTAAGTGTCGCTTTATGTCTTATTTAATCGACGATAAATTTCGAATGAACTTTATGTATTTTCCGCTTGGTTGGTTTTAAGATAGTGTGAGGATTTTAGGACTGTCTTTCTCACACGCTCCATTGAGTCTTGAGATCCCCTAAGCGTTGGTCTACGCGTGCTGGTACTTTTATTACCATATACATCAATGCTATCGACTGATTGATGTCCCATGATAGTGGCTATTTCTACTCTACTTTTGCCAGAGGCTTTTAAATCAGATCCCATTAAATGGCGATATGAATAAAGTGTTATTCGGTGCTTTCTCCGCGGCCATATTTTTTTGGTCACCGTGTCTAAACGACGTTGGAGCCGTTTGATAAATTGTGATTTATTGAGTCTGCGAGTGTGTAGTTCTTCGTGCAATACGCTATGGCAGCGTTCGATGATGTCATATTGATGGTCCGTGAGTATGACGGTTCTGTCTAAACCTCGTAGACCGTTCTCTGTTTTCTTGGCTCCATCAATAAACACTTCATTATTTCTGCCTAATTGAAGCGATAGCATTTCAATGGGGCGACAGCCCAGAATTCGAGCAATTTCAAACATGGCCAGCAACGCCTTGTCATTATTTTGTTTAACTGCACGATAAATTAATTGGTGCTGATCTTTTGTAACCGTTTTGATACGTTTTTGTTTGGGCTTCTTGAGCGCTTTAGTTTGTTCAGATGCATCAGCCAACGTGATTGGATTACGCACTGCTTTTATAAGTTCTGCTTGTTTTGTAAATCCTGTTTCTCGTTGTTGAGTGACCAAGGCACAACGAAGACGTCGCCAATACGCAGGGCGGTATTCCTTTGCACAAGCAGTGAGGGCCTGTCTGATATTTTTAGGCGTTAGAGAAATTTGATTGTCGATTAAGCGGCGCTGTAAAAAATATTGGGCCAGCTTTAAATAGTCTTGTTTAGTTTTTTCATTCATTTCAGAGCGCCTATTTGATAAGTCTTAGATCAAGCTTAGCGCTATTAAAGTGTGTGATTTGTGGTTTACCCGACAAAGTGCCAAATGAGTTACATCAGTAATCTTAGACGTTGATTGATTTTATCCGGAAAAGTAGGGCGAGTTGTGAGTTGGAAAAGGTCTATAGATGAATAGGGCTTATCCCTATTTACTCTTCAATATGACGCAATGCCACCAGGTAGCGTTTTCGATATTCATCCGCTAAAGGTTCGGACACATCAAAACATTTTTCCGCGACACTTTGTGACCACTCAATATATTCTTTTAAGCGCTGTTTATCCCAAGTAGGCGGTAAGCTAGCAATATTACTGCAGTGATCAGCAAGCTTGATGTATTTTTTTGGATCACTTGCCTCATCCATTGATCTAAGTTGTTTTGCTCGCCGCTCTGTCAGCGTCAACGCTTTATCATCAGACACGGCTTGCACATAGGAAAGTACATTGCTGCCATACCGGGAGGTTATTTCGGTGGCGGTGATAGGCGTATCTTCCAAAATATCGTGCAGGGCAGCCGCAATGAGAATGTCCGTATCGTTCACTTTAGCCGTAGAGGATAATAGTGACCTGGTCAAGCTTTTTAGTACAACCCAGTTAAGAGGCTTTTTGTAATTCTATCCGTGGCACTTGCATCTCAATTTCAAACTGATTAGGCGACTTATAGCCTAAATATGAATGCAAC
>Ga0105055_10005352_pt1 | contig 18162 bp, 18 predicted proteins | sample BON03_FD_78090 | JGI IMG/M metagenome (GOLD analysis project Ga0105055, IMG submission 78090) | Freshwater microbial communities from Lake Bonney liftoff mats and glacier meltwater in Antarctica - BON-03 | ecosystem: Environmental > Aquatic > Freshwater > Ice > Glacier meltwater | place: Lake...
AAGTCTGCTGTGTTCATGTCAAAATCCCTCAAGAATCTATTCTTCTAATAACGTTTTATGAGAGATTTGGTGCACCGCTTTTACACAAAAATGTGAGGTTTTATGCGGGTTTCGAGGGTTTTGCAGGCTGGACTGATTAATCCTGAGACGCTTGAAATATTGACCGACGAGTGCCAAGCCGGCGTTGGAGGTCAGCTCGTAGGGCAGTTTTTTGATAATGAAGTCGGTCATGTCGGGCTCACCTTTAGGGTTAGCTCTACATGCAGGCTAAGTGCTTGATTTCAATAGGGAAAATGGCATTTTTATGAAGATTACTCACGGATTCAGGTTATAGCCAAAGTGTGCTCACAGACTGGCCTTGAATTGGTATGCAAGAAGACACCCAAAATATGTCTATAACTTGAAACTCGCCGCTACCGCATCGTTGTAAAACATCTTCACGGTATCCAGTGAATACTCTTCCAAGTCATATCCCACCAGAGACAGTTTCTTAATGAGGTCGTTAGTTACGGTAATCACTTGGCAGCCGATGTCGTCTGCCTGGAAGATATTCAACAGCTCGCGTGGGCTGGCCCAAATCAGCTCTGCGGCTGGGGCTACTTTCAGCATCTCAACAGCTGCTGCCATCAAAGGCACAGGGTCGCGGCCGGTGTCGGCAATGCGGCCGGCAAAGATGGATATATAGCTTTGGACGTTAGGGTTCAGCGCCGCAACCACGTCACGGGTTTGAGCCAAAGTCATGATGGCGGTTACGTTTACCTTTACCCCCTGCGCGGTGAGCTTCTTCACCAACGCGTAGCAAGTTTCTTTTTTGGTGTTAGTCACAGGAATCTTGACGTAAACATTGCTGCCCCAGCTGGCAATTTCCATGGCCTGGCGCTCCATCTCTATGAAGTCGTCCGAGAACACTTCAAAGGAAAGCGGCTTCTCTTTGATAGTGGTGAGTATGTCTTTGCAAAATGCACGGTAGTCGGTAATGCCCACTTTTTTCATGAGTGTCGGATTGGTCGTCAAGCCCTGAATGAGGGGCTTGGCATTCATCTCCAGCATGCCGGCCTTGTCAGCGCCGTCGGCAAAAATCTTAACTTTCAGGTTTTCAACTTTTTTCATTTCATTTCTCCAAGAATAATGGTTGCAGCCTCTTGCAAGGACTGCACTTTGTAATCACACGATTCCGGCTGCTTTTCAGCGTAGCCATAGTCAATAAACACCGTTTTGCACCCAGCGCGTTGCCCTGCCTCCACATCACGCCAGCGGTCCCCCACCATGAAACTACGACCTAGGTCGATATCATGCTCGCGGGCAGCAGCCAGCAATGCACCGGGCAATGGCTTGCGGCAGTCGCAGCCGTCGCCAGAGTCGTGGTAGCAGGTGCGGAACTCGTCAATTGGCAGGGTTTGCTTCAGGTGCGCATTGATAGCCTCTACGACAGCACGAGGCGTTGTCCCGCGCGTCACGTCAGGCTGGTTGGTCACCACGATCAGCATCCAACCGGCTGCGTGCAGTGCCTGCAATGCAGCGGGCACACCGGGCAACAGCTCCATCACCGCCAGATTGACGGGCGGATAAGGTTTGCCCTCGCGCACCTCGGCCCGGTTGATTACACCGTCCCTATCCAGAAACACAGCTCGACGCAACACGCTTTACTCCCCGCGCTTACTTGACCGCAGATTCCCACTTGGTCTGGTTGACCTTCAGCTTGGGGTGTGACACCAGCAAGTGCCACACAACGGCCTGGAAAGCCTCAGAGTGCGGGGTGATGGTGTCTGGGTTTACGGTAGGAATGATTACGCACGCATCGGCCGCCTGCGCAGTGTAGCCGCCATCGCGCCCCACCACGCCTGTCACCTTTGCGCCCACCGTCTTGGCGAGCTTGATGGCTTCCACCAAATTGGGGCTGATATTTTTTTCCAGGTTGCCGCCGCCCACCGAGAAGATGAACAAGGCATCTTTAGCGATCAGCTTGCTGACCTTGAGCCATTCAACAAACACACTGGCCCATCCATCGTCATTGGTACGTGCGGTCAGCTCCGACACGTTGTCCGTCGGTGCGTAGCACTCAATGCCCACAATCTTGCGGAAATCATTCACCGCATGTGAGCAATTGCCGGCGCTACCGCCCACGCCCAAAAAGAAAATCCGCCCGCCATCGGCCTTCACCGTGGCCAACAGGTCGGCCATTTTTTCAATTGCAGTCACATCGATTTTTTCAAGAATCTCAGCAGCCTCTTTCAAGTGCTGTAACGCGTAACTCATGCTCACTCCTTAGTTAAAAAATATGCCTCGGTTTCCTTGAGGCCCCTGTGCGAACCTATCTCATAGAAGCGCTCATGCACCTCCAACCCCGCAAGCTGACCCTGCATTGACAGTGCCTGATACACATCTGCCAGATCAAACGGCAATGCCGCAGGGTATGCATCCAAAACCCCTGCCGAAACTACACCCAAACCGTAGTCAATGTAAGTCATGCCCGGGCGGGGCGCGCGCTTGTTGTACTCCAGCAGTTTCCCGTTGCTGAAGAGCACATTGCTTTTGTCCCACTGGTCACCATTCTTTAGAACGGTCATCAGTGCGTCCAATCCGCTCGCAAAATACGCCTGTTCAACAGCATGAAAATCCACCGGTAAAAATGAATCCCCATACAAGACAAAAAACTGGTCACCCAGCATGGGCAGGGCCTTCTTCAAAGCACCGCCCGTACCCAGCAGGCTAGGGCCGTCGGGGGCGTAGGTCACCTCCAACCCAAAGCGCGCCCCATTGCCCACTACCGCCTCAATCATCTCGCCTAAGTAGCCAATGCACAGCACCACCCGGCGTACGCCCTGGCCATGCAGGTAATCCAGTTGCCGATCAATAAACGGTTTTCCAGCCACGTCCACCAAGGCTTTGGGGATGGTCTCTGTAATGGGGCGCAGCCGCGTGGCCAAGCCCCCCGCAAGAATTGCAACGGGCAGCATCAGGACGACATCACCACCTTGGTGCCTTCAAAATCAAATCGGAAGCGCACTTCCTCCAGGCCTGCGGTGGCCATAACCTGACGTAGCTTGTTTTTGTCATGAGCCATGAACATCAAGAAACCGCCGCCACCAGCGCCGACCAGCTTGCCACCAACGGCCCCGTTCTTCATGCCCAACTCGTACCACTCATCAATCTTCGGATTGCTCATGCCACCAGAGCGCCGCTTTTTGTGCTCCCAGTGCTCATGCATTAGCTCACCAAACAACTCGGTGTTGCCGGCTTCCAAAGCATCCTTGCTGCGGTAGCCCAGATCCTTCACGTAGTGCAAGTTTTTTAGCATTTCCGAATCATTATTCTGCGATTTCACCTGCTGATCCTTCAAGATGCCGCTGGCGCTGCGAGAGAATCCGGTAAAGAACAACAGCAGGTTGTCCTCCATGTCAAACATGGTGTCCATGCTGATACCGAGTGGGACCGCAGTCACCTTGTCGTCCTTGTGAAAGGTGAAACAGGTCACACCACCCACCGCCGCAATGTACTGGTCCTGCTTGCCAATGGGTTCACCCAGGCGGTCGATTTCGATGTGGCAGGCCAGCTCAGCCAGTTCTTCCTGGTGCAGATGGCGCTTGCGGTGCGTGTATAGCGCCTTCAGCAGTGCCGTGGTAAAGCTGCCCGAAGACCCCAAGCCCGTACCAGCAGGAATATCCGCCAGGGTGGTGATTTCCACCTGCGGGGTTTTGAAGCCCAGCATCTGCAACGCTTCACGGATGATGGGATGTTTGACGTCAGAAATATCCTCGACATGCTCCAGCTGCGAATACTTCAGGTAAATGCCTTCAGTGAACGGCCGCATCACCGTGACATAGACGTACTTGTCGATGGCCGCAGACACCAAAAAACCTTCGTTGTCACGGTAATACGAGGGCAGGTCGGTGCCGCCGCCGCCCAAGGTAATGCGCAAAGGACTACGCGCGATGATCATAGCCAGACTCCCTGTATATCTCTTCCACAATTTTCAGCGCTGCGTGCGCATCATCAAGCCCGGCTGCGGGGACGCGGTCAAGGCGTATGTCTTCAAAAAAATCAGCCACCTCTACCGCCCACGAGTCGTCCCCCATGGGGTATTCCCAAGACGTAGTTTCTGGCGGCCCCATCTCTGGCAGCATTTTGTACCAAGTCAGCTTTTCTACCCCATAGCTTCCGCCCAAGCCCGACAGGTCCAGCTTGCCGTTTTTACCGTAGATTTCCATGGAAAACAGGTTTTTCCACTCGGTGCATGAAGCATGCAGAAAAGCCACCTGCTTCTTGCCCGTCTTGAGCAGCATGAAGCCGTTGTCGTCCACCGGCATGTCCCAAAAATAGGTGTGTGCAAAGCCCTGCACTTCAGTAAAGTCTCCCAAAAACCAGCGTGAGAGGTCAATCAGGTGTGGCCCCTGGTCTATCAGTTCACCGCCGCCGGATAGTTCTGGTTTGGCACGCCATTCTTTGTCGTATCCAATGCGGCCGCCATGGCCATAGCGGGCGCGGATGAACATCAGCTCTCCCAGCGCACCTGTGTCCACAATCTCTTTAGCCTTGCGCAAGGACCGGTGGTAGCGGTGGTTAAAGCCCACATGCACCTTGACGCCGTATTGTTCGGCTGCGGCCATCACTGGCTCCAACTCGGTCGCCGTGCGGGCTGCCGGTTTTTCCACCAGCACATGCTTGCCCGCCTCGATGGCGGTGCGCGTGATTTCGGCCAACGAGTCGTGCAACGTGGCCACAATCACCACATCCACGCCCGGTAGCCACACCAGTTCGCGCCAATCGCGGAACACTTTGGCCCCAGTGCTTTTTGCCAGACTCTCGGCGCGATCCACCTCAATATCAGCACAAGCCACCAGCCGCCCACCGCTGCCCAGCGCCTTGGCCCGCTTCTGCCCAATCATGCCGCAGCCGATGATGCCAACACCAAATACCTGCTTTACATCGCTCATTTATCACCCCAGGTAAAACCACGGTCCCGCCCGGCAATGCGCCGCAGGGTATAGGCATCGCTGGACGATAGTTCGTCCAGGTGGTCTGGCCAGTGCTCCCAGTCGTCCCACACGGCGCTGATGAGCTTGCCAGTAATGCCATTGCTCCTATCTGAGGCCAGAAACAGGGCCAGTTCTGCCACCCTATCCATAGACGCCCCGCCCTCTGCAAAGACTCTGCTAGCAATGGCGAATTCTCGTTCGCCAGCAGCGTTGGCACCTTGTTCCAACACCTCGCCCAGCATTTCCGTCTTCATCGCCCCTGGAGAAATGCAATTGACCCTAATCCCCAATGGCTTGGTTTCCTCGGCCAGCGTTTCGCTGAAACGCACTAACGCGGTCTTGGCGGCCCCATAAGCACTGAAATTGCCCCTCGGGCTGGTCGCACCACCACCTGAAAGATTGATGATCGATCCTCCGCCGGCTTCCTTCATCCATGGAACAAAAGCACGGCACAGCGCGACTGGCGCTAGAAGATTGACCTGAATCGCCTGCTGCCACAGTGCAAAATCGTTTTCCCATAACGGCCCGATCGGGCCGTGGATAGCGGCGTTGTTCACCAGCACGTCAATGCTTGGCAATAACTTCCTGACTCTGGCAGCCAATTCATCAACCGAGGCAGGATCAGCCAGATCACAGGCCAACACTGTGGTCTGCTGACCTTTGCGCTCAGGGAGGGAGGCAGCGACCTTCTGAAGCCCCGCTTTGCCACGTGCAACAAGGCAAAGGCTATACCCGGCAGCCCAGAAGTGGCGAGCCAGAGATTCGCCCAATCCTCGGGAGGCACCGGTAATTAGAACAAATCTCTGCGTCATGTTCGCGTCTCAAAAACCCATCAAGTGCTCAAGCATGTATTAAACGATTTACCCAGAAATCACCGATACCCATCCGGGTTCAAACTCTGCCAGCGCCAAGTGTCGGCGCACATCTCAGCTAGGGCGTGGTGTGCTTCCCAGCCCAGCAACTGTTTCGCTAGCGTGGGGTTGGCGTAGCACTGTGCTACGTCACCTGGGCGGCGCGGTACGATATGGTAGGGTACTTTGCGGCCGCTGGCTTCCTCGAAGGCTTTCACCACTTCGAGCACGCTGTAGCCTTGGCCGGTGCCCAGGTTGACGGTAAAGCCATCACCAGCGCCTTCATTGCCTTTTCCGTCCCTGCCCAGCAGTGCTTGCAGCGCGGCAACGTGACCGTTTGCCAAGTCTTGCACGTGAATGTAGTCGCGCACGCCGGTGCCATCCGGGGTGGCGTAGTCGTTGCCATAAACGTTCAAGCAGGGGCGCTTACCCAACGCCACTTGTGCCACAAAGGGCATCAGGTTGTTGGGGACGCCGCTAGGGTCTTCGCCAATCAAACCACTGGGGTGAGCACCGACCGGGTTAAAGTAGCGCAGCACCCCAATGCGCCAAGCTGGGTTGGATGCGCGCAGGGCGCTCAGCATGTCTTCAATCACCAACTTGGTGTGGCCGTAGGGGTTGGTATGGTTGCGGGGAAAGTCTTCGGTGATGGGCACAGAAGCCGGGTCGCCATAAACCGTGGCGCTGCTGGAAAACACCAAGGTTTTGCAAGCCGTGGCGTCCATCGCCTGCAGTAGTTTGATGGAGCCGACCAGGTTGTTGTCATAGTATTTGAGCGGCTGCGCTACGCTCTCGCCCACCGCCTTGAAGCCAGCAAAGTGAATGACAGCAGCAATCTGGTGGCGCTCGATGATGGACTGCACCCAGGGCACATCGGCCACGCTGCCACGTTCGCACATCACGGGCTGGCCGCTGATGCGCTGCAAGCGCTCTAACACCAAGGGGCTGCTGTTGGAAAAGTCGTCCAGGATCACTGGCATAAAGCCAGCCTGCTGCAAGGCTAGGTAGGTGTGGCTGCCAATGTAGCCGGCACCGCCGGTAAGAAGAATTTTCATGTGTTTAACGATTCCATCGGCGGTTTTTTCGCAGCATCCTGAAGCTCTAGTAGCTCTGATGCCCATCCTTCGCAAGAGTAATATCTTCGGAGTGGATCGCGAATGTTCAAAAATGGTTGTTCCAGAAACCCTGCAGGAATCTCTGGTTGAGTCCTGCTGATTACGTGAACCCGTGACGGATGGTAAAGATTGCTGGTCAAAATGTGTTTGTTGGTTGTGACAAGCTTCTTACCAGCTAGCAAAGTCTCGATTGTTCGCATCGTGAACCCACGCTGACGTGGATGCTCCACATCCAGCACCGCGCTTGAACTCGCAACCTTCTGGGCCACCACTGCAGCGGGCATCGACTTTGTTGACAGTGTGCCCGTGGGCGCAAGCCAAAGAGTCCAGTCAATCAAGCGGCGCATGAGGAGGATCAGCGGACTCTGGAAATATACAAAAACGAAATTGCGCACCTGAGGGCCGCCACTTTGCCGTAATCGGTGAATCACGCGGTGGCGATCAGAATGAATCGTTCCGATAAAACACCAATCGAACAGCGCTGCCGCAGGCACACCTTTACCAACTGAAATATTGCGCCAGAACAAAGGCCGGTAAGTCCAGCCGTAGGTCTTCGCGTCCACGGGATCAAAAGTCGCCACCGAGTCAAAGGCCAGCAGGATGTTGGATACACCTTTGACGTTCTCGACGCCATCCCACAGATAAAGCCCCATGCTGGCCTCATGCAAAGTTTTACGAATCTTGATTGCCACCCGCTTCGACAGACCCTCGCCCTTGATCACCAACACGTGCGAGATCGATGCAGGATCAAGTTGACTCAATCGCTCCAGAAACGAACGCTCTGACCAACGAACCGTCCACGCTGGAAACAGTCGAAGTGCGAGCTTGTACCAGGTGGCGCTGCTGGCACGTTCATCCCACCAAGTTACGGCATACCCTATTGCAAGTAGGGTCTCAGAAATCGAGATGTGGTACGAAAAAGTAAGCGGCGACACCAACAGAACATGCCCTCGGCGAGTTGCGGGCGCGCCCGACTTGTTTTCATTGTGCTGCATGGCCGTCGGGTTTTTTGTCTACAGTTTTTGCGGGGATGCCAACCGCAACCAAACCCGGTGCTACATCCGATAACACCACAGCGTTGGCACCGATACGCGAGCCAGAACCCAAAATCAACCCACCCAAAACCTTCGCACCAGAGCCAATCGTCACGCCATCACCCACTGTGGGACGAGATGATTCCTGATATGAAAAATCAACCTCGCGCGCGCCCAGCGTAACTCCCTGGAAAATGGTGGCGTTTTCACCAATGCTCCAGGCTCCAATAACCGTTCCCTGCGTATGCGGCAAAAATAAACCCTTGCCAATCGGGCAGCGCACCGCAATTTCTATTCCGAACAAGAAAAAGTTCAGTAACGAAACCAGCTTGGCAACCGGCCCCAATTTCAAGCGATAAAACCAGTGTGCCAGACGGCACAGCAGTACCGGCACGAACCTTGGCGATAGCACCCCCAGCCAAAGGTGCAGATTGGACACCTCATCTGACGTGCCATGCATAACCACTTGGGCTCGGCGCAAATCAGCCGCCAAATAAGGCAGCAATTTGAAATCCTCAGCCGTGCTCATCTTGACTGCATCACTCATGCGGCGGACGCACCGCCCATCAGGCCCCTTGCCGCCAGCTCGCTCACAGAGCGCAAATAGGCCGCCTTGTCTTCCGGCGCTTGCCCTGCAGCCCAGCCCAAAAAATTAGCCAAGCCGTGCTTGAAAGGCACGCCAGGTACAAAGCCCAATACCTTCTCAAGCTTTGTCACATCGGCAATGTTGTGCCGAATGTCACCCATACGGAATGCCCCGGTCACGCTTATGGTGCTTTCGCTGTTGAAAAAAGCTTTGATCTCTTGCGCCACAGTCATCACACTGGTGGCTTGGCCTGACCCAACATTCAGCGCACCAACAAACTGACCTGGGTAGTTGATGCCTCGCATCGTGGCCTCTATCACATCATCGATATAAACAAAATCACGCGACTCCAAGCCATCTTCATAAATCTCTATCGGCTGGTTTTGACGCGCAAGATTTGAAAACACCGCCAAAATCCCGGTGTAGGGATTCTTGAGCGACTGGCCTGGGCCATACACATTTTGATAACGCAGGCCAAACCCATTGATACCCCGGGTGCGTGCAAACAACAAAACAGCCTGTTCCTGCACCTGCTTGGTCAACCCGTACATCGACATGGGCTTGAAAGGCGCAGATTCCGGCGTAGGCAACAAATTCACTGGCGATCCACAATCTGGGCACACCGGCTCGAACTGACCGCGTGACATAAGCGCCCGACCCCGCTGATCCGGAAACACCATGCCGTGTGTCTCACACAGGTAGGCCCCCTCGCCATAAACTGCACGGCTTGAAGCAACCACGACAGAGCGAAGGGACTTGGCGCAGTCTTCGTTTTGCAACAGGTCAAGCATCGTGGCCGTACCCTGCACGTTGACGCTGAAATAACGTTCAATCTCGTACATTGACTGCCCCGTACCTGTTTCCGCAGCCAAATGTACAACAACCTCAATACCAGTTAGTGCTCGACGCATTAAGTCCCGGTCTCGTACATCACCCTTGATTAGGTCAACATTCCCATCCAAATCCGAAGAAAGACCTTCGCTAACGTGAACCTGCGAACTAAAACTGTCCAGCAAACGAACAGAAATACCCTGTTTCAATAAAGCTCGTGATAAGTACTGACCAATGAACCCAGCGCCACCAAGAATTAATACTGTTTTTTCCATTAATGCACTCCAAAGATAAGTTTCACAAGGAGCATTGATTAAAATCAGAAATCAAAATTATCCTGCAAAAGAATTCATCAACATGATTTTTTAATTAGTTTATAGTTTTTTGATATCTAAAAACAACGCTAATTAAAAAATTTATAACGAAAATCTAAAGAATCTTTTCCCACAATTTATAAACATATTCAGATGAATTATTCTTAGCATAAATCCCTGCTCCTTTTGCAAGATTATTATACAAAATGTGAGATTCCAGCAATGACTTCAGTTTATTTACAAACAACAATTGATTGCCATTACTCACTAAAAATCCATTTATATCATCTGTAATAAGCTCTCTAGGACCTACGGGACAGTCATATGCAATGACTGGCTTAGAATAAGCAAATGCTTCTAAAATAACTAACGGCGCTGCTTCAGTTATTGAAGTCATTAAGAAAACATCAGCACTAGTCATAAATGATTCAAGATTCTTTGAAGCCGGAAAAAGGAAAACTGAATCGCTCAAATTAAAACGCTTTACTAATGATCTAATTAGCTCCTCCTCAGGCCCAGAACCAACAATAATGAATTTAATATTCTCTGTTTTTAAATTCTTAGCAATCTCAACTAACCTTGTAAACCCTTTATGTGGGTGCATTCTTCCGGCAGCCAAGCAGACAAGTGGCTTTTTACTTTCGCAATCTCTGGGAGTTAATTCCTTTTTGAAATCACTGTAATTTGGGATTTTATAAGAAACTAGACCTGCTTTTTGAAAAATTTTTTGATCATGATTTGTTAGATTTATAACACACCTTAGTCGTTTGTAAAACACAAGTCTAAGATAGCATATTATCTTGCTGTGCGCATGAAACGATGAGTGCTCACAGGCGATTATTCTTTTAGCATTAAGGAAAAAAAAAGAGAAAAAGAGACTTATTCTTGGGTAAACACTCAACACCACATAATCATCTTTTCTATTTTTTAAATAAATGAGTAACTTATAAAAACTAAATAATGAAATTAATTTTGATTTAAATCCATGATTTATATCAACAGAATATTCATTTAAATAAATTATTTCAGCATTATCAAAGTTAAAAAAAGTATTTTCTGATGGTTTAAAAAATGATATTAAAGTAATAAAATGACCCTTAGAATTAAATAAATTTATCAATTGCGAAGTTGATTTTTCAACACCACCCATCAAAGAAATATCAAGTGATGTTATTATAATATTTTTCATACTAATGAGATATCTAAGAATAAGTGATTTTAGGATGTTAACGTTTTACAATAATTTGTAGCGGACAACTTGGATGAGCAAATTAACGAGATATCAAAAAAAATAAAACATTTATATTAAAATATAAATGGCAAGTAAGTTTATATTTATTTGTAGCTTCAAGCTATTAGTCAACAGGTAGAAAAACCCACTCATTATCACGAAGATAATTTACAGTTTTTATAATTCCTTGTTGAATTGAAAGTTTTGGTGACCATCCAAGTGAACGTATTTTCGATGTCTCAAGAAAGATAAACGGATTATCTCCAACCCAGCCACGTGCGCCGCCAGTAAAGAATAAATGAGGAGAAATATTTAATTCGTTACAAATTATCTTCACACTATCCACAACTTCACAATATGAATCAACTCCTAAATTATAGATATTGATATTCTGTATCATTTTTTCTTCAGCCGTTAACATGGCTTCTATACAATCCTGAACATACAAGTAAGATTTTCTTTGTTTACCATCACCCAATATCTCTAACTGAGTAGGGTCATGCTTAAGCTTTTTATAAAAATCATAAATGTGTCCGTGCGTGTATCTTTCACCAAGGATTCCAACAAATCTAAAAATATTTGCTTCAAAATTATAACCTTCACAATAAGACGTTATCAATGCTTCACCAGATAATTTAGACGAACCATAAAGAGAGGTTTGAATTGGAAATGGTGCATTTTCAAATGTAGGGATCTGAGACGACTCACCGTAAACCGATCCGGTAGAAGCAAATCCGATTTTGAAAATATTATTTGCACGCATTGCCTCTAGAACATTGAAGGTGCCAATAATGTTCTGCTCAATATCCTTGAAGGGGTGATTTAATCCAAATCTCACATCCGCATTTGCAGCTAAGTGATAAACAAAATCCCAGCCCTTAAAACACGATATAAGAAACTCTTTATTAGTTATGTCGCCCTCATGAAAAGTAAATTGTTTTGAAGTCAGACATCTATTTAAAAACTTAATTCGCCCTGTAGATAAATTATCAATCCCTAAAACATAATGACCATCATTTATTAATCTATCGACTAGATTACTACCTATAAAACCTGCTGCGCCAGTGACTATATATTTCATTATTTTTATCCTGCGTGATTTGTTAGTTTTCCATTTACTAACGTTATTATCTTATCGCATCCATCTAACGTTGACAATCTGTGAGCAACTATTAGTATAGTAATTGAATCGTCAAGGGAATAAATGCTTGTCATTACTTCTTTCTCAGTTTGTGTATCTAGCGCACTAGTGGCCTCATCCAAAACTAATAACTTAGGTCTTCGGTAAAGAGCACGTGCAATACCAATTCTTTGCCTTTGCCCACCTGAAAGCCTAACCCCTCTCTCCCCAAGAAGTGTTTCAATACCTTCACTTAAATCTGAAACAAAATCATCAAGCTGCGCCAACTTAATTGCATACAAAACATCATGGATGTTTATATCAGAATCTGGAACACCAAAGGCTACATTAGATTTTAATGTATCATCAGAAAGAAAAATTGTCTGAGGAACATAGCCTAAAATAGATTGCCATCCTCTCAGATTATCTACTATATTAACATCATCGACTTTAATTGTACCTGCTGATGGTTCGTGCAATCCAAGTATCAAATCTACAAATGTTGATTTGCCGGCGCCACTCGACCCAATAATACCTATCTTTTGGCCTTTTTTAATTTCAAAAGAAATACTGTCGATTATTGGTTTATTTAACTCATAAAAAAAAGACATATTAATCACTTTAATATTATCGTTAAAAATAACTACGCCATTATCCGTGTATGAGACCTCTGAGACTGAAAGGTTCAGCTCCTCTTTAATAAGAGATACGACAGGGGTTGAAAACTTTATTGATTGAAAAGCGCTCAATAAGCGGTTAGCAGAGGGCATTATTTTGAAGGAAATCATTCCAATAAAGGCAACATCGGGAATGATATCTATCGCTGCCAATCCATTTAATAAGTCGATTATAATAATAGAAATTAAGGCAATAATACCTAGAAACTCAATCCAAATTCTGGGATATTGCTGAACAGCGTTCCGATTAGCGCTAACTTTAGCAATTGTATTTACATGCCTTCTAAATTTCCACAAAATATCATTTTCGCGACCTAATATTCTTATATCTTTTATACCTCCAAGGCCCTCTTGTGCCGTTTTAATCTTTAATCCGTCATTTACCTGTCTACTCTCCCCCCAGCTAAGTAGCATATTTTTCGTTAAAACATGTATTGCTATGCTTCCAGCAAAAATAATACCAAACAGAACCAAAGCCTTCGAGGGTGTTAATATTAACATTAATATAATTAAACCAATAATAACAACTAATTCATTAATAATAAGCATCATAGAAAGGAAGGCAGACTCAACTAGTTGTTGCGTTTCAGTTGTTACGTTCCTTAGTAAATAAGCTGAATTTCTTCTTAGATAAAAAGAAAATGGTTGACGTAGATACAAGGAAAAAAGTTTACATGATATATTCGCTTGCAAATCAAAAATGAATCGAGCTTGGATCAAGGCTAACCCACTTAAATATATTGTTTTAATTACATAAACTAGAACAAGTGTGCCAAGTGAAAAATATATTAGATAATTGTAGTCATTAATAGAAAAAACAGAAATCAAATATTGGAAAAAAGAATACTCTGCAAGATTTTGCGTATTAAGGACAAGGGCAAAAACTGGAATAATCAAACCAACGCCAAGCATTTCCATGAGCATGCCAAAAAATACCAGCATTAGAACAATCACCGACCTCTTCCTTAGCGCCAAAGGAATAAGGCCAAAAATACTTTTGTAGACATTCAAAAGAGTTCTCCTATCTCAAGATACTTAATATGCATATATATGCATATTAGAGCCAACTATTATGGTGTAATTTGGCTGAATTTCAAGTAGTTGATCGATCAAAAAATAAACGTCATCCACTAGATGATAGCCAGACAAGGCAAGTTTAGGTTTGAATTTTTTTAGCGTCCGAGTCGCTCCAGCGATTGCAATTCTTTCAGCACCCTCAATGTCCAACTTGATTATATCTAATTTAGTTAAACCAAGAGAATCAACCAACGAATCTACAGAAAAAGCATCAACCTCAGCAGTTCCATCTGAAGACGATATTCTAGTCATCGTGAATACATCCTCATTAAACAACATACGCAGCTTCTCATTTTTAGAAGATATGCATTTTCCAATTCGAACAATCTGATCTTCAAGGTGATTTAAAACAACATTTGCTTCGAGTTCTTTCAGAATCATCGGGTGAGGCTCTACCGCATAACATTTGACACCCCTCCCTTGAGAACACGCCCAAAGACTAAACCCTCCAATATTGGCCCCCAAATCAAGCACAACATCATTATCTTTAATCGGCCTTCCCATCAAAAAATGCTTGCCATAAATGTTATCGAGATAGACCTCTCTGAAATCATTTAAAAGAACATTCTCAGCATTTTTGAACTCTGGCACAAAAACTTTAAATGTATTAAAATCAAAAAAACGTCTACCACTGATTTTTTCTGACGATATCCTGTCTCTAATAAGGTCATTAAGTTTTATTTCAAAACCCTCCTCTCCAGGAAGACAAATACTGTCTAACTTAAAAAATGGAGCGCTAAATAATCTTAATATTACTTTAAAAGGGATAACTGGATGCAGATATACACTAGCACCCTGTTTTATCCGTGCCTTTACTTTAAATGCGTATTTAATGGCACTAAACAGCTTCCCAAAGTTGACAACTCGTTTCTTTATAAGATAGAAAACTCTTTTCATAATTAATACCCTCTATTGATCCTAAAATTTCTAAACAACCTGAGAACACTCAAAAATATTGTTACTTTAGTAATGATAATTCCCACAATTGTGATTGTCTTCATACTTGATAACATCGTTGTCAAATTCCATGGATCAAGTGAACCTGATTTTCTAATTATGCTGACCCCTCTCCAGAAGTCGTCATTGCTTTTGACTCTGCTTATGGTCATTAAAAGTATGTATGCGGAAGTTCTCATCTTGTAACACTCAAAAGCTTTTTTATACTTGCCAAAAATGTCGTTGCATTTTAATAGTTTCTCGATGCTTTGGAAGACATCTAAACAGCATTCAACGTTAACGCTGCTCATACTTCTACTTAAACTATCATCCCTAATATCGGCATTAACGATAATCCTATTTGAGAATGATACTCTAGAAGCCTTCATACAGCAGTGAATTACGAACACCATATCTTCTTGCTCTTTAAGATTCGGAAAAGAAATATTATTTGTAATTAAAAACTGTTTTTTATATATTTTGTTCCAAGGAATGGTATGGATATACCGCCCAAAGAGTCCTAATCTTAAAATAGCATCTCTGTTATCAATGTTGAGCTTATCCGGAACCAATATTTCTTTTTCACTAATTTTATTCTTAACAAAAGATACCGAAAAATTATAAAAATCCGAATCATTCTCTTCGACTTTTTGAATACAATCAGTTAGCACATTACTATCAGATAGCATATCATCACTATCGAGAAACATTATTAACGCACCCTTAGCGTTAGAAATCCCTAAATTTCGAGCCTCTCCTTGCTTTGAGCCCTTAAGTTCATAGAAAATAAATCTTCCATCATACAACTTACAAATATCTTTAGTTTTATCACCTGACCCGGCATCAACAATGAGTACCTCATATGCTTTAAAATACTGACATTTGATTGAATCAAGAGCTGCAGATATAAATTTCTCAGAGTTATACGTTGGTATTATTATAGAAAGTAATGGTTGCATAATTTTACTTTTTTTCGACTAATAGCTGTTGAATTTCTCGTCGGAACTGGGCGCCACTCGTTTGATCTTTTGCTTTAGTCAAATTTTTTACTTGGACGTTATAAAGTTCCTGATCAAAATTTTTACAAAGATTAGCTATCCCATTTTTCATATCATCAATACAACGATACACATGTCCGATATTCCCGAACTTTTCAAAGTAAAAATCAATTAAATTACAGCTAAGTGCTATTATTGGTTTTTGGTATTTTATCGCATCGACGATCGTACCAGACGTCTTTAAATCGTACTCTTTTCCTAAAAAGAATAACAAATAATGTTGATCTAATATGAAACGCTCATAGTCTTCAATAGGCATTAGGTAGCTATTATTATCTAACCCAATATGGTTGATCGGCATTTTTAAATCATGACTGTAATCCAGCCTCCCTATTGTCGACAGAGATATAGCCCCACTATTGACTAGTTCACGATTATATCCAGCAATAGTCTCAATTTTATATGAATGTTTTTCAGCACATTGAACACCAATAGCTGCAAATTTAATCAATTTTAATGAATTTTTTGGCTCATGATATGGACTAACAGAAGTTGGATGTTCGATGAAGACTGTAGAACTTTTATTAAAGTTAACCCGCCGCTCCAGTTCACATTTAATGTAAGCTCCGACAATCAAAAACTTACTGCTATTTTTTAGGCCGATACTTAATGCTAATTTCAGGAAATACCCAGCGAGTTTTGTGGAAACCTTCGTTGAGTCGATATACGCAACTTCATGCAAAAAAACGAAAACTCGTGGCCTTATTAATCTTAAATAAGAAAGCACTGCCAGCAAAAAACTGCTGTAAGTTATTAGCGACAAAAAGACAACATGATCATACTTTCTTCTAAATATCATGATATTGACCAACAGAAGAAGTGACCTAAGTGTACCTCTGAGACCAGAAGATAGGTGTGCTGTACTCTGAAATTCCATCCTTTCTCTCACCGTAATTGAAAATGAATTCCAATAGTCAGGCGAAGTAAGGAAAACTACTTCGCCATCATTCTCAACGAGACTTTCTAATATCGCATTATTTAACTCTAAGTGCTCCCTAGCCTGCCTTACAGTATCAACAATAAGAATCATGACGTTTCACCACGAGCAATCGAAAAATATTTAATGATTTTAAATGCAACCGCAATTACTACTAAATTTATGATAGGCAAGCTAAACTGACTTGGAGCTCCTGATAATACTGCAAAAATCAATAGCGACATCGCAAAATATTTTCCAGTATTTCCCAGAAAAAATGTAGAAAGACGCGCTGTATAAAAAATGAATAGGCAAGTTATGAATACATCAAAAATCATAACAATAGGTGATTTCATCAAGCTTAAACCGAACGCAGGCAGTACACCAGTTTGCATAGCATAAAAACTAAAGGCATTAGGATCATGTATCGATGTATAGTAATCATAATGAGATATAACTATTGACTTCACAAAACTACCCCAAAAATATTTAAGAGAGTCAAGCAAATATGAAAATGAATGCAGCTCGTTTATGCGCTGGTAAAAAAGATCATACCTTGCGTCAAACATCATCAAAGCGGATAAGTTTGACAATCTACCAATCAATTTACCAAAGATAAATTCGTCGAACTCTAAGTCTAAAGTATCGGTACCTCTTATTGAATCTCTAAATTGATAAAGGTCAGGAGCGATGTTTATAATGAGTGCAGATATTATAAAAAATATGATAAAAATACTTAGATTGTTATTTTTCTTCAGTTTTTCTGTACGTTTCTCGAAAGACATAAATCTATAATAGAACAACAATAAAACGAAAGGTACATACTGCAAACTACTTCTATACAAAGTGATGAATAACAGTAAGCTAGCGGTTAACACTGCAGTACGAATATTTACATAAGGCGAGAGAATCAATATTCCTGCTAGCACTACAGGATCAATTCGATTAATTATAACGATAAACGGCTTTAGTGGCGCTGGTGCCTGGTATATTTCTGTGCCTATTATTCCAACTCCGTAGGTTAAAGTTAAAACTAGAGACAATATTAAGATGATAAGTGAAAATATTATAAAAAACTTTGGCAACTTAATCGGCTTTACTTTAATTGGAGTAGTCCTTAAGATTATATAATATAGAACTAAATAAGGGATTGAAGCAATGCAAGCGTAGACCCATACCTCAAAATTTGAATGCTCGAGTGAAATACCTTGAAAATCACCATTATATATACCAGCTGTAGTTAGGTAGTAAGCCGTTAAAAAGTTAAATAAAATAAACGCAGCACATGGAGCAAAAAGATGAACTCTTGAGAAGCGCTTTATCAAAACTTGGGTAATCATTTATTACTAGGGAAGTTCTGCAAAACCCCACCCCAACGAAAGTTGAATGTTAAAAATTTACACAATGAAATTGCGATCGCATTCTCATCGATTTTCACTG
>Ga0105055_10005357_pt1 | contig 18142 bp, 8 predicted proteins | sample BON03_FD_78090 | JGI IMG/M metagenome (GOLD analysis project Ga0105055, IMG submission 78090) | Freshwater microbial communities from Lake Bonney liftoff mats and glacier meltwater in Antarctica - BON-03 | ecosystem: Environmental > Aquatic > Freshwater > Ice > Glacier meltwater | place: Lake...
ACCGAATACATAAGGACTAAGAAAACCATACAAGAACGTGAAGTTCGCGTATATCATCCATAAGCACCTGAAAGTGAAATTCAATACTATCATAGATAATCGTAATACCTTTTCTTCTTCTGGAATTGTTCTATTTCAGAGTCTACCAAGAGTCTGCACAAAAAAAGTCTTCAAAAACTTTTCTTTTCTATTTTACCTGTTTTTAATTACAAAACTGAATGTCGGAACTGCTTTCACTGTTTTCACCGGGTAGCCGTTATTCACTCTCTGAGGTAGCTGTGAACAGAGCTAAAAATCTTTTAAAGCTAGCGAACATTCCAATATCAGCCAGATTACTCCTCGTTCGACTCAAGCACCGTGATATAGGAGACCAACGAGAAGATGATGTGGAAGAACAGGTTCTATTAGGTGGAGATACTCAAATGGAAATCAGGAACGAATGGAGTCGAGAATACAATGCAGCGGCAAGAAAGACGATGCAAAGGTTGAGGACTTCGAAACGTGGGGTTTCAATTCACCCGATACTTCGATTATGGCGAGCCAGAAGAAAATCAGCAAGCAAAAATCGACATCTTGGATATTATGCCAGCGATCTAGCAGCTTCCATGGCATATCAAGTGGACGCGGTTGCTGATGGAATTGTAGTTCAAGAGAACTTGATGCGGATGTTAAGAGGCGATGCTTCGATAGAGGTGACACTGGAAGAGGTTCGAGACGTGCTCTCAGAGGTTATTATTTTTTCCGGTGCGGGATCAGGAAACAATAACCAGGAAAACAGCCAACTGGAAGGGACTTCAATATCAGAAGATATTTTGAAACTGCTGTACAACGATGCATTGTAATCCAGTAGTCTCCTCTTGAATATACTGTAATAATATAATTGGTTTTATTAAAATTTGAATTGTTTTATGCAAAGCCGAATCCTTCGCCTCCTTCAAGGACCGCATAGGAAAGTTTTTCCTTGAGAATCTCCTTTGTGGAATATTCCGGTAGATCCAGCTGATTGAAGCAAGTATGAGCTGTGGGGAGCGAAGAGTCCCCGCCATAAGCTTTGTGGATTGAGAACTTCTGAGACCCACGCATCCCAACGAGGGCTTTAAAACCCTCTAATGGCACCTTGGAGGTCCCAGTCACGAACATGAGTAGCTTGGCCAGATGCTCTTGCGGCCACGCTTCTAGAATCTCCCAAAACCATCGGATTTGTGGGGAGGTCAGATTGTAAGAAACGTATTCGGTATTGTCTTTCAGATCTGAGATTTCAATTGCAGGAATACCACTAATAACCAACTCAAGCTCATTCTCATCGAATATTTGAATGAGCACTCTAGGGATTAACTCATGAAATCCTTCAAGAAACGAATCGATTTGCAACCGGATCCCAGAGGTCATTCTAAATTGGGTCACTAATCGTAGATACTCTTTTTTATTTTCTTCGGTTACCAGAATATTGTTCCCGTCCGGTTTGAGCTCGTGAGTGGTCATTTTACCGAACTCCTCAGTGTCCACGATAAAAGTAAACTCCAGGCCAACCTCATCGATATTCATCTTCATCAATTCCATCAAGGAGTTATAATACACCGGATCCAGACTCTGCATATCCTGCGCTGTCACCTTGAGTCCAAGCATGTGCTTATAGAATGAACGGGTGAAATGAGCGTCCATTAATTGCCCATCAGCAAGTGCTTTCCCCACAACTCGTCCAACAAACTTGAAATAGGCAAAATGATCTCCTACTATATGAGAACGAGCATCCGGTTGGAACGCTGAACTATCTGCAGACGGCTTGAACAATGCATAATCTGGTTTGAATATCTCCCGAGCTAGAATTTCGTACCATTCCCGAGTAACACCACCTGCATCTATACCTTCCTCGCCTTCAAAATCTACAGACAGTTTGCCTTTCAATAGCTCTTGTTTCGTGTATTGTCTTAATATCAAAAAGGAATCCTGAAAAACGTGAGATCGGCGTACCCGTAGCTTGATTGAGGTGGTGATGTTTCTGCGATGCTTTTTCATGGAATTATTAAAATATTGACGCTTGTTGGCAAAATCTATCACAAAACGACATCGCGCGATTTTCACTAGACTAACGAAAGCCTCCTCTAGAAGTCCGGGAGATTGACTCACCAATGCGTTTAACACCCCAGCATTCTTCTGTACAAATTCTACCAATTCATTCTCTCTGGTAGTATCTTCCACAGCACCATTCACCAAGAAAAACGCTTTAATCATTGGCAATCTTGCGTGTGCGAACGCCATAGCTACACTCTTCGAGGAGTTCTTCAGATGAAGGGAGTCGGGGGAATCAACAGTTTCGGTTTCAACTTTCACCGAGGGATCTATGATGTTAGCCATATCGATAGCTGCTGCTTCCAAACATTTCGATAGTAATTTCCACAGTTCTGTCAGATGTAACTCATCAAACAACGTCTCCGATTCATTGCCAGCCAGTCGATGAACAGTTCTCAAAATACGAAGAAGTTTGATTTCATTTGAGGAAGAAGAAAACGCAAGTGAATTCCCATGTAGTTCTTTGATATTGTTGCACAACAACCCATCCAGTACCCCCAAATCTCGCAATACCCGACTACCAAGTTTCTCGGCAACTCTGCATAGCTCGCCCCGTAAGAATTTTCGATTGGTGCTCACTTTTGATAACAGTTGGACCAATGCAGTGGCTTTGTTGAAGACACTGTCAGTGCAACTGTCGGCTGTCAATACTTCAGCAAGCACGCGAAGGTACTTGGAGCCAAGTTCACGATGAGGCACCTTCGCGACCATTTTAGTTGGCGTTTTAGCGTCTTCTTTTTCATCGTCTTCGTCTTCAAGAGCCTCTTTTGATTCGGTTCCCGCCCCTGATACTTGGTCAGATTCGATAGCAACACTTAACTGGGCCAGAGGGGAAGCTATCATCACCAATACATCTACGATTGCCAGAAGATGGGTCGAACTACTTCGATATGCTGAAAGTGACACCAGCTCCATCAAGTTTTCCAAGCACGGTGCACTTGATTCCAGCTTGGCGTATTTGCTGCTTGCACCAAACGCTTCCTTAGCTGCTGCAGATCCGCTAACTAGAATATGTAGACATACTCTAGGATTGCGACCTCCGATATGTTTCAGCAGTTCCAGTACCCGTGCAGACACAATAGGTGGTACAACGACACTGTCATCGTCACACTTCACACAATTTGCCCCAGTTCCGTTCTCTTGAAGGCCTAACATTGCAACAGGAAGCCATGCATGCGGCTCTGGATGAGATTGCATAGCGGCGATCAAACATTCAATGATCCAGGTGCGGGTTTTTGGATGAGCACATAGATTCTTCAAAACATCTTTTAACATTGATGGCAGTCGAGGCAAAAATACAAGTCGCAATAATTCTTGAATATCTGATTTAAGCAACATGGCCTTGCCTCCCATCTCCATTCCCAAGTTAATAATCGCTTCTTTCGGCTCCTCCTTCTCATCACTCTCCTGCTGCTGCATTCTATGAGCAGCAGTACCTTGACGAAATCGTAATAATTCTGCTTCTGTGCGTAAGTGAGGCGGTAGAGAAGCGATCACAGTGTTATTACTACCTTGGTTGATTAGGTCGAGAAAAATCTGCTGTCTCAGTTCTGGCTCCAAAGAGGCAATAAACGAGGCATTGTCCATGTCTTCTGCGTTCGCAATATTGGCAGGAGCCTCTTCCGCTCTGTTGGATTCCTGTTCACGAAGGATTTCTGCTCGAATCTCCTCCGGCATCGCTGCGAGAAAGGCGTCATCCGTCGAGGTGACATGAATACCCCGCTGTTGAAGGATCTCATACTTGATTTCATCAGGAAGATTGTCCCATACACCTGCATCCACATCATCAGGACGAGGAAGCCCTTCTTGTGACCCTAACGTCTCCCCTTCAATAAATGGCACAACATTTTCTCCAGCATCAGTAGATTGCTCATCTGGTACTGGAAGCGAGTCTTCAACAATCATAGGAACATTCCCTTCAACAGCAGTCGATTGTTCATCTGCTACTGGAAGCGAGCCTTCAACAATCCTATCAACATTCTCATCAACAGCAGTAGATTGCTCATCGGAAACGGGAAATGCATCATCAACGACCATACCAACATTCTCATCAACAGCAATAGGTTGCTCATCTGGAGCAGAAAGGGCATCATCAACAATGCCAACAATTTCTTCAACATCAGTGGATTGTTCATCTGCTACAGGAAGCGAGTCCTCAACGACCATACCAACATTCTCATCAACAGCAATAGGTTGCTCATCTGGAGCAGAAAGGGCATCATCAACAACCGTATCAATATTTGGGATACTAGGTTCGCCCCCTAATTCAATAGGACCAACTGTCTCAACAACAGGCGGCTCATCTTGTGTCAGGCCTTGAATCATATCAAGGATGGATGGCTGATTATCATCTGGAACTGAATCCACACAGTCCCATAGCTTTATAAGGTCTCTCTGATTGTTTGAAAACTCACTGTAGGGAGTAGGTGCCTCGTTACTGTTACGTACCGAATTATTCATGAAAGCCCCAAATAACCCATTGCTTCTAACGCGTAGTGCATCTACTGGTTCATTGGGAGCGTTGCTAGGGACTGTTGGATGTAGCATGGCCCGAGTGATAGCAGTAATACTAGGCATATCACCGCTTTCGTTAACTGCTGCCGGCCGGCGATGCCTGAAGATGCCATACGGTGTCACGAATTCTCTGGTGAGTCTTTGAGCTGGAGCGAATATTAGTCTGCTATTTTCGGCCTCCGTGTTTGAAACGATCTCTCCGAATGCCGAGTCTGCTGCAGTAGCACGATCACCCAAGCTCAAAGCTGCTTCGATATGAATCCTGGTTACATGCCGTCTATCATGGTTTTCCATCGTTTGAATCGCACGATGAAGTCGGGCAGCAATAGTGGTGGCTTCATCCTCTTCCTCGTCGAACTCGTCACCAGCTCCACGACCAGGCATCTCGCGAATCTGGAACATCGGTACTGCAGAGTCCTCTGATGAATCTGACATTCCGTCATGCCGACGCTCATGGGCGAAATAAGCTTCGTGATCAAGATCAGATTCCATCATATCTTCGACTTCATCCTCGTCATCATCCATTTCTTCATCATCATCGTCATCATCTTCTTCCTCTTCCTCATCATCTCCTTCTTCTTCTGAGTCAGATGAAACCTCCTCGTCGACTTCATCAATCACTTCCTCCTGCTCTCCATTCTCACTCTCGCTGAACATTTCCTCCTCCTCAGCAGCATTATCTTCATCAAGGGCTTCTCCTAGTTCATTGATTGAATTAACTTGTTCTGGGTCTTCCGAATCGTAATTTTGAACAACTTGATCAGACTTGGTCGACCAGCTAGCGAAGGAGTCCTCTACCATATCAATTTCAGGGGACGGGCCGGACAAGGTCCTTTTGCTTAATCCCGTTTTCTTGTCAGTGATTAAGGATCTCTTTGACAAGTAAGAAGCTACATGCAGAAGATTCTTGACTACTGCCGATGCCAGCGCATTGTTCATGTCAATACCTTTAAGGGTCTTGATCATCGTTGACAAAGAACCTTCCTTTCGAAAACCAACATTCTTCATGCTAGGAGTGATTCCGTGCAGCACCAAGCGAATTGCTACGACCCAGTTTTGTACGGCAAATATCCTACAAGCGTTATCCCCGTTGTTTTCTCTGGTTGATATAAAAGAAAGACTTCTCAGCAACGACTGGCAAACAATGTCTGAACCATTGTCGATATTAGCATGTTCGAGCTGCTGGAGCAAAGAAAGAGCTGCCTTAAGGATGTCCTTGCGTGATTCCGATTCATTCTCACAACCGAGTACTCCATTCACTAAAAAATCCACTATACAACCTGCTTGTTTGACTGATGGCACTCCCAATGAATCGCTCCAGAATTTGTTTATGGCAGACTGCACATGGACAGGCACCTTAGTTCCTTGAATACAGCGTATAGTCCAAGGATGAAGGCGAATAACCTTGGTTAATAAATGCAGTAAATCAGAAAGATTTAAAAAGGTTTCGCTCGCAGCAGGTGCGTCAGGTATTGTTTCCATGAACCTGGCAAAAACAGCATCGCATATAGGTACAATGAAGTTCTGCTGGATCTCTTTAATGCTCCTGCCCACATACCGACTGTTGGCTTTCACGAGACGGACGCGCGCATCTTGTCTGAAGCTCACAGCAACGTCGCCGCCTACTGTTTTCACCGCCACACAAGCTTCCAGTGCTTCTTCAAGGGTCTTGCTATCTCTCAACCAAAGTGGCTCCAACTGCTTGACCAGCGTATTCGCACTTCGGTGTTGCTCCAGTAATGTATAAACCATACCTGCCATCGTTAGTCGCAATGAATCTCGAAACTCCATGGACCTCGAGAGCAACAAACTGACTAGCGTCAAGTATCCTGGAAAGCGTGACTCAGTTGGTAGGCGCATCACCACATTCGAACACAATGTTTCCAACAAGCGGCATGAATATCCAGAATAACGAATGACACGAACAAGAAGAAGGAATGTCGCATGCATCAAGGATGCATTTGATTGAGTTCCTAAAAAAGTGTCACATACCTTGGTACATTTCTCCACCACTGGGCCCTGAAACAACGAAGGTTTATGAGAAAGAATTTCAATGAAAACAACGGAAGCAATGCACCAATTCATGTCTTGAACTTCCGATTCAATATTCAAAAGGATTTCAAGTACTTGATGAGAACATTCGATTAATTCTTCCTCCAACGATCCCTCGATAGGTTTTTTGAATTTCGAAAGCATGGAGCTGAGGACCTGTACAGTAGCAGTAGGAAACGAGGAAATCTCAGCCTTAACTGACTGTGTTAAATTGATCAGTGCTTCTGAGATGGATTCTTCTGAGCATTCAAACAGTTGCACTGCACGTTCTACAAAAATCAACGAGTTTTCCGTGTCAGTGAAAGATCGAATCAGTTTCATACACATGGCAAATGACTTGGTCCTGAATTGCAAAAGCGTCGCTCTTCTTTCATGGATCTTCATGGCTCTCTCTTTATCTTCAGTGGATTCTTCGACAACATGGTCCTCGTCATCCTTGTTGGATGATTCGCCTTCTGAATGATTTTCACCCATGGACATGCGGAGTGCCATTTGCAATTCATCTTCTTCATCTTCGTCTTCATCTCCCTCGGTAGGATTCAAAATGAGCCAGTCTGTGACCATATGAACGTTATTACTCCTCAACGTCGCCTGAGCTTGTCTAACATGGGCACTGGAGAATCCACATGCGGTTAACTGAGTGACGATCACTTCATGTGCTTGAAATTCTTGTCTCTGCGATGATATAGATGAAGCGTCGTTGGAACCAAGCTCGGGGAATAAGTCATCCAACGGGCCTTTACACAATAAAGTGCACAATTGTAACAATGAACCAGCGAATTTGGCTTCCATAAGGATATGATCATCTGTAATCAGTGGCTCCAAACGTCCCACTATATCTAACCTAATTTTCAGCATAACCTGGCGGATTTCAAGTTGCCTTTCAGCCGAGGCATGCGATGGTAATGATTTATCAGGATCCACGCTCAACAACCGAGACAGGAAGCCCAAAATGATTTCCGCATCCGTATCGTCTTGTTGAATACACTTTCCAAGGGCGTGAAATATGCTGTCAAATATAACTGATGACTCTACTTGGTTGTCAAATAGAGATTTGGCTAAAGAGATGTTAAGCCGAGTCATCCCTTTCGAAGAATCATCCACAATAGGAACCAAAGCAAGGATCCCAGAAATGTATTTTGCATAATTAGTGTCAGGTAACTCTTTAGAATGGAAACTAAAATGCTTGACAACCGTGTCGGAGATTTCTGCAGCAACTTTCTCAGTGTTGTCAAGCATCACGAAAGGATGCCGATTACCACGTGAGTTTGAATATGACATTTTAGCAAGGCTTTTGAACAGCTTCTGAAATGATTTTGTGAAGGCCATCAACTGTTTCATCACCACATGAGCAACAGTATCGGCTGGAAACTCATTGAAGGAGACTAGCTGCCAACGGATGTTTCTGTCCAACGACGCTAGCAACCCAAGAACCTGCATATTTTCATCGGACATCAATTGTGACGCAAGGTGGCGCAATAACCGATGCTGGTCCATACTATGAACTGCTCCTCTACCTTGAATGCATTTCGAAAGCAAGCTACACAACCACTCAACAGTAGCCAAATGCCGAATCTTATCGCATACTCCGTTAAGAACGACGGGATCTGAAGTTGAGAGCAAAGTATCTTGAGGTACTCCATCCAAAAACGACGCGGAGACATCAATTAACTCTGTTCGTCCAGGAATGAAAGATATGAGATCCTTGATTGCAAGTACTCCTTCCTTCATGTTTGATATTAAGGAATGCACTACCAATGACAGAACGGATATCACCTTGGATGTTTCGGTAGATTTGTTGCCTGCACTCAGAATAAAACTCCCTTTTGGATCTAGAATTTGCTGGTGCAGCTGCAACAGTAAACGTAATCCACCTCTAGTCACGAATGCATTGGCCACACTTTCCAACTCTACAACTGAGTGAAGAACCAAAAGGAACAATTTGATGGATCGTGATCCAATAGCAGGAAAGTCCTGAAAGCAATAGGGGGCGAATGCTTCCAAGGATTCATAACTTCGATGTCCTCCAAGTCCTCTGGTTACTTCCATTAACGCATCCATCACTACCTCAAGGAAATCGGAGTGGCCTTGAACCAGCGACATGATGTACTTTCCAGTGCGGTTGGCGCTCCTTGAGCTAGCAGAAAGCACACAAAGAGGATCACCAAAGTAGTCTATCACTAATTTTATCGGATTCGTTGCAAGTTTCATGATCGCAGCATGGGCTTCGTTGTGAAGACAAAGGCAAGAAATTAAAAGAGGTGCGACATAAACAAACTCTGAATAATACGGCTTTCGAGTTTGAATCATAGAATTCACAGCCACCATTGAAAACCCAGATTCATAGACAGTCCTTGCAGATCTAGGGTCACCGTTGACAATATCACTTAAAAATAGACAAATGCGAGATATGGTACCAGCTGCAAAACTTGTATGATATTTCAACATGAACTCCGTGCACTTTCGTAATTTAGACTCTGAAGTGCAGAGCCTGTCACTCATGCCACCAGCGCCCATTCTTCCACTCCCTGATACATTGTGTATTGAATTCAAAAGCGACCAAAGCGAATGAATAAATATCTTGTCTGCATGGCTTGGTGTTGCGCCATCGACCAATCCAAGACCTGCTTGCATCGACTCAATAAGATCAATCAAAGTGTCCACCACATTCATATCTATGGTCCTTTTCGCTACAGCACTATTCGCATGAATCGCATTCTCAACGAAAATCGTGACCACCGAGAGATTTTTAGTGTGATTCTGCATTCTTCTTTCCGATTTCACTTCAACAAATAGAAGATTGACAGCGGAATGAACAACACCTGCATCAGCAAATGCGGTTGCCCCGTGCGAGGTAGATGCAACTGCACAAGCCAGAGACAGAATAGGAAGTATATGTTGATCAGGTGGTGGTGGAGGAGGAGGAACACTATGTGTGTTTACCGCCCGGGCAAAAGAAATACCAATAGCGAGATCAAAGGCTTCATTTGATGCAGCTTGCTCTTTATCAAGAGCAGAAAACACCGATCTCATCAATGACAGAAGCACATCATGTGAATCTCCTTTCACGATTCCCAACGCTTGTAAGACACCTGATTCCTTTTCTAAAGAGTTGGCTCGATGGGTTCTAGGATCGCCTTCCGAATAATCCCCTACTGTTTCAACTATTGCAGTCAAAGCACGCATTGCTTGAAATACCATTCGAGGTTCGCTTCCATTTTCTACTATGGCTACCAATTCCTTGCAGAAACCAGGTTCACTCTTGAAATATCTGACTGCCCAATGGACATCCAGAAACAACATCACGGTTAAAGCTTTAAGCCGTTGCATCATTCGCTTCAAACGACTTTCTGATGAGGAGAATGCATGCACTAGTTTGATTTTTTGAAAAAACTCAAATCTCTTGTTTTCAGGAATGTCACCCGACATCTTTTCATAGCGCAAATATGGATCATCCTCTGAGACAGATAAATCTACGCTCTTGAGTGGCTGTGCGCGAGACGATATACTAGGATAATATTCGAATTTCAAATGTAACTCCTTCGGCTGTGTCAAACAAGACACCATGTCTAGTCCATGAGCCTCGCCACCCCAGCCTAGCGTATAGCATGCAACACGATCAAGCAACAGTTTACTACAATCACTCGAGTCACGATCATTGTCCTCCGGATAGTAACTAGCTTGAGCTGGAGATGCAACCTCATTGAGAACATCTAAAGCCATGTCCTCTATGCGTGGATCTTTTGCTGCGAGCAAGTTTTCCATATGATCTACGAGCTTGAATAAGCTCTTGGTTCTACAATTATGCAACAGATAGATACAAAACTGTAGAATGCCTATAATAAAAGCAGTCTGTTTCCCTTTCATCGATACCTCCTCTACCTTTTCACGCATTGCATCAGGAGCAACAACCAGAATATCAGCGGATATAATGGAAACAAGAATATCGTCAAGTCGGTTAAGGACTTTTACCCATGAAACAAGATTCCCTTGCTCTGTTCCCAGAGACTCTACCATTGAAGCACTAGCTAGCAACTCGCAGATGGCTTCGTCATCCTGACAGCCAAAAATCTTTTCAATGAAATCAGAGTGCTCACGAGGTATGCTGCTCCACAGGTAACACTTGGAGATTAAGTTATCAACTTTCATCAATGTGAACCTCTTTGCTTTTCACAGATCTCTCGCTTTCTTCCCGAATGATTTGGGTGCTTCCTTTCCTTCACTCAATACCAATTCCTCTGGAACAGTTTTCTTTTTTGAGCTTTACGGGTTTCTGGTAAAAGACATAGTATAGTAGACCCTGATTATAGATACATCCCTCGTTGACAAATGATGGGGCCCCTTTTCGAATATCTTGTTTATTCAACTCATTATTACTTGTTACAATCATAGTTATCAAAGTTTAAATCTCAGAGCATGTATAAGGAATAGAGGCTGTATCAAATAAGATTTCATGAACACCTCAGAACGATTGAACTTGACTATTCGTTGAGTGACGTGATTAAGCGATATGAATTCAAAATGACGCTAATGGCTTTACCAATTCATTCAATATGCTAGAGATCCAGAAGTGATTCGCTTCACATGTGTACAAATGCGAGAATTCATTCAAATTGCTATTCTTTTCCAAAATACTTCACGATTAATTTAACTATTGCGACTTGGTTCCTTTCTTGGACTTTTTTGGAGTCGACTTGACTTTTTCAACATCTTTTGGTTCTTCCAAGTTGTCTTTCTCATTTTCAGCTTGTTCATGATCATCAGAATTGACTTCTTTGCTTTCATCCTTAGGATTACTTTCTGCAGCACCTTCTACTTTGCTTTCGTCGTTTGTACTACTTTCTTTAACGTCTTCTACTTCTTCGCTTTGATCATTTGTGCTACTTTCTTTAACTTCTTCTACTCCTTCTTCTTTCTTCTCGGTTGCCGCTATCACCTTGTCGACCTGCTTTTCTACTCCTGCGAGACCCTGCTTCGTCGACGTTGCTGCTGCGCGTGCAGCATCCGTTGCTTGTTCCTTGCTACTTAGACACCCCATTGTATGTATTCTACTCTCTTTAATGAATCGGTTTTGGAAGAGAAATAATTATTATCCAGCATCCCTCGAGATACCATCCCTAAGTCTAACCACATTTCATGAAACTTTTGAAAGCAAAGGTTAACAGCCAGCTAGGCTTTTCAGTAGAAATGATTTTTGGGATCCTTCCATAAAAATTTTGATACCAGGTACAACACGTTCGTTTTTAACTTTAATACCTTTTTTCGACTGGAATTTTACCACCTGCACCAATGAACCGGGAGCAATAAGGGTCACCGTCAACTTCAAGGTCTCCCCCAAGTGCTACTGGCAAGTTTCCTCTGTCAATATATTGTAAAAGTTCTGCTGTTGCAGAATTTCCAAATATTTTTATCTTCTTTCTTGTGTTCTCGTGTAAGAACAATCGAACTGTAAACTCATGAGACCAAACTCAAATTATCAAAGGAGAAAAAACGTACCGATAGACCATATGGCAGCTGCAACGAATAGTCAGTTAGTAAAGGGGGACAAGGAATTTCAAAAACTTACTGAACATCTTTGGTGTATTGAGAAAAAAACCCATTTTCAATCTCTAAGTTTGAATTAGACCTGGTTTACCAAAAAAAATAAGTCCTTACCTCTGGATAATAATCGTCTTCAATTTTTAAACACTTTTTCAACACTGTCCATGCCTTTTTGTTGTAATGGGACCATCCAAGTCCTTTCAAATCCTGAACTACAACAACTTGATATTGAACTTTACCTGTAAGCATTTCTCCTTCCAAGCATTGACGAGATAAATTTTCTGCTCTCCATATCGAAAAATTGATAAATTCTTGTTCCTGGCAATTTTGCATCATTCCTGTAACATCCATTTGCCCAATGCGGTCAAAAAATATAGGAGTTCCTTCCTTGTCCACGCCACATAGTCCTCCAGTCATATAACCTTGCATGATAGGCGACGGGTCAAAGCATCTATACACCATATCAGGATGATTAGTCTCCCTGAATTTCACCGCCTCCCGAAACAAACTATCCGCGTGGTTAATGTTCATATTGCGAGCTCGGAGAAATCGAATCATGCATGTATCCTGCACATCAAATTCATTTCAAATCCCAAACAGGCTATAAAAGCAAACTTACACTTAAATTCAGCGGCCTAAAAGGGAATTGGTTTTTGAATTCCTGCAACCTTGCTCTTAGTGCACGCACTGCCTTTGCCTCTTGTTCTGTTTTAATAACCCAGCCATCAACATGCGTTGAAAATGAACCTTTTAATATCTCCGAGGGAATTCCTGATTCACTGCCAGATTTTCGGCGCATCACAACTAAACGTTGTCGGACGGATCGCTTAAATTCTTGCGCACTCGATTTTTCATTCGCCAGCACGTCAAGCACACCTTGAACATCTTCTTTGAAGTTCAAGTGATTTCTAATAGGAAAGAGTGATATTGCTATACACATCGCGCCTAGCGCTACGCCTGCAGCTGTTGCGTATACCAACGGCAATGCACGACGGAGCACAAGGAAAAATGATAGAACCGATAAAAACTTTGCCCAGAGCGACGAATGCAAATGGTGGATCTCTTTCAAATAATCAGTATATTTATGAAATGTCGCGTCCACACTTTCCTGCAATGAACTCATGTGCAACAGACGCACAACCTCCAAATGAAAGGGGGGCCATCCGTTTTCATAAAAAATGGTCCGAATAAATTGCCAAGGATGAGCCGTAGAATCGACACCGTGAAAGTCGGAGAAGTAATGCGTTCAGTTGGGAATGTTTTCGACGAGAATAAGGTGCACAGATTTGCGGAACTCTCCGGTGATTTAAATCCTATTCATTTTAGCAACACTGGTGGAAAGCCAATAGTGCATGGAATGCTCTGTGCCGGTTTAATACCTGCACTATTCTCAAAAAATTTCCCTGGTTGTGTATATGCATCGCAAAACTTAAACTTTAAAAAACCGGTATTTCTTGACATGCCTGTATATGCTGAAATTCGAGTTGCCAAAATCAGGTTGATGAAGTCGCACTATTTTCTCAAATGTGAAACGTACGTCAGGTTTGAAAATGACTCAATGGAATGCATCAACGGAATGGCAAGTGTACTTGTCCCTATTGAATAGCAATCAAATTCATAGTTTAGTGAAAATAGTTTTGAGTCAATAATTAGCTGGTTTCTACTAGGTTGATAAATTCTTCCTTGGAAGAATATCGAGTTTTTAATATTTTCGAGCGCATCTCGGTGTCTTTGTGTGGAACGATGTTAACTTCGGTATTCTCCACCAAAAGGACGGTTTCTTTTATGAGTTCATCAACAGTACAATCTCCTTTGAGATAGAAATCGTTTGTCCAAATAGGGAAGCCAGTATCAAGCCCAACAATGCTATCGCCAGTCTTAACAAAATCAACTGAATCATAAAAATATGGATGCGCCAAAATTGGTTTCATGTGTTCTTCATCTGCAAGTATTCCTGTTTTAGTTGCGGTGTATGAATACTGGACCATGGAACAGCTAGGTTGCGAGGATCTAGGCGGGTTTATCGGGACACCAAAGGAACTAATGATCCAGTTCTGAAGGATATTTACTCCAAACATTTCAATATTCATACTTTGGTTGGATCCTCCTCCTTGTCTTGCATTCACTTCAATGAGAACAGGACCGTCAGCTGTGTACATGACTTCAACGTGGAATGGTCCGGAATGAAAGCCCATGCACTTCACGCAGTCGAATGCATATTCGATCAATTCCTGTTGCTTGTCCTCTGGGTAAATGGAAGGCATATTGCATCCAGTTTCCAAATAGTAAGGTTTCAAGCAAGGCCAATTATCTACCAATTGTGCATATTTGAGTTCCCCATCATAAATCAACATGTCGATATCAAATTCATCTCCCAACAAGCATTGTTCCACAAGAACATTTGTGGTTTCCAAACCCAAGTTACAGGAAAGCGTTGTGTTTTCTTTCATGTCTTGAGAAAGTGAACGGAATGCCGCAATAGCTTCTTCCATACTATCTGCTCTCACGACCCCGCAACTACCAGCTCCACTGGATGGTTTCACAATACAAGGCATTCCAACGAATTCAACCACTTCAATAAAGTCAACTTCAGATTCTGCCGCTCCACTTCTTGGGGTTGCTAGTCCAGCAGCCTTGGTAACTTGACGAGCCAAGTTTTTTGATCTCGCGATTTTATACGCTTCTGCAGAGTTACCATGGCAGTTCAAAGCTTCATTCAACTCGCCTACCAATCCGATAGCATTTTCATAAGGAGTGAAAACTGCATCCACCTTGATCTTGCTCTTCTCCAATGCTTCGACAATATTCTTGCACGCGTGTTGGTTCAATTCTGCGAAGATGAATTTATCCATAAATGTTTCCTCGTCATCTCCAATGAACAGTTTTTGCAGTGTTTCTCCAAGAGGGCTCATGTCGAATACTGCAACTACCTTAACACCGAGGCTTCTAATGTATCTAACCGTCGCCTTCTGAGCAACAAAACCAGGGATATTCGGAGGGATTACAAATAGCATGGATTTGCCTTTGATCATATTGAGTCTCTTCACCTGCGTTTCTTCAGTTGTCTCTTGCAGCGTAGCAAAATATACAGGCTCTGGAACGATGTCCACAATCATAGCAGCAACAATACTCTTGCATTCTGCCACCACTTTTTCAATCGGTTCTTCACTCTTGATAATAAATTCGCCAGTCCACATTGGGAAGTCAGTGTCAAGACCCACCACTTTACTACCAGCTGTAGCAAAAATTGTGGAGCTGAAGTACATTGGATGCTGCTGGATCCTTTCCATATGCTCATTGCTCACTAATACTCCCGTCTTAGTTGCCGTGATAGAGTACTGGCTCATGGCGCATCGAGGAGTCAACGATCTTGGGGGGTTGATGGGAACACCAAATGTGCTGATGATCCAGTTCTCTAAGATATTAACACCGAACATCTCCAGGTTAATTATTTGATTAGGTCCTCCTCCTTGTCTTGCATTCACTTCGATGAGAACAGGGCCGTCAGCTGTGTACATGACTTCAACGTGGAATGGGCCGGAGTGAAAGCCCATGCACTTCACGCAGTCGAATGCATATTTGATCAATTCTTGAACCTTCTCTTCGCTGTGCATGGAAGGCATGTTGCAACCTGATTCCAAATAGTAAGGAGCCAGACATGGCCAATTGTCCGCAACCTGGGCGTACTTGAGCTCCCCATCGCAGATCAGCATGTCTACGTCGAATTCATCCCCAATGAGAAATTGCTCCACCAATACCGTTGTCACATCTAATCCTAAGTTGCAAGACAGTGTGCTATTGGCTGCCATGTCCGTTGAAATAATATCAAAAGCTCTTGACGCCTCGTCGACGTTATTCGCTCGTAGAACCCCGCAACTGCCCGCCCCACTTGATGGCTTGATGATACACGGATATAGCACGTGCGCTAATACCTTGTTGAACTCCTCCACATTAGATGCAACGCCAGTACGAGGAGTTGCTAGTCCAGCTTCTCTGGTGATTTCTCTAGCGAGGTTTTTTGATCTTGCTATCTTGTACGCTTTCGCGGAGTTGCCGTGGCAATCAAGAGCCTCATTGAGTTCGCCCACCAGCCCAATTGCATTTTCGTACGGGGTGAAAACGGAATCAACGTGGATTTGCTTCGTTGCAAGTGCTTGCACAATGTTAGCACAAGGTTCCGTAGAAAGATCAGCCATCACAAAATCATCCATGAATTTCTCTTCGCTTTTGGCAAATATTTCATACACTATCTGCCCACACTTGCCTAAGTCAAAAACTGGTACCACTTTTACACCCAAACTTTTGATAAATCTTACGGTTTGACGCTGCTGTACGAATCCATCGATGTTCGGCGGAAGGACAAACAGCATTGTCTTTCCTGCAATGGCGTCGCGTCTGAGTTGCTGAGTTGCCTCGTCATCTTTGTTCAAGTCCATTTTCAAAGGTAGAATTTTATTCGTCGCTCCACAACCAGTCTTATTATTGTTTTGTTGATTATTTCTTCGTCAGCAGATTTGTGACCAAATTTGTGCCAACTTTTTTAGAACCCTTGAGTTCAGCGAGTTCCTGTAATAAGTATCCGTTAAAACTTAAACTACTACTAGTAGTTTTAAAAAAAATCGATTTTTGTTGTTGTTTAAAATTCGTATGTATTTTGAGGACTATTTCAAGTATTCTTCTGTGGAGTTCTACCATAGCTATCAGGTGGAGTGCAACCAAACAAATTTAGTAAAGCCAATAAATTAGAAGATGATTTGACGAGTATTGATCCAAACAGAAAAGAAAATAGTATTTGTTTACTCGATTGATTGTTTTAAGGTTTAGTTTAGCTACCGTATTGTATCTTATTTGAAAGATAAATTTCAAATGATCATGAGATATAGGAAGATTGTATATTTGAAAGATTTATTTCAAATGATCATGAGATATAGGAAGATTGTATATTTTCATGAACCTTTAGGGTTCAAGCAATGAAATGATGAACATCAAAATATCCTAAATCGAATACATCCGCATGAACTTCCCATTACACTATTTTAAACCAAGACCTTAATTAATTAAAATTAGAAATATTAATAAGAAGGTGCTTTGTTAGCCCAATACACTTTTTAGTTAATACGCTATTGATCGACTGTATATGCCATAGTTCAACCTAACCTGTTAAGGACAACTACACGGTTCTTGCAACTGTAGACCCTCTCTGAATCCGAATTTTGTATGGAGGTTGTTAGCTTCCGTATGCATACAGCTGTAATGTTCACGGCAAGGATCTAATACGTCGTAGCCACAAACTTTAACGCAAACTTTCAAACTGAATTTTCATAGTAAAACTATAATTTAAGGATGCTCACAGGCGACTTGATTATTATATTTTGGGAAGACCAGCTGCCACAGAAACTCGTTTACTTTACCGCGTTACTAATTTCAAAGAATGTCCAATTTTGTTAATAACTATTTTACCTGGTATGTTCAAATAATTCCATTTTATGTTCAAATAGTGCGAGTCAATTTGATTAAAACGGAACTGGAGTGCAGTCAATATGGGTTCGAAGGTCAGCTTTTGCTCCTTCATATTGCTGAAAGAAAAACAAATCTGTGAACTGCCGAAGTGTTGCAGCATCCTTGGAGTCAATCGGCAGATAGAAAAAACCTTTTTGACCCCTAGCTTCACTCCACGAATTTTGAATGATCCAATATGGAACCACCTTCGGATCGTTCGGTGCGAGATCCCAGCCCACAACATTGACTTGGTGATTCAGGTTTGGATAAGAACCTGATGAGTGCTTAGGAGGCGATCCTTGTAATGCAGCTCCTCGGACAATCATGCGGGTTGGACCGTACGCCAAGATCCCATATGCTTGTCTCGAGATTGGATCCAGAGTTGCATTTCCGACACTTGATGGAAAACCATGACGCCTGCAAATATTCTTGATGCCATTGTTCGAAGGGATTCGAAATTCTCCAC
>Ga0105055_10005361_pt1 | contig 18132 bp, 15 predicted proteins | sample BON03_FD_78090 | JGI IMG/M metagenome (GOLD analysis project Ga0105055, IMG submission 78090) | Freshwater microbial communities from Lake Bonney liftoff mats and glacier meltwater in Antarctica - BON-03 | ecosystem: Environmental > Aquatic > Freshwater > Ice > Glacier meltwater | place: Lake...
AAAAAAAAAACTGCTTGAATTCATTAAAATAATTTTGTGTTAAAAACACTGTCAATTATCTCCCGTTCGTGGAATGCGAATGCAACTTGAAATGGGACAAAGTAGGAATGCAAGCATTCGTTTCGAAAGAAGCTCTGTGTAATTTCTGCGCGACGAACCCAGATTCAAATGATTCATTCTTTTGGAGACGAGGCGGGAGAAGACGAACTGATGATGATAGGCAGGGAAGAACTGATGACGATAAGCAGGGCAATAACAACAGAGGTCACCACAAGAGAAATGACAACATTAGTTACGCGGAAGCAATTTGTAAATGCTGCAAGTTGGGCGTTTACACTGAATCACCAACAGCATCTCCGACGCCACTTATAACTGAATCACCAACATCAACACCGGGATATTCAATGACTGAATCACCAACGACTTCCTCTTCAGGAGGAGGTTTGATTCCTCCATTATTCCACGGCTATCTGGAATCGAGAAATAAAACGTGCCTATATTATTTTCGTTATTAGATCAAGTTTTTAAATTGAAGAATGGTAAAACTTAGACCATAACTATCTTTTTTACCATGGTATATATGTTTTCTTTAACAGCTAGCATCAAAGCAGCATTCGTAACTCCCTTGAACAGTTGAGGTTCAAGTCCTTTGAACAAACCTCCAAAGCCTTCAGTTTGATGAACAAGCTGCATAGTTTCTAATAAAGATGGCCCTTCGTCACCATCAGGGTGCTTTTTCTTCCAGACACTCATAAGTACCTTAGTCCGGATAAACTATTTCAAAAACGTCAACAACCTTTTTCAAAAAACATTTCAATACTTACTGGAAAAGTGAGCACCGTGGCAACGCTTTTCGCGATGATTCCCACAACTAGAGCTTCCAAGGTGGACAATACATCCGATGATATTTTCCTGTTAGCAAGAATACGGACTTTCAGCTCCTCGAATATTACGTAAGTAATCGCTGGATTTAGACACAAAACAGCTGAAGCTCCAACTGTCTTGTAAAACGAAGCCATGCCTTCAGTTTCATACTGGTGCATAAACGTCGCCCAGAAAGAGTGGTTCTTACCATCTGCTTTTGCATCTGTTATTATTCTCGTGGAAGTTACTTCCAATGGCAGTGTCGTTATAAGTCCTTGCAACGCCGAAACATACCCGATGAATAAATCCGCTAGAACTCCCGGCTTACCAGATCGCCTTTTATAAAATTCCTTCAATAAAATATAAACGTAAAAATATTGGAATTTTTGTTGGACGCTGGAGATCAATTTCGACTCGACCCCGTGGACTGGATTCTCCAAGACTTTCTCCAATGCTTCCTTGATGGATAAAGTCGAATCTGCTTGCATCAGTATCTTAATCTTATCAAGTGGGAATAGAACCACCGTGGAGAATGCATCGGCAGCAGCTCCACTCAGAGCGTTACTCAACGCCTCTCTGCTCGTCAAAAGGTCCATCCTTGTGTTGTATTTCGTTTAAAACATCTCTTTAATACACTGTATCTTCCAGAATAGAACAAAAAACGCTTGTAAAATGACAACCGTTTTAACGATGAAAGACCGTTAATGATGTTTATGAATTCCAACATTGCAATTGAGAATTGATTCCTTAAGATGGAGGACGATGAAGAATACTACTACTACAGTGATGAAGATGTAAGTTGTTGCAATAGGATGATTGATCATATAACTCTGACATGTGTTGCAGGAATACAGTATGGGGGACGTGAATGAACAAGGCAAAGAGGAGGAGAAGGTGAAAACATTCAGCAAAACAGTATTAACTCACGCACACCCTCAGACTTCCCTGGAGTATGAGTTTCTAACTCCCGAATGTCTTTACGAAGAACAGGAAACGGTGATTAAGAATGTGTGTGATGTTCTTGATACTTCATATGATATCTCGAACCTTCTTTTGCTGCATTTCAAGTGGAACAAGGAACGGTTGTTTGATTCGTACTATTCTGATCCCGATGGCTCAAAAAGAAAAGCAGGTGCATTTGCTCGTAATCCTGGCGGTGAATTTGGAACTGGAAAGGATGAAATACTTTGCCAGATTCTTTATTTTGACGTCCCGAGGGATGAAACGTTTTCAATGGGGTGCTGTAGCGAGGGTGGTTGTGTTCACGAGTTTTCAATCGCTGCATGGCATGGATATCTTTGTAATAAGGTCTCTGAAGGCGCCGATGCAATTTTTTCCACGTGTCCAGCTGAGGCCTGTCATGCTGTGGTAAGTCCAACAGCGTGGAAGAAGGTGTTGTCACGGAATTTACCAGATAGTGATAATGCTTTACTGAATGAAACCCTGTTAAAGTATCAAGGATTTCTTGCCAAGTCTTTTGTGGATATTAACAAAACAATTCGATGGTGTCCTGGGCAAGGATGTGACAGCGCCGTGAAAGCCTCAGGGTCTGTGTTGGAAGTCAAGTGTAACAAATGCAGCAGTTTATTCTGCTTCAAGTGCGGTCTTGAGGCGCATGCACCTGTTTCGTGCTCATCATTGTCGCTATGGATGGAGAAATGCCAAAACGAAAGTGAGACTGCGAATTGGATTCTGGCAAATACAAAAAAGTGTCCCAAATGCTCGACTCGAATTGAAAAGAATCAAGGATGTAACCACATGAGTTGCAAAGTTTGCAAATATGATTTTTGTTGGATTTGTATGGGCGAATGGAAAGACCACTCTGCCACTACGGGGGGCTATTACAATTGTAACAAATATAGTAAAACCGCTGAAGTTGCTTCGGGAGATCCTGAAAAGGATAGAGCATCAAGAGCCAAGCAAGAGTTGGATCGGTATTTGCACTACTACAAGAGGTATGCAGAACATGAACAAGCAGGCAAGTTTGCAGCCAAACAGCGTCAGGTTGCCGAGTCAAGGATGATTGAAATGCAATCCAGTAGTTGCGTTACGTGGGTTGACGTACAGTTCATTGAACAGGCAGTGGAGCAACTTATCGACTGTAGAAGAGTTCTCAAGTACACATATGCATTCGCCTATTATTTGCCTTCCGGACCGCAGAAGGATCTTTTTGAGTACAACCAATCAATGTTGGAATCTCATACCGAAAAACTGAGTGAGTTGACGGAGATGAGTATTGACGATGTGAAATCGAAGCGAAGTGAAGTGATCAATTTTACCAGGGTCACTGGCAAGTTTCTAAAGTCTTTGCTCGAAGAGGTAGAGAGTCAAGGAATGAATAATTTTATCGCCACAAACACACCGGCGGATCCCGTTGTTGTACCTGCAGCAGGATCGAAAAAGAAGCGCAAGTAAATAAATCAAAAAATTGTTTCAAAGGATGTAAATAAAGCTTCGCTTCATCGTTTCAAAGAATGTATACACGGAAAATAAATCAGTTGTGTCGTCTCCTTTGTTCTGCTGTTCTAAGGTACAATACAACACACAACACCACGAAAACCACAATAGCAATTACCGTGTCATCTTCGATATCCTCAAGAGCCTCGATTAGGCCATCTACGGAAAAGACATGCTCGTCATCATTGGGCTCGTCAATAGCAGCTTGACGTACTTCCGAGGCAGGAGGTGGTGAGGTCCAAAAGTCCTGCCATATACGATGCACCCATAAGACGGTGAGTGCCATGGACACAGGTACTTTCGCTTCGCTTGTCATCGTCTCGGCAGAATCATAAAATCTTTTCGCCAGCCAAAAATCTCTTGGAAGTCCTATTCCAAACTGATGCATGTATCCCAAATTGAAAGTGGCTTGTGCGTTTTGGAGATCACTTGCTGAACGGTAATGCATGGCAGCCATTTCGAAATTAGGATTTCGAACGCCATCCAAACCGTAATAGTAAAAGTCCCCGATCTTCAACCGAGCTTGTACATTCCCTTGCAAAGCAGACAATTCATACAATCGAAGCGAATCAGGTGAAGAATGCACTTGGTTTGCGGCCAACATCTTGTCCACAACTGCATCAAAGTAATCCTCCGACGTTGCACCCATGCCAGATAAAGATGCTCCATTCTCTAGTAACCACGCAGCATTCGCTTGAGCCACTTCAAATCCTATTTCAGCGGCAACTAAATAAGTTTGTAATGCTCCATTAATATCTTCTCGTCCCCATTCACGAAACCCTTTGTTTAAGAGCATAACCAAGTCGCCTCGTTCAGCCACAGCTTTAAATAAATGTAATGCCGTGTCGCATGATTTTAGAGTGCCTATACCATGCAAGTTCATTTGGGCCAGTTTGTGCATGGCCAATGTATGGCTGGATCGAACTGCCAATGTGAAATAGTTGATAGCTGAGGGGTAATCTCGACGACGCACGCCAACGCCACTCACATGCAAAGCTCCTAGGTTGTACAAAGCCTCGGTGTTGCCCTGCTCCGCAGCAGCTGTGAAGTGGTGAACTGCCTGCTTAAGATCCTGTCGAACACCAAGTCCATGGAGGTGCATGTACCCTAGTCCATTATGTCCAGCAGGACTCTGTGCTTCAGAAGAAGCCGTAAAGTTCCCAAGAGCGCTTTTAATGTCAACTTTCACACCAAGTCCCTATAAAATAATTTAATACAATGAGATTTTGAAAATATCAATCACGACGTACCTTCACTAGCAGATGTCCCAAGTGGGCCTGAGCCTGAGGATCGCCGTTGCTGCTTGCAAGTGAATAATACTTGGCTGAAAGCTTAAAGTTCCTCTCCACCCCACGAGCACCATGAAAGAATATCTGTCCCAATGCTACCTGAGCTCCAACGTCTCCTTTCTCCGCAGCGTGCCTATAGTAGTCAACGATATCCTCATTCTCACCTCCAGAAGACTGTCTGCCATTTTTACCTTTAACATCAAGACTAATTCTCTCGCGTTCATTCAGAGGACCCGCTCCATTGGCTTCTAAATCGGCTGCCACTTTATTAGCAGCCAGCTCATAGTACATAACGGCAGTCTGACAACTGCGGGGGACGCCAGCGCCATTACTGTGTCTGAAGCCCATGGCCATCTGAGCAGCTGTATCGCCACCAAGAGCAGCAAAATAATAATGGAGAATGGCTTTCGTTGGATCTCGTTTGACTCCAAGTGCACCTGTTGCGTACAACGTCCCCATTCGAAACTGGCTTGAGGCGTTACCAGTTGAAGTTCGGTCTTGGTGAATATCAACAGCTTGCTCGGGGTTGTGAATTTTGGACTCCCATCTCAGTGTTTCAAATGTCTCCTCGCATGAAGCCGCATGAATCAACAACCAGCACGTAGTAATCAACACAACTCCTCTCATAAGACTAAATGATGTTAAAAAAAAAATGGTAGTGCACTTGCAATTTTTTTTATAAAATGCTTCCAAACACCATAGCATGACGAATATTTCTAGGGTTGGAACCTGTAATTGCACGTAGCTGCTCCAAGTATGGGTTATCTAGAGAAGCATTGTCGCTAATCACCAACTTTTTAGTTCTTCTATATTGAATCACAGCATTAGTGACTTCAGGCAAAGAGTATGGCTGCATATCCATAATTTTTAATCCTTCAGGAGCTGGAAGATATAATTCGGTACCATACGTGTTGAAAGGCACCATAAAATCTTTCTTCAGAATTCGAGAGTGATTTTTGATCGTCACGGGTGGTACTGGTACTCCATGTTTCGCCTATAAACACATTAATAACCTACTAATAACCTAGCAACAATAAACTTACTGTAAGCGCACACATGAATAGCCCATTTTTTACCTTGATACCAGTAATGATTTCGCCATTAGAGTCGATGGGATTGAATGCAGTATTCAAGAGTAACTCATCCGGTGCGATCGGAAACCCCTGGGAGTAGAATCGGGTTGGCCACGAGAATACATTGACTTCATCTACAGCAATCAGCACTGGATATTCTTCTACTTGACAGAGTTCTAAGCGCAGGTCCACCACAGCATCTCCAGCAAGAGCAGGGAGAGCGATTCCTTTCTCTACGATACTCAATAAGTTGTCTTTATATTGAGTGTGAGGATATGTATTTCGAAGAGGCAATTTCTCTAGTTTGTCAGCATACAAATTCAGCATGCTTTCCAAGATGCTTTTCGCTCCTAGTGGTTGAGCATATTTTCCCTTTCTAACTTTGGACGGAACGACAACAGCACCAGTACCTATAAAAAAGGTTAACAAGCAACTAAAACAATACTAATACTTACCCGTTCCATGCATAATAGGCTTTTTGCCTATTAACCAACTGGCAGGGTTGGGCATGTACAACGCGATCCAATCAGGATGGGAGCGTGCCCAATGAACTGCTGAAAGCATCAAAGCAGATTTTCCACTGCCGCGGGCACCTTGCAACATCAGCAGATCCGGATCCTCCGACGAGGGAGACTTGGAAATCTGTTCCAACAGCTCCTTCACTTCGAAAAACGATTCTCGCAACTGAAGCGCCGGAATCGTACAAAGGGTAAACTCCTCCTCAAGCTCGTCACTCCATCCTTCAGGAATTAATTTCTTAAGATCGCCCGCTGATGAGGCGAGATTAAAATATTGCCCCATGTTTTCTCGTTGCAGCTCCAATGGTGAAGTTCCCATGCGAGTTTGAAGTTGACGCATTTTCTTTTCCGGCTTTTTTTTGGTTCCATTCTCAGGAAGCGCCTCATCTGAAAAACGAAGAATAGCCGACGTTCTAAATGTACGAAATGATAGCACATGTGTTCGAAGGCTAGGTAGCATCATTATCACCACAAACAATCAACAATTGAAAATGGATGTTTTTTTATTCGTATAACTTAGTACAGCCAGTAAAGTGGTACTAGTTAAAAGTACCGGTTGTTTGTTAGCATGGCCTGGACGCTGTTCGGCTATGTTGTGAGTGTAGAAGAGCCAATTTCATGGCCCCATGATATATCGCTTCTAAATCCTATAGAAGCCCATCAGTACTTGCTTGAAAACGCCATTGTGGGTAAACATAGAGGTGTGGTGATGTCGTATACCAATTCCATTGATGGAGTCGGCGTTGTGAATTGTGTGTCAAAGATGATGAAGATGGATCCAATCACAATGTACGACCCCTCGGGTAGAGGAGAAGCGATCCTGGCACTGCTAACTAAATGTCACGTGATTGAAATATGCGGCAAAGGCCATTTGATCAAGTCCAAGTTGAAGCAAGTATATCATATTGCTCCTCACCATGGTAAATTCGGATGCTTGTATCTGGATATTGTATCCGCAAGAGGATTGCTGGCTCAGGATATTCTCGGAACTTCCAGTCCATTTGCTATCGTTGGATTAGGGTCGAAGAAGTTCACCTCGAAAATTGTAAAACAATCTTTGGATCCTGTGTGGAATGAAATTGCAGTATTTGTGGTAAAACAAGATTCGGATTTAGTCGATAAAAAGAATGCCGTTGAATTGAGTTTGTGCATCGATATATTTTCAGATCGTGTTATCCGATCGAGAGTGTCAATTGGGGTGACGTCCAACATTCTCGTCTCGTCTATGAAACTGCATAAAAATACGGTTTCCAACGTAGACCGTATATCCTTGGTGCACTATCCACTAAAGCGTGCTTTGAATCAGGGTGGGGAACACATTTTTCTCAAAGCCAAAGGAGGACTCCAACATGCACTTTCGAAAGGACTACGAACTTCCAAGGAGTTAAACGTTGTAGCAAATAAAAACGCTGACAAGAAGACCGACAGGGAAGATACGAAACCTGTTAATGCTGAAGATGAATACAGTTCTGATGAGGATGGCGATGATATTGGTTTATTGCTTGCACGAACTACATCGAGTGAAAAACCTGTGGAACATCTAGGTGGTGGTCTAGCTGCTCAAATTGGCACTGTGACAATTCGTCATGTTTGGATGCCTGGTCATTTTGATCCCCGCGAATCAAAGGAAACAAGACCTCTTCTAGTTCCTCCTCCACTCGAGCGATCAAAATCGGCACGAATTAAGACGATATTTGGAAAGAAAGCCTCGATGGAAACCCGAGTTCCTGGCATTGCAAACCATTCCGTGAACGCACAGCACCGTGAGACAATGTTCCAGTCGGATGTGAAGAAGACTGCAGAACTGATCAAAGATCAGCTGCTCCCACGTCTAGAACAAGAGATAACCGTCTACGAAACAGAGAAAGCAGCGGGAAAGTTTACAAAATTGAAACTATCTGAAAAGGATGAATCTGAGGAGGCTATATCTTGCTTTGTTTTTGATCGTCGAGAGATTGCATTTCAAATTATGAGTTCCGAAGAATGCGGAGGTATTACCCGCAGTGTCTGGTGTGTCCTGGCGCCCATGGTGGGAAGCATTTGCACGCAGATCAACGCACATACCATCTTCGACAGTCTGTTGAATGTACAATTTGGAAATAAGGAGTTTGAATCCGTCACTCGCAGTGGCCAATTGCGGTCGCTGAAATGCCACGTTTTCATGGATTATGTGGAGGCATTGTCGCTGGAGCGTCTGTCCATGCTGAAGCGAAGCAAGAAGCTGTTTTCTGAATTTCCTGAGCTACTGATGAACGGAGATGAGATATTACTCGACTATGTTGATAACGTTCGCGGCAGTAGAAATGAGCAGGATGTGACTTCATTGCGAAAGTCGCATTATGGAGGGAAACTCGCGGTAACACCCAGTCATACGTACTTTTGCAAACATCACATGTTCAGTCAGAATGAAATAATTGCTGAGAACCTGGTAAGTTCGGTGCAAGTGGTGGAGAGTAACGGGACAACAGAGTATGGTTTGATGATAGGCATGGGAACTCGGGCTAGTTCTTCCCATGATTTGCTAGATCTATCTGATGAATCGAAACCATCTACTATGCTCATGCACCAGGGCCATTCTTTTGACGAATTTGATTCTCTATTCGGGAAAACCGTTGACTCTGAGCTCGAAGACGACGAAATAGATGATACCGTGACATCAGTTACCTCACCAAGCGGATGCAACATCGAGATTAAAAAAGCCAAGAGATACGTCGTGTATCGATTCCCACTCATCTCAACAAAATCGAGGAATTTCCAGCTACTCCTGCTTCGTGAATTGGTGGCGTTCCAGATATTCATTCACCAAGTGATTCGAAAAATAGTGGATTCTGAAGTTTCTTCCGTGCAAGATGAGAAAGAATCAAAATCTTATAGTAAGGAAATGTTTATGTTGCATGTTCAGAATGTGGTATATGGATATTTAGAAACAGAAATCTCAAATGCAAAAGCAATGTTGAGAATGAAAGAGGATTGGCTATATTTGCATAATTGCGACACTTTTCGCAACTTTGGGGAAGAATTCAAATGGCGAAACGAGACTCATTTTACCATGTACAACTTGATGATGATTACTTGTCAGACAGAGGTTAAAAAGAAATATCTCAGCATTCGCAAGTTTGCAGTTGGCTCTGTATACGCCTTTGCTTTCTCTTGTTTAGAGGAAGCGGCTGTGTCTCACAACATTCGTCTCAACTACAAACGCGAATACAGTGATGTGATAGAGTCGTTTATGGGTGGATACAAAACAAACAGTGTTAAACCGATGATAGGTGCCATGCTGGACAAGTATTGGATAGAGAGCAGTAATCTCATGATGTCGGAGATCATTCGTTCAGCTACCAAGTTGAAAAGCATGGGACAAAATGTGGACTTGATGCTAGACTTGCTCGATCCAGTAATCAGTGGGGGTAAGTTCTTCAAAGAAGTGTTAGTCAAGGTGCTTGTATGGGAAGACCCAGTTTTAACGGTTGGGCTCGGGGTGATCTCTTTGGTGATGATTCTAACCGGTCTTGTATCCTATCTCCCCACCATAGTGGCTTGCTCCGCCACTTGCTTGTTGGTGTACCAACGGTATATCAGACAAACAATGGGATTTAGAAAGATGTACATTCCCATTAAGAAGAGCAAAACCATTATTGAGAAGTACCGCAACATGAAAGCTAAATACGCCCAAGCCAAGAAGGTCATGTGGCGAATCAACCTGGCGCTTCTGAAGTTGCGTGCTTTGTTTACATGGGATAATGAGGATATAACGGTGAGGTTGGTTGCATTCCTCGCATTGCTTACCCTCTTTATAACTGTTGCTCCAAAAACCGTGTATTATCTTATGATGTGGGTGTACGTGTTCACCAAGAAATTCAGAAGTGGAAACACAAGTAGAAAGATTAAAGCTTATTTGGCAGCCCAATGGACTTCTATCAGACCATCGCCTTTATGGGAAAAGTGAGAAGCGGGTTTAAAGTAATGGATCCTGAAAGCCTACAGGAGCTGCGAAAACAGGTTTTTCCTTCCTAGCGATTGCTTCAACTCCATTTCTCAGATCATCCGTTACATAACACTGACTTTGAGAATCTGCTTCTCTAGTAAGTGCTCTATCAAGACCTTCATCTTGTTTCATGCGCAGTGATCTTACGCAGGTCCGTACTGCCACGCTAGAACTGCTCGCCATGGATTGTGCTAGCGCGATGGCATCATCAACACAATCCCCATCTGAAATATCCGAAATCAAACCAATAGACAACGCTCGCTCTGCAGTAATCAACTCTCCTGTAAAGAGAAGTCGGCTTGCTTGTTGGGGACCCACAACTGGTGATAAAAAATGTGTTGCTCCCATGCCTGGATGTAAACCTAGTTTGGTAAACGTGAATCCCATCTTGGAGCTGCGGTTAGCAATTCTCATGTCACATGCCAGTGCGACACACATACCGGCACCTACTGCAGGACCATTGATTGCCGCGATTATGGGAACGGGCAATCGCCGAAGGCTCAGGAACCTATCGTAGAAGCGACGCATGACGATCGAGTTTCGTAGAGGAGTATCAGCTGCTCTTTCTCTCAGGAATTCAAGATCGCCTCCAGCTGAAAACGCTCCACCGCTCCCTGTTAAGACAACTGCACCCACGCCTTGGCATCCCCTGCTGCACAAGTCGTCGATCACGGCGTTGAAAGTATCTCCCATAGCTGCAGTGAGGGCATTCAGACGGGGAGCATCGTTCAAAGTAATGATGCATACCCCGTCACTTCGTTTATTCACCAAAATTGAATTCGTACTGAAACATCGTCTGCTGCCCAGGAATAATGATCGTCGCATAGCAGCCAGATAGTGCAAAAAATAAAAAAACAGAGATTCTCATTTTCGATGTTTTGGATTTGCCTTTCATGGATTTCGTTAACAACTTCAGTTTATTATTTTAATTTAAGTACTACAAGTAGTGGATATCTAAACATTATACAAACTTATTGACATTAATTGAGCTCATCTAAATAGGAACCTTTATTGCACTTGAATATGGCTACATCAGCATTATGGAGCAGTTGAACGAAGGAGAATATGTTGGCTCCAGTGCCGGCTAGTGATAAAAGAACACTCAAGCAGAACAAAGAACCAAGAACCACTTTTTCGAAAAGATTCGTTGTAATCTGAAGTTGTTGTCGCAGTGCTATCGTACAAAAAACAGGAATACTTATTCCCAAGGTGGGAATAAAGGAAGATCCGATGATAGCTACGATGGAACCAAATACGGGGATTATGTTGGCTATCAGATATGCAATACATAATAAGCTTACCGTGATAGCCAGCCATACTAATTTGCCTTTGATACTTTTATCTTCCAGTGTTTGGATGCACAATAACATGTATTTTCCGAGCGCACATGGTCCCAAATATGAGATATGATATATTCAGATGGAAAAATAGCGAGACACAAGCTACACGGAAAATCCCGGGCGATGTCCTAGGGTCGATCATTTTGGTGATCAAGTCTTGGGAATTTTGACCGTCATAAAGGTATCCTACCACAGCCACAAGAAGGTACACACCTGTCTGAAACGGGATGGCGACTGCGAGGGATTTTGGAAAATCGGAAGGATCTCGCATTTCTCTCATCATTTCTAAATAGAAATACGCAGCACAATAGGAGAATGCAATTTGTGATACACCTCCAAAGAAATCCAGCCATGTCATATTTGATGGAATGACTTCAGTCACGATGGCGAAAGAGGCCCGATGTTCATCGAAATGCAACAGCATGTACAAAATGCTACACACAACGGTCACACAGATAAGGATCATATTGGCCCACATAAGGAATCTTGCCTCCGTTAAATCCCGTACTTGTACTGGCACAATCATGAATACCACCACGAGGACACCCCAGACGGAGCTGCAGAGGTTCGTCTCAAAGAATGCCATTTCGATCGCTTCGATCATTCCTACCAAGTAAGACGACATGGTGAAAATGGAGTAGATGATTAGGATCGAATTGGCAATTTTGGCAAGAAACCGGCTTGTCAATGCCACTTCCACCAAATCTTCATATGAAGCCAACAAGGGGTGTAAGGTTTTCGCTTGCGAGAGTATGATCCCAATATATGCATTACATATTCCCATAAATAACAAGAAAAATACCCCCAAAGCCCATCCCAGCTGACGGAAGGAAGAGGGCAACGTCAGCATACCAGCACCGACAACTTCTCCAATTTGAATCGTAGCTACTGTCAGATATCCCAGAGTACCCGCTTCAACTGTTTCTCCCTCAGGATTCACGCTGCGGAACTGTTTGGAAGAAGAAATCGCCATAATGTATTTGGATCTCAATATTTCCACAATTCAGATGAATTCACCTGTTTCGGATTTATTTTTAAAAATATCGCTGAACTTTTTAATCCATACAGCCTATCTATTTGAGGCAGTTTTGGCTACCTGAGGCATTTTCAACTGATTTCAGTTATTTCAACTATTTCAACTCATTTGGCTTATTTATAGAAATTTGTGCCTGATCTATTTTAAACACAACAAAAATCGATTTTTTTAAAGCACTACTAGTAGTGGATAAAAGCCATCAAATGCTAATTTTAATTAAAGGCGAGCACGTTCATGAAGAAAGACCCCCCACCATAAAATAGGGTCTCCCTAAAGAAAGTAGGTTTCTAGACGGTACGGTCCCCTTGGAAAGAATGAAACGAGAGTGTTCTACCAAGTAGACCATTATATTTTTTCTCTCCATTGTTTATTGTGCAATTCAACAACACAGATGAAGAAAGGAAACGTCCCGCGCGGGAATTCAGGTTCTATTAAACAACGACAGGAAAAGATCCGACAAAACATGGTTCGGGGTCGGACTGAAAGCACAGATGCGGAAGAGCGATGTCTGGTGTGCTACGATGAACTGAGTACGGTGTGTGTAGGCAAGTGCAATCACGCGGTAGTCTGCTCGTTGTGTACTGCCAGATTGAGAATCATAATGAAAGATTTTAACTGTGTTATGTGCAAGACTGAGATGGAACATGTGTTCGTCACGAAAGCGGATCAAATAAAGCCATTTGAAGACTTTCAAACGTGGGGGGACGTTGCTGGGCCAGGTCTGTTGTTTGATGCTCGGTCAAAAATGTTTTATGAAGAAAATTGCAAGGCTCAAAAAGCCAAAATCAATTCTCTTCAAGAAACCCATTGTGGAGTAGCTGGTTGTCAGACTCAAGAATTCACTGATGTGAAATCTCTGAATGTGCATTTGCGGGAAACGCATCAAAAGAAAGTATGCGAGTTATGCTGGGAGCATCGACAAGTGTTCCCGATGGAAAACACAAGATATTCGCTCAAGCAGCACGACAAGCACTGTAAGACAGGAGAAGCTGATAGTGCTTTCAGCGGTCATCCAACTTGCGGGTTCTGTCATACTCGCCACTACAATGAAGACCACTTGTATCAACATCTCAAAGAGAAGCACGAACATTGCCATGTATGCGCCAAGTTAGGACGACAGCACGAGTACTACCGTGATGGCCAAGCGTTGTCTATCCACTTCAGTAAAGAACATTTCGTTTGCACACAGCCCAGTTGTCAAGAGGCTAAATTTATCGTGTTCGCAACTGACTTGGAGCTTAGAGGACATATGGTGGCAAATCATCCTGAGTTAGGAATAGATCGGCGGGTACCGGTGAACTTTACAATCAAAAGACGAGTGGGGCATAATGCAGTAGCCGAAGAACCAGCAGAAGGTAACATGAATTTCAATGGGGACGTGCTTTCATTTACTGCTACTGACTTTCCTTCTATGTCATCTCAACCAACTCACACCCCAACTAACCACGGGTCGCGTTATGCAGCAGCTACGTTAGGGCACGCAACCCCTGGTAGACTAGATTCGGAACAATTTCCATCGCTATCCTCTTCAACCCCATCTTCCAGCACTAGCAACTACGACACCTCCAGTTTCGCCTCTGCTCTTAACCGCAGCGGAATGAATAACGGTTTGACATTCCAGTACAATAATTCGCGAAGAAACGACTCGCAAAAGAAAGCCGCACCGTTTCTTACTCGAGAACAAATAATATCGAGTCAAATGGGGAACTCACTTGCTTCGTCATATGCACCGCCACCTACACCTGCAACAAATGATTCATCCAACAAGAAAATGATCCGGCTACAGCAGTTTGTAAAATTCATCGTGAAAGATGATACTGTTAAATTCAATAAGTTCCGAGACCTCACATCTAGAGTATGGTCACGTCAGATCAGCTGCAGTGGGTATTGCAATGCCCTTGGTGATATGTTTACCATCGACGAGATTGAATCGTTCTTCCCAATGTTACTGGGTGCGTTACCCGATGCCAGTGCCGAATTGGAAGGGATATACAAAGGCACTGGGACTGCTGGTATGAAAGCTTTAAACATTAGCGACGCTGGTCAAAGTGACCAATGGGCAAAAGTGGGAAGCAAATCTGCTGCATCTTCTGATCAAAGTGGTCAATGGGCAAAGCCGAGAAATACATCTGCTACACCTTCTGATAGAGCTACACGTTCTGGTGAGGAGGATTTTCCTTCATTGCCTATCGGTCCAAAAAAAGCTACCGGGATATCAGGTTGGGATGCTTTTCAGAAATCAAACACCCCTGTGGTTGTTGGAATCGGAAAACCGAAACAAAAGAAGAAAAAGAAGAAGCAGAAACCTATCGACAATGAGTTCATCTATGCTTAGTTTATTCATTTCTTCCCTTTGATACTTTTTTGTATACCATGGTACCATTATTAGTTTTAATTAAAAAAAGGGAATGTGAAGATAAATAGGAGAGCAAGGAGAATAACGCAACGAATGATTTCCTGTCTTCCGATCTAGGGAATCAATTTTTCATTCTAGTAGTGATAAACTATGAACTTGTTATTATTGGCATCCACAACGATCCCACTTTCTTTTATATAAACATGGTGACGCATTCCATCTTTTTGAAATCCTGATATGACCGGCAATTTTTTTAACAGAGAACAGTATTCCACATTGATACTTCTTCCAACCGAAATAATTTCTGGAAATTGCTCCAATTTGACACAATGGTCAACAAACAAATCACCAGGAATATCCAGATCCTCGGGCAAGAATTGTAATTCAATACAACTACTCAACTTCAAATGACGTCCAACAACAACTTCTGACAAACTCTCAAGCGAAGTACAACCATCAAGCACCAAATCCACACCTACAGAACACCGTCCAATCCAAACCAGTCCTGTACATTCGTTCAATATCAAGCTTCCACCCACGAACAACCCATCAGGCAAGCGACATAACTTTGTGCAATAGCTTAAATCCAAGTCCCCTTTGATTACAATATCCCGCAGCTCCCTAACATCTCCGGTACCCCAGGCTAAAATCAAATCACGCTTCAACCGATCAGAAGAGCTGAAGTCATCGTTCGTACTACAAATAGTCACCTCGCTTGGACCTACACTCATCTCTACTAAGGTTTATTCTGCACGCCAGGCCTATTTAGTAGAGGGTTTTCCCTCAGAGTCCTTCAGGGAAATTCGAGAAATTTCGCACAATAAAAATAGAGGGATCTATCCGCATACTAAGCGTAGACCCGTTTTAATGGGGGACCTTCCTTTCCATGGAGACCCTCTCCGCACTCACAGATATATACTTACGCATTGTCAAGATATATCTTTTAACCTTGTCAGTGCCATTTTCCTGTACGAGTTCGGTAGTTTTGTTTTTGGCCTGGAATAACATGATGGGTTCATTTAATCAGAGAATTGGTGAGGCACTTTAAACCCTCAAATAAATCATGCGTGCATGATGCGTCTGGAGCATACACGATGGTGTACTATGTGCCATACATCGTCTTTCTCATTCCTTCATTCTACAGAAAAAGAAATACTTGCTGATTATCATAACAAGATTTATATTTATTCCGTTTTCATGATTCATTTATTTCAAAATCCTTTGGGGTGGCTATCCCAACCACGAAGAAAGAAAGGGAGAATCCCGACTAGGCATCCATACGATCTTCAAGGTAAAATAAATAACCAAGTAGCGCGGAAAAAGATTGTCAGTGTTTTTTCTAGTAGCGTTCTAGTAGAAGGGTGTGTACGAATACAGGTAATCGTTCAGGTCTCTATTACACGATAGTTAAATTTAATACGCGTGTAGATTATGAATTTCAAAACAAGAACGATAATGGTACGACTGGCACTTGTCGCCCTTCCTTCCGTGTGCCTCGCCAGTCGATTTGTCGCTCCTGAAAATATTGCTGGTGTTGAATTCGAGACAACCGCTTTCGAGTTTTCTGGTAGTGATTTCAATTTGGAAAACGTAACGCTGCAGTCATTTCCAGAGAGGTGGTGTGACAATTGTGAAGGACCCAGTGACGATGAAAGAACAACGGACAATGTAATTTTGTTTCAGGGTACTTACTCGGACAATTGCTTCAAATGCGGCTACAGCGAATTAGCGTTGATGAATGAGAGATACGGATCAAAAGGCCTTATGTGGTATTCTTACATGGATCCTGGTCACGAGCGTACAGTTATTCACTCGTTCCCTTCGTGGGAGAACGCTGCTGGAATTCCCGCTGTAGAAGTAGGTCAGGATGATGCTGACGCTATTCTTCAGCTTATAAATCAAAAAACGACTGTTGTAGTTAATATGTATCCAACGGAGAATGTTTGGCTTGGAACATACGGAACTGTTATTTTGGTTTTGGATATTATTGTTTCTATTTTAGGATTCATCGTGCTTGCGCTCAATTTCAAAACCTGGGTTTTGTTCATAGGACCCTTTGTAAAAGAAGGAAAGTACACACTTGCGGTGGTTGTGTTAAGCCTTGAGCTTGTTTCCAACTTGATTAGAGTAGTTTATGCTGCTGTGGACCCATTATGGACTAGGGAGATATATACTTACGCATTGTCAAGATATCTTTTAACCTTGTCAGTGCCATTTTCCTGTATGAGTTCGGTAGTTTTGTTCTTGGCCTGGAATAACATGATGGGTTCATTCAATCAGAGAATTGGTCAGGAATCCATGTTGAATAGACGTAGAATGGGCATTTTCATCGCTACCGGGGCCGTGATCGTCACATTTGATCTTGTACTGAGTTCGTTTGCAATATTCGCCGGCAAAGTAACATGGACAATATACTCAGTACTTGGACTTTCATTTTTCACGAGTGTAGTGGCTATTATGTTTCTTTACTACGGGAAGAAGCTTTCGAAAACTCTTAAAGGGTTAACGAACAGCAGGGTTCTTAATAGCACCGATGACAACGCCTTATCAAGTCAAGAAGGATCTAAGGATCAGTCATATTCAGAATATTCCAAAGACAAAACATCTGCTATCGTCACCAACTTCGTGGACGAGGAAGGGAACGTGGTAGAACAACCCAAGGTCAATATAGCTAGAAAAAAGCATACCAAAAAGAAGACCAGCAAGAAAGCGCAGCATCTTCGAATAGCTTATATAGTGCAAATGGCAGGGTTTTTCATGCTGCTTTCGGTCGTTTTTATGTTACTATCGGGAGTGAACCAAGTGTTCTTTGTTCCTGTTGGTCGAGCAATCATATGGCCAGCTGCTTGGGTTTGTTTAACTATGGCCTCCTACTATCGAATTAGTTTTTTTTCACCTCCGAAGAAGTAATATTGACTTTATACTTTTGAAATATCCTTTATAACATTCAATAGGGAAATGGAATGTTTGAGACACTAATAGAGTAATTCAGCGTAACTGATGAATCTCGAACTGATGAAGCATGTGGATCTGTGCATCTGTCAGTCGTATCACAATCCTAAATTTGAATTTTTTTAAAGCACTACTAGTAGTGGATAAAAGCCATCAAATGCTAATTTCTTAATAAACAAGAGTATCTTGTTGAAAGAAAAGAGCCTGATGGCAATCCGTGAGATAATCAGAAGCAAGAACATTATGTGGAATCACTGAATTC
>Ga0105055_10005371_pt1 | contig 18108 bp, 11 predicted proteins | sample BON03_FD_78090 | JGI IMG/M metagenome (GOLD analysis project Ga0105055, IMG submission 78090) | Freshwater microbial communities from Lake Bonney liftoff mats and glacier meltwater in Antarctica - BON-03 | ecosystem: Environmental > Aquatic > Freshwater > Ice > Glacier meltwater | place: Lake...
CCTAGTAACAGGTGCTTCAGTTGGAGAAACAGACAATGGGGCTTTTGTAGAGGGCTGTTTAGTTGGAGACCTAGTAACAGGTGCTTCAGTTGGAGAAACAGACAATGGGGCTTTTGTAGAGGGTTGTTTAGTTGGAGACATAGTAACAGGTGCTTCAGTTGGAGAAACAGACAATGGGGCTTTTGTAGAGGGTTGTTTAGTTGGTACGAATGTTCCATCTGAATATTCGCAAGATCGAGAAGAATCGCCTGCAACATAGCTAAACGATGAGGTTCCTGTGTTACTAAACACAAAGTCAGAGAGAATGTTTCCAGTTATATGACAGTCAGCTCCTGACGCATTGTTTGCCGTCTGCTCGTACGACAACAACGAAGGTTCGGAAAAATCGGACATGTATCCGCTATTATAGGCATCCCCAGAATCATAATTGTAATATTGGTTCTTCTCCATATGATATAGACCATCCTTTTGTATCATTCTCACCATAGTATGACGTTGTGGCCAGTATCCATCACCTGGATATCCTTGTTCATTATTTCCTGAAGTCACAGCGCTATCAATATGATATACGTAAATCCCAGGAGGCAATCTTGAATCCCATACACTAATAGCTGCATCGTTGCTCCGGCTTTCTACCAATAGATATTCATTAGCAGGATATCCTCTAGTGATCTTGAAAATATCACCAGTATTTTGAACAGGACCAAGTTCAATTGTTCCCGATGAACTGGCATCGATAATGTTAGCCCATCCTAATTTTTCTTTGCTCCACGGACTAAATGAACCAGGATACTTTTGCGATCCATCTACTCCCCAACAGTTTGACATCAGATCGAAAACATTTAATGTCGCTGCATAAGGTGAACTTCTGTCATACTTGAAGAACAACTTATTAGAATACTGATTTCAAATTCATGCACAAAAACTAACGTACCAGATCCGGGACGCCGAGAAAATGAGCCAGTTCGTGACAAATGACTCCTATTCTTCCTATGGTGCTTCCTGAACTACCCCAGATAGCAGGGGCAATAAAATAACTGTTCATGGCCACACTGAATACAAATGTTAGAACAAACCAGTCGAATTGAGAATTCAGTCTACTTACTCTCGTGTACCTTCTACCTTGTAATAACCAAACCCCCATTTATGGCTCCATATTCTATTCATGTATCCACTTCCTCCCCATTCAGCACCATACCCGCTATGAATAATTGTAAGCCCGTCAATATTCCCATCGAGATTGAGATCAAAGTTTGTGAAGTCATATATCTTTGCTGATTCTTGAACTGCGTAGCGAATAGCTTGATGTAGGGGATGTTGAGTGCCATCTGATGGCAAACACATGGCTCTACAACCAAGTGATGCTTCGGCTTCCGAGAAGGGAACATCGATCCATTCAGTGACAGTACTTCCAACCAACAACTGCCCTCGAGATTGCTTCTCATAAAACATTCCAACAGAACCTGTAGGAATGAGATGCTGGTTCTCCGATGTGATCTCTGACGCAGCCATCAAAGTGGCAATATCTTCTTTCGAAGGCAAATTCCGAGAAGCATGATCCGAAAACCTGATCAGCAGAACTAAATTGGATCGATGCTCTACAGAAGATGAAGACATGGCTCCTTGTAACAGAGAATTCACGTTTTCTTCTTCGTCAACGTCAACTGCGCATGGGCCGTCCAGCATTCTTCTAAATTCAAAATGTTCTTTCAGGAACTCTTCGTAATCTAACTCTGGTGGATCATGAACCCCTAAAATTCGAGGAAATTCTGGATGCGCAACTAACCTCCGCCTATTTTCTTCCATGTGGTTTTCAGCGAATGCAAAATGGGTGGAGTTAAATTCTAAAAGTGCTCTTCCGGATTCGTCTACCAACGCCTCCAAACACGGACCACCTGATTTAAAATAGACTTTTTGAGAAGCAATGGCTGGTCCTCGAGCTTCATCAATAGCTTCATTCGGCGCTGGAGTTAAAACACAGCTTTGCACCGTGACGGATAAGAGAGCTAAAACCAAGAACTTCATTCACACGCTGTAAATAATATAATAGAAGACCTGTTGGACTTGCAAATTTGTTTCAGTTATGACTCTGATATTCTTGTTCTCGGCCCTCCAATGTTAAAAAGTATCCGGAGTATTTCTCATTCACGAAACGCTTCGAATTTATTGTGGGTATTTGAATTCAATTCCGTTTTTGACCCCCTTCCATTGATGTCCCACTCGAACTTTTTTGTAGGGATTTCGCAGTGGTATTGTGACGTAGAGTATTTCCTATAAATATGTGAAGCTTTGACGGTTACAATTTTGCGTTCCTGTGAACCGGCTATCAAACTCGTTGTTTTTATGAAATATGACCCACCTTTTTTATTGAACCTTAAGTCCTTAACCCAGTTGAAGATAGGGTTGGAATGATCGATTCAACGGCAATCGACAATGGTACATTTTCGGTGACCTAACAAATAACGAATACAAATAACGAATCGATAATTTAATTAATAACAAAAACATGTATGTACTATGAAATTCATATTTTTGACCATCAAGCAGCCAGGTGAAGCGAACTCATTTTATTGGCGCTATATTGTTGTTATTATTGAATTCTTTAACACCATCCACCTTTTTATTTTATATTTCGTGATACTTCTTTGAGTTCTTTCTAGGTAATACCCTTGAAACCCAGTTGAAGGTGATATGGTTGAAAGCGTCAACAGTTCAACGTATCCATATCCACAATGGTACATTTTCGGTGACTTCTTTCTCGACGAATTGATGATTTAATGAAAACATGTATTTATCAAACATTTGAAATTCAAATAGTAGACTATGCACCAGCCAAATGAAGCCGTATATCATTTATACTATGTTGTTACGTTGTGAAGAAAACACTTCAATTCAACCAATGTTGAGCGGCCTGAACGTTTCTTGTTCTGCTATAACCACCTCATCTTGACTTTCAATATCTTCCGAAACCGAGTTGCTGTCATCAAAGTTCGCTACCATTTGGTGATCCGAGTACTTGAATAAAAACAAAGAAATGCCGAGTAGAGTGACAACGATACCGACGGGGAAAAATACCCATTGAAGGTGTGTGAATAATTTGAATTCCTGGTAGAATAATGCACCGATGCTGCTACTCAAGAAAATATAGCATGCATTGTACAGGGGCAGAATTAGAACTGCATCATAAAGAGAAATTCCCTTGTTTAGATATGATAGCTGCGTCACTGCCAACGTGACTGTTAATACAATAGCAATATACGGAAAAGGAGTTGTCCAAATCCCTTCAGGATTTTTAACCATGAGTCCGATGCATTTAAAACAAACATTTTGCAGCCCACCCAAGCCACCAGAAATAAATCCGTAATAAAACGGCATCAGTTTCCTGTTAATCACTTCAAAATATCCAGACATTTCAACGGGAAATGACCTCGAAACAGGCTCCTCCAGATTCTTGGGGACAACCCCTGCAGTTACTTCCTCGTACTGCACTGGGGAATACTTTTGTACCATGTACATCATGAAAACAATTAGAGCCACCAAAATTGAAAATCCCTGTAAGAAAATCTCATCGGCAATTAGCCGAACGATGTCGGTTGGAATAAAATTCACTTCTTCGTGGCTTCCTGAGAGCGTAGTAACCAAGCACCCAAGCAATACCACAGAACTAGCAATGACATCCACTCGGCTGAGCTTCTCGCCAAGTATCATTGGTGAGAAACATTGGTTCAAAATCAAAGTCAACCCGGCGAACGGGGCTACTAAAGACTGGGCTGCATATTGATAAGATAGAAAGTCCATTGGGAAGGGCAGAAGCCCCATCATTGCAAAAGCACCCCACCAACAAGGTGAACAAACGATACCTGCTACGACCTTGTACTTTCTCCCCGCTGGTAACGCATTGTTCTGGTTATGCGCTAATTTTTGAAGAACGAGACCCAAACTAGCCATAACGCTTGAAAGGGCCGAAAAGATCACTCCAACAATCCATCCTTGCATCTCGTTTAAAACGGATTTAGTAGAATGAAGGTGGTTCAATACTAATAATAATTACCTGTCTTTTGTTCCTTGTCCGTCCACCTTGAAAGTTCAGCACCAGAATGGCAGTAAAATAAACCCTATCTTCATCGTAACTTTTTCAACTGAATAGAAGGGGGGCGTACCGCATATTATGAAACTGAATTTTTGAAACGGATGAAAATTTAGTTGATGATAATGTGGCATATAATGATGCTTATATTGTTTGTAGCCGTGAACGGAGATGATATACCATTATTTAGACTATATGATTCAAGACCAGGACTATTGAAAAACCGACGATTACTGAGAGCGGATCAATTGTGGCACACCCAAGTTGATTTCACTCGTTTGGTGGAAGCAACCTCGTATGTCGGCAAATCCCAAGTAAGAATCAGTGAAACAGGCCCTGGTATTACGATAGAATCTCCTATGGGTACTCGTCATTGCTCGATAAATTCGGGAGTGACTATGTCTGCTGGGTTACGACGTAAATATCCCGAGATAGTCGACCTCATGGGCAGCTGCGACGACAGATCCACACTTAATATAGTGTACGACGCGAGCAACGTGTCCAGTTTATCTGCAGAAATGGTGACATTGGATTCTACTCGATTCTATATGGACCATGTTCACGAGAACTCATTTGTATGGTACGACAAGTCTAAGGTTTTTCACAGTACCGAGGACTCAAAGAAATTTCGATGTGGTGTAGAGCAATGGGAAGATGTTGCAGTTTTAGAAAACAAATTAAAAGCGCAAATTAGCATTCTGGATACGACAAAAATAAACAAGTTCAAATTTCGTTTGGCTATTGTTGCGAATGCGGAATACAGCCTGTACCATGGGAATACTACCACATCTGTTTTAGCTTCTCTTGTGACGATGATGAGTCGAGTAAATGGGATATTTCTTCTTGAGCTTTCAACTTTTTTGGAAATGGTTGAAGATACAGCGATATGTCTAGGATCCACATGCGAAGGGAACGGTACTCTACCAAATGATTGGAGGCTCATAAACGAAGTTGGTCCATATCTATCTAAACTGGGGATTGAAGATTACGACTTGGGTCACGGTGTATCTACTGGTGCAGGCGGTTTGGCTGCTTATCCGTCTATGTGCACTAGTTCGAAAGCACGTGGAATAACAGGATTATCGGATCCAGTAGGAGATGGGTTTTATGTCGACTATGTGGCACATGAAATAGGTCACCAATTGTAAGTCAAGTTTGCTGTTTTAAGATTGTAGAAATTAAATGATGTAATTTGTAGGTATGGAGCCCACTCGTTTCGTAACTGCAGATATCCTGATAGTAATATTCAGTCGGCCGGAGCAGTGGAGCCAGGAAGTGGATCTTCCATCATGAGTTATGCAGGTATATGCTCGTCCAACAACCTTCAAAGTAATTCAGATGCCTATTTTAATAGTGTCAATTTGGTCCAAATGCGAGGGTACATTGAACGGATGTCAGCCAGTGGATGCGGTAGTGTAACGACCACCACTTTGGAAAAACCTACTGTGAACTTAGCTTCTCTTAAAGAGTGCACTGTTCCACTAGAGAACTACTTTTCTCTTAGTGGAGAAGCTTCCAACGCCGATTTATTTTCATGGGACAGAGTCGATACTGGTTATGAATCCTATTCGGACACTGCGATCGGAAGATTTAGGTCTTGGCGCCCAGTTACATGGAGTACACGCGTATTCCCAAGTATGTATCTTATTGCAAAAGGTCTTACCACTTCACAGATGATAGAACGTCTCCCGAAAGCATCGAAATCAATGAAGTTCAGATTCACTGCTAGGAGTAAGCACCAGGATCCTCAAGTGGGGGCCTTTGACACAGCTGACGTCACAGTCAATTTTGAGAGAATGAGAGGACTGAGATTTTCCACATCTACAAGAGTGATGACATTAAGAGAAGGCCGGCAATCAAAATTCTACTGGAAAACAGGATCTACCAAGCAATTAACTCCTTGGGTGGAGATATTGATAGCTGAAGATACGATGCCACTTGAAACAACATTTCAATATCATTTGCACGAACAGCAATTGAAGTGGACTCAATTGGCTGTGTTGCCGAATCGCGGTGTTGGGTTTGTAACCATTCCACATGATCTCAATTTCGCTGGAGACAAAACCATTCTACTAATGATTCGCTCCAACACTGGAACAGGATGTGAATTTTTTGATGTAGTTGTGATGACCAAGAAGTTGTATCAGACGAAACAACCGACTGTGTTTCCTACGAGCCGCCCTCTCACGGGGAGACCATCCAAATCTCCAAGTCAGTATCCAACAAGGCGCCCTGTAACTGGTAGGCCCAGCAAAAGTCCAACTGCATTTCCAACACGTAGACCAGCAAACTAAGTTGCAAATTATATAACTGGTTGAGTTGAATAAGGATTCTTTTTTAACGCTGAGTTTTAATTATGTGTTACCTTGTATTTATCAAACCATGAATTTATTTATAATGCAAACTTGTTCGTTGAATAATCTTACCTGTTATCAGATGCTAAAAAGCGAAACAGGCGAGTTGATAAGGCTTATAAATAACCACCTGTGCCATACACAACTACCAAGCTAAATAAAATAGAATGACTAGAAATGAATAACTCGCAGAATAGCAAAAACAGTCATTAGTAAAACAGTAACAACGACAGCATTCTAGCTGCGCTTTAACTCTCGGCGTAGTATAACTCCGTATAATCACCACTACACACCATATGCTAATTGAGCAAAATATTGAACAGCGCTGTCATCCTACCCGCACCTCTAGAGTGATTAAACAGGCAAATTGGAAATAGATCAGTAGGGTTTGCGAATAAATGTTGGCCTAAGGTCGTTACGAAGACACTCCATGATGTTGCCACACATTCTCACGAAGTAGTGAGGAGACAGTTTTTTTAAACACGACTCCAACAATAGAACCGAGGAGTTTTATTGTTGAAGGAGGTAAGAAACAAAGAGAAATAGTCGAGGTAGTCTATTCGGCATGGTTTTTGTTGGTTGCTGATTAATTCTTTTGTTTTGTTTGTTTGTTGAAATCTTTGGAGTGGTGAAAATCGGTTGGCGAGGCAAACTGGTCCAAGAAATGAAGTCGACCCTTCTATGGCCTGCATGGATCACATATTAATATTAATATAAGAACGACAAATCACAATTTTTGACAGGTCATCTGTTCGAGTGGGATTGATCTGGAGCGTTGATAGCCAGACTACATGCAAGAAGAAGCCTCATAGAATTTTGCAAAACGAGGATCGCGTCACTGATAAATGTATGCCGACTCATTGTTGCATGATGAGTTGGGAATGTGGCCCAGATTGTATTCATGAATATGAATTTAATTCAATTTATCTATAATCGATTATCTTGTAATTTCGTTTGGACGAAGAAAAAAAAGAGTAAAAATAGAAATGTCGTTTTTTAGACGAGAAGTTTTTAGCTTGTTTTGACAAACTGTGTACTAATTGATTAAGAGTTGTTGGTAGACAAATAGGATGTCATTCACTCTTGGCCAGAAACCAAAAAAAAGCGGATTGATTGGCTCTGCAAAGTTGAATCATGGGAAAGAAGAAAGTAACGGGGAAGAGCGTGGATACTGGAGGTGACAGATGCCCTGTGAAGGGATGCAAAACACGTCTTCTAGAAGGCCAAAAGTCCCAATGCGAAGTTTGCAGAGTGGTTGTTTGCAACGAGCACAAATATCCACTCGATCACTATTGCCAACAAGGAATCACCAAAGGAAGTGACCCTCCTGCTGCTCCTGGCAATAAAAGTGCCGGCGGTCTGGTTGTTGTATCTTCGAGCAAACCGCAGAGTGTGGAGAAAACAGATAATAGTTCACAAATCATTCAAGAGCTGAAGGAATCCACCCCAGAAAGCATCCTGAAGGAGTTGATGACGTTTGGTGCTTCTAATGCCAATTATAACGGATCGGTGGTGGTGAAAGCCTTGTGCTCAGATTCTAAAACAGTCAAGTCTGTGTTTTTTGGGGCCATAGGAAAAGCTGCTGTGGAGTTGGGAGTTGAAAACGGTGATTTGGTCAAATTGTCTTCGCTCTTTTTGAAACAACTTGCGGAAGCTGGGAAAAAGACTAACTTGAGTAACGATGAGGAATCTCGATGCATTGGTGTTATCAGTTTTTTCAAATTGGTCTTGGCTGCGACGCCGGAACTGGCCCACGATGCGAATTTCTTGAACACTGCTCAAACACTTCAAGATTCTACATCAGAGAAGTTTGTTAAAGCGGCCAATAATGTGTTGTTTCGAGCCGCTGTTGCTGTTCGATTTGGAAATGGAAAAGACTACGACACCAAAGGCTCTTCTTTCTTGAAGAGTTTGTACGAAAACACGTTGACTCTTGAGGAGGATGACGAGTCGATGAATGGGAAAGCCATTGCTGTTGGAATTGCGGTGGCGGAGATCGGACCTGAATTCTGTGGTGATGAACTCGCAGTTTCATTGGCTAAATGTCTAGAACACCCCAAGAAAACTGGCCCATTGATCGGTGCTATGAGAATCGTAATGAACATGACCAAAGAAGCGGGTGCTCTCGTCATGCCGTATTTAAACAAGATTGATGTGGTTGGTACCGCGCTGTATAAAATCTATGACAAAGTTTCCACTGGAGGTCGGACTGCAACCAAGAAGGCTTTGATGCAGATGATGGAGAAGTTGGACAACCACGGAGTACGAGTATGCGTCCCACATTTATTGGATGGACTCAGTGATAGTGCGTGGCGTATCAAGCAACTCTCTTTGCAGCTACTCGGTGCCCTTGCAAAACGACAAGTACCCGATCTGTTTCGCGATCTCCCTATCATCGTACCTGCAGTGATGGAATGTGTCCGAGATACCAAGAAGCAAGTAGGCGATGCTGCTATTGACTGTCTAGACAATTTAGGTAGTTGTATCACTAATCCTGAAACTGTGAAATTGCTTCCGTGGTTGTTGGAAGCATTAAAGGACCCAGAAAAAGTAGAATTCTGTCTTGATGAACTCATGGATATGACCTTTGTGAACAGCATTGACGCTAAGAGTCTTTGTTTGATCATTCCAGTTGTGTTGCGAGGAATTAGAGAGGGTAGTGCAGAGGTCAAGTTGAAGGGATCCATCACAGCAGGAAATGTATGTTCGTTAGTTGCGGATGTTCATGATATGCGTCCGTTTTATTCGATTTTGATGCCAGAACTTAACAAGCTATTGGAGCACTCGAGACCTCGCGTCCGAGAAATGGCGAAAAAAGCCAAAGAGTCTCTTATGGCTGATCTTGCGATGATCCGACGTGGAAGTAGCAAGCATGAGTCCGTTGGATCCATTTTGGATGACTCTATCATCACAACCTTTGAATCGAAACTTGTGTCATTGTTAGATGTCAGATCCAAGCAACTGGAATCGTATGTAGTGGAATCGTGCAAGATGCTTATTTTTGATTTCATTGAAGACGTTGACCAAGACATGCCTAATAGACTTCTTATTAAGCATGTACGTGAAAACACCATCTCAACCATCAAGCCGTTATTCGCCAATCCGACAAATGCGTTTTTGGACTCCATTGTTGATATAACTGTGGATGCACTATGGGCTGCATTTGGAAAATCACATGACCAAGCCACTCATGATACTGATGCTGAAAAAGACTACATAGTATACTTGCCTACCATTATTCTTGCGTTCGCCAGTCGTCTTTTACTGAAGCGTACCGGGTTGTTCTTGGAACGCAATCATCGCTATGGATTCGTAGGTATGAATGGTGTTGGAAAGACTACACTGTTGAACCGAATCGCCGCCAGAGATATTTACGGGTTTCCTGATGACATCATTTGCTACTACGTTCAACACGAAATCATGGACGAAGATGCGGAGCTGACTGTTGAGGGTTACATGCACAGAGAACTCGATTTAGCTAAGAATGACAATGCCAAGATTAGAAAGGAAGGAGATCGTGACATGGATTTGGATATCAAGAATGCTCTTGATGAAGTAGGTTTCACCCAAACCCTTCGAGAAGCTCCAGTTGCAAGTCTCTCTGGAGGGTGGAGAATGAGACTGGCGATTTCAAGATCCATGCTTTACAATGCAGATTTACTGCTCTTGGATGAGCCTACCAATCACTTGGACGCTAAAGCTATTGTATGGTTGGAAAATTACTTGACGGGACTCACCAACACCACCATTGGAGTTGTGTCACATGACTATGAGTTTATGGACAATGTCGTGACTGACATTATTCACATCGCTGATCTCAAGTTGGGCTACTATCCATGTGGATTCAAGGAATTCCAGAAACAGCGACCTGAAGTGGTTGCAGCTTTACCGAAGAAAGATGATGGCAGCGGAGGCAACTCTGCTTTGGACTTTTTAAGTGCAGCTGCCAATGGTGATGAAAGCGCAGCTGCTCTTGTGGCAAATAATATCAAACCGGTCAACTTTCCAGAAGGATCGAAACTTGAGGGCATCATTCATAGAGGGAAACCAATTGCAACGATGACCAATGTAGTGTTTAGTTATCCAGGAACGACCAAGACCATCCTCAAAGGTCTTGACACAAAACTGACTTTGAATAGTCGCGTAGCTTTACTAGGACCGAATGGAGCAGGGAAGTCCACTTTATTGAAACTTCTTGTTGGAGAGACTGAGATCAATGAAGATAACGGTGACACGGGCAAGGTGTGGAAACATCATAACTTGCGCACGGCCTACATTGCTCAACATTCGATGCATCATCTTGAAGACCATATCGAGATGACTCCATGTCAGTATATCCAGTCCCGTTTCTGGGAAGGTCAGGATAAGGAAACATCCAAGCTAATCACGGTTCATCTCACGGACGAAGACAAAGAGGCCATGTCCAAATACAACGAGATCAACGCTATCGAATCCCGTGTGAACCGTAACAAGAAACTGTTTTACGAAATCCGCAAAGCCGGTAGAGAAGAAACGGATGGTTCGGGCAATCCGTTCCTGCGTCAAACACGCAAGAGTGAATACATGTCGCTGGACCAGCTCTCAGAACTATCCAAAGAAAAACCACATGTGATCAAGCTAGTCAGACTTTTTGACGAAAAGCTCAAGATCGCAGCATCCGGTGCTGACTTGCGTCCTCTAACGACCCCTGAAATGATAGCTCATATGAAAGAGTTTGGAATTCCAGATGAATTGGCTCAGCGAAAAATCAGATGGATGAGTGGAGGTCAAAAGAGTAGACTGGTGCTGGCAGCTGCTATGTGGACGAAGCCCCATCTTATCGCTCTTGATGAGCCTACTAATTACCTGGATAACGAGACATTGGCTGCATTAACTCATGCGCTAAGGAACTTTAGAGGTGGTGTGATCACCATCAGTCATCATGAAGGCTTTGTGAATGCACTAGCAAAAGAACTGTGGCATATAGAGGACGGAAAAGTGAGGTTAGAAATGAGAGATAGAGACGGGAAGGACGATTAATTCTTGACGCTTTGTTGATTAAATTAAATAATAAGAAATTTTGATTGCAGTAGAAATTTGAATGATGCTACTTGTAGTATTTTATTGGAAAATTCAAATCGAAAATTCAAACCGCATCATTTTTTGCTAGCATATAAAAAATGGCAAGCGCAGTTGAAAAAGACACGGAAGCGATCGTGGATGATCTTGTCGGTAGGATCATGGAGAGCGACGATGACATGAGGGACCTGTACATGACAATTGACCGACACCTCATCAGCGTGGAACACACATCAAGTTCCATCAAAACCCAAAGCATCAAACTCCAGGCACAGCGTCAGAAGCTCGATTCGCTGGTGAAAGGCCTTCGGTGTGCTTCTCCTGCAGTACAGAAACCGACGGTGGACCATTTGGAGATCATCAAGGTCGCTCGTGAGATTCGATGCGAGATGCAGGTAGGTAGTTTTAATATTTTGGAAACAGCGGTGTGGTGAACTTTTGACTAGGCAGTAATGAAGCAAGCCCGGGTTATGGTTAATGAGATGGTTGTAACTCCACATTTCCAAGCAATCTTCACGGAGATAGTTGCTGCGTTGGAACGATGCGAACAAAACAACCGCATTCGTGAAGATATCACCGCGACACAGTCAGAAAGCAAAAGACAACTTGTTTTACTACATCGCCAATTGGATCTTCTTCTTGATTAAGTAAACTATTTCAAAAAATGGATATGGATTCTCTAATTCTACCTGGTCATATCATTTTGAAATTTTGTTACTCTACATTGACAATCCGATGTTCAAAAAGCATTTTAAACTTATCATTTCGAAAAAATTTGTTTGGTTGATACAAACAAACCCGACAAGACCGGTAACAATGTAGGGAATAATAGAGGCATGTAAACTGCAACAAAATGTTCTGGTGGAAAATAGAGCATTGGAAGCAAAGCTGGATCAAAAAAAGCCTTTTCTGCTAAATAAAAAGCTCTTTTAGCGAATGCGATTCCATCTTCTTCACTGGAAAGAGCTGCTTGAATTGCAAAAAGTGATTCATCAACTCCGATCTGAACAGTGAGGGGGACTTTCATATGTGGCATTTCAATAATCAACCGACTTAAAGCTTGAAGAGTGTCAAGAGATGAAAGCAGATAGTTGTCACGTTGATGAATGATGTTTTCCGGGAGCAATTGGCAACGATCCAACATGAGAAACTCGCAAAGCTGATGCTTGAAGATTTCGAATGCAGGCTTCAACTCTGGAAGGGACAAATAATCCTTGCCTTTGACAGATTTCGGAAAGATAACAACACCGCCCCATTCTGGTATCTGAAAAGAGTGCGAAAGGTTTTCAACCTTGAGCCCATCAGTAGCAGGAACATACAACATAAAATGCAGTGATTTTTCATCATCGGATGTTTTTGAAAATGAATTGGGGTTCCAGTCATTCGCAGCAAAGAAATGTTCCAATTCTGATGCTGAAATTTCGTGGGATTCCTTAACCAGTCTCGAATGATAAAGAACCTGAGAATCAATTTCCCAGTCTGCAAACACTGAAAATGTATCTAGTAGGGGTTGAAACACGACTGACAAAGTTTCTTCCACTGCCCATTCAAGCTGACTAGTAGCAGATGGATCCACCAACATCGAAAAAGAGAGTCGGTATCTGGCGTTTACAGGCGATGTTGGATGCTTTGTAGAATGCTTCCTCACCATAGTACCCATACTTTCAATCAATGAGTGATTAATCACATAGCTTACGTCTCCTTCTGCCAGTTGTATTGCGAACGGAGCGATGATTGCAATGCAGAAAAGGATCAGAACACCATGAATGAATGTTCGAGGCATAAAGGATATTATGCGGGGGGCTTTTTTATGAACGTGGTCCAGCACCAGTCCCTCGGAGTCGTGCTTTGTCAAGAGGATAACTTCTTATTCGTTGCTAATCAGAACTGCTGCTGTCTATTACTCATCTGGTTGTTAATATGCAAGGGATATTGGCAACGCAAGTACCAACCGAAGATGTTTCTCACGTGTTCGATTTTAAAGTGGCGGCCTCAAATGCCAACCCACTCATGAAAGAGTGGAACGCGAATCCTTCGAAAGGAGTTCTTGACTCATTGAGTGATGTGGTAGTCCATTGGTTTGCAGAGGACAGGCGCTGGTTAGATAAACTTCTGGAAAACGACCTACCGATCACTTTGGATCAGATGAATGCGATTCAAACATTGCTAACACTGGTGTCTGATGAAAAAGTGAAATCAGGAGAGAGACTGTCGGGATATTTACACGAGAACTGGAATAGGCTTGTGGATATGCTCGACACCATATGCCGACCTACTAATGATTCAACGGGAGAACATTTGCTGAAGCTGAGTCTGTACTGCTTAAAAAAATGCATCTATGCAAGCAACAGGAAACCTCTCTTGTTTCCTCTTTCATCAGATAGAATTCTGATTATTCTTGGCACTGTTGATGGTTTAATAGGAAGGGAAACCGGCACCAGAATGCCTTGGGTGGTCGCAAAAAGCTGTTTGAGTTTAACAATTACTGAGAAGCACGGCACTTACTTCACAATGTGGCTCCTGAAAGGTCTGTCTCTTTTAGTGGAGAAATCAAATGATAATAATATAACAGGGGTATTAGACTTCTTGGATGCCTCTGCGAGTCGTTTCTTTCAAAGAGATTTCACTCCCAAGATTCGCAAACGAGTTGTTGAATATAATATTGTAAGGAAATTCCTTCAACTCTCAAACCATGTTGTAGTTGAAAAAATAGCAACAACACAGCAGCTTGGCAGTATTGTTTTCAAAAATGTGTGGGCCGAATTGAAAAGTCTCGGTTGGTACTATTTAAAGGGGACTGGTCTTGTGAGCTTCTACTATGTATCCCAAACTATATCGCAAGACGATTTTCACAGACTTTTGAAATGTGCTTCATTGGTGGAAGGACAAGACTATTTCATTTCGGAAGATTCTCTGCTACAATGGTATAAAGATAATTTATTGCCTGCTGCCCAAATTAATTTCGGGGCCAATACACCGTTGCACAAGATAAAGGAAAAATCAATGATAAAAAAGGATAATCAGTTGATCCGGAAATGGTCTCTTGTATCCATGTTTAGTCCAATGACTGCCCCGACATCTGCTCAAATTCCGGAAATGGTTCAACTTTTCAACTCAGCGATTCGTGCAAGACATGATGCGAAATCCTCAGCAGTGTCGAAAGACTATTTAAGATGTAGATACTTCATTTTGTCTTACGGCTCTCAAAATTTGGTCTCTGATGGCTCTAGAGTATTGCCACGAATTCGTTATTTGTTAGATCAATTTATTTCTAATCTGGAAGATATCGTGGAACATGCTGATGCTATTTCTGTGTGGTCATTCATCGCATGCTTACTAAAGGAGGAGCACTGGGATGATTTTGAAATATGGCAGCTGATGGTGCAAACGTTGTTGACTATAAACATCAGGAAACAAGATTGTCGGACATGGGTGACGGATTTCTTTTTTGTGAGGCGCCTTGAGATAGGACATGAATCTTTTGTGAGAGAAATGCTACCGAAACTATTGCGTTCAGAATCTGTGATTGGAGTGTCGAGAATTCCTCGATCCAAGTATTTTTTCCAGCTGGTGATGGGGAAACTTGATTGGATATCAGGGAAACTACGTTGGATTGGACATGATGATGATTCAAAAGAGAAGATTAACGCGTTTGTTTTGAAATATGATGCGAATCTTGTCAAAATAGAGGACGTTTTATTAATGCTCTCAAAACTCGGCAGCCAAATCACCCTGATTTCGCTACCCACTCTGAAGCAATTATTCTCAGGTATCAACGTAGCTCATTTGAAAATCCTTATGAATATCCTACGTTCTCATAATCCGCATATACTTTCTGATCTCGTCAATTTCCTTGTTTCAAGTGAAAACAAAGATGCCAACGATGCAAGTAAAATTCAGATTTTGAAGGATCACAAGGAACTTATTGAATTCATCCAACCACAAGTGCTGTTGCGTATTGTTGTTTCAACCCCCGATGCTGTCACTAAACTGATGATAAGTAGTTACCCTGATATGTCTGCACTTTTGAAGAGCCTGAGTCAACAATTCAGCGACAGCGACCAAGAAACATTCTGGAATACGGCTGGTCTCGAAATGCAATTTATGTATAGGAGTCTAAATAGTGACTCAGCCAAAGCTAGGATGGGAGATCGCATAGGCAAGTGTCCCATTGACAGTCTAGTAGACATCCTGGCATCTGACGCAGTCTCGATGAAAACCTTGGAAGCTTCCATCAAGCATAAATTCAAAAAAGATCCGACTGCTCTTGATGCGCTGTTCCAGAAGAATGGGAACTGTTTTATTAAGTTAATAGAATGTATGAAAAACAAGTCCAAGTCAAAAAGATCGAGAATACCTTGTGAACTGAAATATCCGTATTGGGAACTTGAAAGTGCAAGAGCTAGTGTTCATTCGCTGAGCGAAGAGGCTATAGAAACTTTACAAGAAAACCGTCATTTAAATGACGCTATCGTAATGTTTTATTCTAGGCATGTTATTTGGAATCTTACCTATGGAACATTGGAAAACGATATACGGATCTTCGAAGCAACTTTAGTCTCCAACTTGTTCCAAGTTTACACCGACACGAACGCCTCTCAGCAGGCCTTTGATCGATTTCAAAATTCATTTCCTGCTCCACCATATGAACAAAAGGTATTTTGCTTTCCCATTGTGGACAGTCAACATTGGTCACTGTTGCTGCTTTTCGGCGTCGATTTACTGGAGGAATCCCCCACAAAAAGCAAGAAAGAATGCAAATTTCTATTCCTTGATTCTTATTCCTATCACAAAGGGGAAGAGTACGCCCAACTCGTATGGTCAGTGATATCGAAAAAGTTGCAAGTGAGAGCACCGCACGATATTAAATCTAGAGAGCTATCCTTCGAGCAATTGAAGGTGCCACAACAACAGAACACTTGCGACTGTGGTGTGTTTGTTTGCAGGTATATTGACACGATATTGAATCACTTTGTAAGAACCGGTGACTATAATTGGGAAGGGGTTAAGAACCTGTTCAATACCGCATACACTCATGGCGCCATCAACCGCCACCACATTTCCAGCTTAATTCAACGAGAGATATCGCATATGACCAAGTATGAAGGATCAGGCACTTGCAAACTTGTCCTATCTATTTTCAACTTGACTGATCAGAAGCAAAAAATGTGGCGATTGCTTTTTGATTTGAATATGTGGGCGGAGGTCCCGGCTGAATCTCTCCTGCGAGTTTTTACCAAAGAGAATATGAATTTTTTACCAGAAATCGAAGATTTGTTTGTGGAGAATCTTCTAGGCAGCGATCTTTCGTCTATTTGCATTAATGCATTGCACCTCTTGCCGCTTTTCGCCCAATTTGACAATATGGCGTTAACTTCCCTTGCAGATGCAATCCTGTCCACAATACAGAGCAGACGACGTCAGGTGAACAACGAAAATATATTTGTTGTGAAACTCTGTCTCCTGAAATGCCGATGCAATTTTGAAATGATTGTGGATCATATTTATGATGAAGCTGACCTTTTATATGACAACCACATTCCTGATGAACCAGACCTTCAATGGGAAAATGAGCCCTATGAGAGTGCCAACACGAGAATCGTTCGCAGGTTAACAACAAACCTGGTCAACTTCGATGAGGCCCTCGCCAACGGAGAGCCGATTGAACAGCATAGTCTGGAATTCTTGAGGACTATTGGTGAATTCATTAATACTAATTATTAATTTTTAAAAAGGAATTACTTCAGGTATTCAATTTGGTCCAGCGTCTTAATAAACCTCTCTTGCTCTACGTCGCAGACCGGTGTTTCACTATTCACACTTTTATAATAATTGTACTCCAATAGACACTGAAATATGTGCCATGATGTCATTTCAGGCCAAGTTTCAGGCAAGAAGCACAAATGAGCTTTGTTCAACTGACAAATAAGAAAATCACTCAATCTCGTTTCCCCTGAAGTTCGAATAAGAAGATCAGGAGAATCTCCCCTCGTGAAAAGACATTTAGAGAAAAAGGACACATCTAAATCTTTCACCTGTCCACTCCTGATTCCTACCATTACATTTCGAACAGTGTTCGTTAGTTCATAGCCAGCAGTATAAGCTATACATATATTCCAAACTGAGTTATTATGGCTCTCAGTCCTTTGCATTATTTCAATGGATTTTTTCTTAACATCGGGAGGAAGCAAAGAAATATCCCCAATCACTCGAACTCGTACTTTTGCTGTCATGACAATACTATCCTCGCCCAAATACTCTTCCAGCGATTCCAAAAACAATTTCATCAAAGCATCAACTTCATCTTTTGATCGTTTGAAGTTATCAATACTGAATGCAAACGTAGTCAACACTTTGATACCTAGCAACCCATGTAAATTCAGTATACTCCGCAAACGATGAAGCCCAGCCACATGTCCATACCATGAAGGGGAGCCTCTCTTCTTCGCAAACCGCCTGTTACCATCCATTATAAAAGCTACATGGTGCGGAATTTCTAAGCGTCCAATCTGCACCAATTTTATGAACACCTGATCTGACCAAGAGATGCTCATTCATGCAAGCTCCGATTGTCACGTGTTAGAATAGCCCCCCCCCATCGCTTTTATA
>Ga0105055_10005376_pt1 | contig 18100 bp, 29 predicted proteins | sample BON03_FD_78090 | JGI IMG/M metagenome (GOLD analysis project Ga0105055, IMG submission 78090) | Freshwater microbial communities from Lake Bonney liftoff mats and glacier meltwater in Antarctica - BON-03 | ecosystem: Environmental > Aquatic > Freshwater > Ice > Glacier meltwater | place: Lake...
CAATTGGAACGTGTGCTTCGTCGCCCGGGATATACTTCCGGACATCTAAAGTGGCTTTATCATGATTATCACCATGGGTTGATTGGAACAAAAACTAAATTGGTATATGAACGTGAGAGATGGAGGAATACGTATGATGTTTGCATTCGTATGTTGGAGGACATGGCCGACATGCCGTCAGATGTAGATCCCGTCGTCCTTAAAGCATTGAAGGATCAGTACGATTAATTTCTCGCTGCTTTAATCTGTTCATATAAATCTTTTACTTTACCATCGTATGACATATCAATATTTCCATAATTATATAGGAATATCTTCAAATCTAGTTCCTTTTCTTGTTCGATAATACTAGCATCCGTGTCACCTTTATCCTTATAATTTTGTTCATAATCAAGATCGAGATATTCAATCATTGTTGGACGAAAAATAACATATTTACAAACTATCTGTAACATGAAATTTTCAAAATTTACAATCTTAGTTAGATTTGCTTTGTTTGATGTAATGAATTTAGGAAAGATTTCCTTCCAAGAATGAACCTCATACAATGCAGTAAAATGTTTATAAACCATGTATAGTATAGTAAAAAAATAGATATTTACATCCGACTTAGTATGCATTTTACCCATAGTAGTATTTGATTCAGATCTTGCTTGTTTCTTTTCATAGAACTTAGCCAGATATTCATCAAATAATCTAATCGAATGAAAAATAATATGATGATTGTACCATTCCAAATCGTGACGTTTGTTAAATACTCTAAATGCAATATTAACCGCCCAACGTCGTTCAACGCAATCAATAATTTTTATCTGAACATCTTCCAAACCATTAAGAGGATACTTCTCATTCATATCTAAGATGTATTCGGTAAAATGTTCAGAGAAAAATGGATGAGCTAATGCTTCTGTGGCGGTTAAACGTTTTTTGGGATCAAGATAGGTCAATGATGTAAGTAGATCGTAAAAATGATGAAGAGAAAACTCTTCACTATTCATGTCAATTTTAGATTCGACCTTCTGTTTGAAACTTTCTTTATCTCGATCATATTCAATGGTATAATTGTGTTTGAAAAAATCAATATCTCCTTTTTTAATATAACTATTCAAATATTCAGGAGTAAATCTTTCCGGACTGGTGCGAATAATCTCCTTAAAAATAGATCGTTGGGTATCTTTTTCGAGTTGAATAAATGGTCGTTTTGTAACAATTTCAAAAAAGATACATCCAATTGACCAGATATCAATTTTGGTATCATAATCATCATAATCACAACAGATCTCCGGAGCTCGATAGAAACTCGTTACCGTTCCAGGGGTAGATGGACGATAATGAGAACTGTGAGTGCTCAAACCAAAGTCACAAATCTTTGCTGTTCCCTTTGAACTGACTAGAATATTGTGAGGTTTTAAATCTCGATGTATGATATTTTTTGCATGTAGAAATTCACATCCCAGCATAATATCGCACATTATTGATTGAAGTGAATAATAATCGTTGCATTTTAAGTAATAATGTTCAAGGTCCTTTTCGACATATTCCATAACAAATAGATATTTATCCTCCTTCAATTTATTTCTTCTCACACGCGGTGTAAGTGGATTACTCTCATCGAAAGGATCTTCTCGAGAAATTTTGGTACATTTTATGATACATGGATGACGAACACTCATTAAAAAATTCATTTCTCTGATGACTGAGGTTCCAATACTGGCCGGGTCACTCCAGTTTCTTTTAACGGCAACTGTTCGAAATTTCCCATTTTTAGTCTCTACTTCTCCTTTGTAAACTATGCCATATGCACCTTCGCCGAGTCTACCTTTTTTGGTAATATTTGACATATTCTTTTGAGTGATTATTGTTTTTGACATAATCTTCGATTTTGAAATACTGAATTTCATTTTCTCTACTCTATATTTATTTTTCTATATTTTACAGTATATTCTTTAATGATTGATCTTAAAGAATATGAAAAATTAACTTCGAGACTAAAATTACAACGCATAGCATTAGATTTGTATTTTGGAAATTTATTTTCTTATACATTTTATCACTGCATCAACACTCTCCAATGCCCCCTCGACCCATCCTTGGTGTCGGGCCACCATTTCACCAACAACAAACATGTTCTTCATCGGATTCTGTGCCTTTTTAATAAATTTAGGTCTACTATTATACTGTGGACATAATGGTTCGTAATAATGTGTTCCGATTTCCCAACAATAATGACGTAATCTAATTATATGTAGTTCCTCTGATATTTCAAGTGCCTCTCTTAACAACTTTTCATACATTTCCTTATCGTAGTTGTCTTTCAGAAAAGTTGCATATTTATTATCGACAGATGCAATAAGATACACTCCATTATCTGGGTCTATTGGATATATTTTTTGCAACGGCCCCGATACTATGGTAATACCTGGAACGTATTTTTCAAGAATTCTAGAACTTGCATTGTCAAATTTTGCATATACCAATAAAAATGGCTGCCCGTGAATCTGCTGATAGATACTATCCGGATCAGACGCACCAGGAACAATCTTTTTAACGCCCTCTATGGTAATTGCAACCACTACTTTTTTCGAATAATATTTCTTTCCTTTTGTTGTAATAATTTCAAATAAATCTTTGTCTATTTTTTCAATATTCTCTACTTCGGTTGAGAATTTAAAATGATTACCCCCGATTTTTTTATATAATCTTGTACTTAACTCGTTCCATGGTATATGTAATATAACCCACCCACCGGTATTATCATCCATACCATAATTATAGAGAGTATCATAGGTATCAGCGTTTTCATAATCAGTATAACCTGTGGTAGTAGTAAAATCTTTATATTTTTTACGTCCCAATATCTCTGTTGAAAATTGTTTAAATGTCTTATCACATTTCTCTTTTCTATATTCATTTTTCAACGTTTTAACAATATCATGAACATTCACTGGTTCATAACCATGAGCATATTCTCTGGTGGTTATAGCTTCGACGTAAGGAGTTTTTGTACTTTTAAGAAGTTTTCTCAAAGTAAGATCTTTTTCTTTTCTCCCAGAATATGCACCGATAACAATGTTAGAACCATAGAACTTTTGAGTAGCGGCTCTTCCCCCCAACAATTCTTTTTTATTTTTTTCCAAAATTAGAAAGGATTTACCGGAAAGTTGATAACCAGTATATAACCCCGACATTCCTGCCCCTATGATGATAACGTCGTAGTGATCCATTTTTATTTAGGCAATATAATATTTTATAGATATGTTTTTCGTATTCCCCAGAATGATACTTTATCTCCAAACGACGTCACCCCCATAGTAGAATACTATCCTTATAAAAATAAGAAAGATTAATAAAGGACCGTCCCCTTAAAAAGAATCATGTCAGCCGTTAAACGTCTTACAGTAGTTTTGGATATCGATCAAACCCTTGTTCATACCCATGGAGACATTGATAATTTTGATATGTTAAACATTTATAAGAAACCAAAACGGGTTAAGCTGCGTAAGAAGCTTTACTCATTGAAACTATTTGATGTTTCAGTTGAAGATGGAACCGGAGATGAAATGTATTTGGCCGGCATTTTCAGACCATATCTGAAGGAATTTCTCGATTTTGCGATGGAACATTTCAATGTAATTATATGGTCGGCCGGGAGAATGAAATATGTTCATCGTATGGTCGATAAAATGTTTCCAATTAGTTCTAAACGACCTCATAAGATTTATACCTATGACGATTGTGATATTGGTAGTGAAGATTATCTTAAAAAGCCACTTAAGAAGTTATATCGTGATCCCGATTTGAATCACCTTGGAATGAATGAGAAAAATACCTTTGTGGTAGATGATAGAGAGGATACTTTTTCTCTTAATCGAAAAAATGGAATTCAAATTCCTGAGTTTGAATCGGATATGACCGCCGAAGAAATTGATTTTCATCCGGATGTTGCACTACTCCAATTGATGGCTTGGATGAAAAGACCGGAAGTACTAAAATGTGATGATGTTCGTAATTTGAACAATAAAAATATATTTACCACTTCACTAAAGGACTATGTGAAACAAATGTCTAAATCTTCAAAGCGGCCACGAAAAGTAGAAAGGAAAGAATAGCTGCCTGAAAACCAACAAATTGATGAACCGCATCGTGGGCAATTTCGGGGATCGTTTTTAAACGAACCGGAGTTTCATATATTTGGTAAATGTTATAGAGGAAATATCCGAGACTGACCAGAAAAAAAAGCATGAAAATGACAGCAAAAATAGTTCGGACTTTTCCTTCGACACTTTTAACATTAATTTTAGAAGATACATCTTCGACCGTCTTCATCGTTTTTACTTTATCTAATAAAAAGTAAAATTATGGCGATAAACGAAATTCAATTACTTATTACAGCAATCACATTCTTAGTTATTGGATGTGCAATTATTACGTGGTGGTCAGTTAAAAGTGGGTATTTTAGCTTTGTGACAAAATTTCACTACTATTCTCTTGTTTTCTTTCTATTGGCCGGGGTTGCTACCTGGTTAGCATTAATATTTCCAGTCAATCCAAATCAATTTGATATATCTAATAAACAATATGTTGCTCTTGGTATGAGTATCATTATTGGCGTGCTTTACTGGGTACGTTATATACTTAGTATTTCTCCGGCCACTCAAAAGTTGGAAGAAGATTAAAATGCACCTAACCGTTCGGTATCTAGAAGACCTTCATTAGCCCATCCACATAATGCTTTTGGATGACCAGCGATTCTATCTTCAAAATAGTAAAAGTTTCTAAAATGATAATGTTCGGGTGGAATACCGATCTTTTTCAAGATCCACGGCATCTTAAATAGACGCTGATAATACCATTCCTTGTTTTTCCACCTATTTTTATCTGGTAAAATGTCAAATCTATCTAAAAAAGTATAATATTCGTCAATACGGGTAGCTAAAAATTCTCCTCCTCTTCCGGGAGAGGGCGAGTGAATAAAATCGATAATTTGATCAATAATTATATTATCGGTTATAGTTTTCATGAATTCCATAATATAAATATATATTTTAGTATTCTTAATATGTTGTTCATCATTAGACATACATGACGGACACGTACAATGATTAATTGAATAATGTGAATTTTGTATAAGATTATCAAATGCTTTATACATTCCAATAATATCCCACGCATAATTTTCATTTCTATTGGCAATATTACAATAGGATGTCTCGATGATCGTTTCATTTATGATTGTCATATTTTCAAGTACATAGTATTGATATAACATTCTATCACAAACATAAGCCATGTTTTATGTTTATTTTCTTTAATGCACAAAGATATGCTCGTCGTCAAAAAATAGATATCCAATCACTTTGCGACATTCAATTATTAGATTATTGTTCTCGGTTTCAATGGTTTTTAAGAGCAACCACATTCCAAATGGAACGCCGTCATTCAATTTTTTGAAGAATATACCCGGACTTTCATCCGAAAAAGATTTAACCATTTTATAAAGTTGACTATCGAATGTAGAACTTTTATAATATATATCTTCGATTGAAATCGTCATTTTTTCAACATCATGTACGTTAATATTTTCGATTCTCAATTCATGTGAAACATCACAGTTATCTATTTTCCTCTTAACATATTCAAGATAAGTTTCATCTTTAAAAGTGATTACAGGATCCTTTATATTGTAACGATTCTTATGCCAAATAACAATATTGTAGTTATCTTTATTAAACATTCTCTTAACAAGTTTGAGAAACATATCACTTCTATCTTCTTCTGATAGATTTTTGCAGAACAATTTTTTTAATAGAGATAATCGTTGTGGATTGTTACTTACTGAGTATATATTATCACAATAGTCCTTAACATTTATTTTCATGTTATGGACGGCTTTCTTTTTCTGATCATCACCGTTAACACCGTTAACATTTGAAAAAGCATCGATAAATTGTGAAGTTATTAGCGTTGATTCTATAATATCTCTTTCGGAAACTATGTGTGATGTTAATTCTACATCATATTCTTTAGAAATTACACTTTCATTTGTGATATACAATCCATTCTTTGAATGATTGATATAAATAGAAATCATTATTTCCTTTTTCTTCTAATAAGTATATAAAAAAATCAATTTAGCCAAAATAGATATGTTTATCTTGTTTTTTACGATACAATCTGATAATTAGAAATATTACTAACAATGTTACAAGTATTACTAAATATATATAAAAACTAACGATCGGGTTATAAACCTTAAAGATTGCTTGAAGATTATATGCTACTTTCTTCCAAAAAAAATCATCTTTATGAACGTTAAACTTTTCATAACCAATATCATTAATAATATATGTCATATCTTCACATCCATTCCCTTGAATAAAACACGGTGAATGTCCATTTATATTGATACGTTTATTGTGAAGCGTTGGATAGTTAGAGGTGGTAAATGAATGATTCAAAAATACATCCGAGTTATAATCAAGTCTAATGCCGCTAAATTTTCCCTCTCGATGAAGTTTGTTAAGATAGGTACACCAGTTAATCTGATTTGATTTCTTTGACCAGTTATCTTTTGAATATATCTCTTCTAAAAACTTAAGTAAAAATCCAGCTTTACCCATATACAACCCAGCGTTAATATACATTCCATCTACTCGTTCAAAAACGGCCGAATGAATGAATGAAAGAGATCCAATATTTTCAACCGAGAGAAGTAAATCTCCTCCGTAACTATCAAATTTTTCTTTTGCCTCCTGTAAATCTGCTAAAAATAGTGTATCAAAACCATCTACAAAAATGACTAAATCATCATCATCGATTGTTTTTAAAAAACCAATCATTTCCTTGTCCTTCATATAGTGCCCCTCATATTTCTTTCCATAGCCAAGTTTAATCAGATTAATACCTTTATCCTTAGCCTGTTGTTCAAGAATTGGAAGGTAACGTTCACTGTGAGTAGCTACTGTTACCATGTGAGTTTTACTCATAATCTTTTAGGAGTAAATTATTTCATATGGATGAAATTGAATTGTAAAAGATTATATTTTATTGTTAAACATACCATGTTTTTCGTTATTGCGGTCGCAATTGCAGTTACCGATTTTCATCCTTATGAAATAAACACAACCATCTATCAGCACGCAAACTGCACTGGCAACTACACAGTGCAAATCAACTCAAGTGTCGGATATTGTGTTGGAGACATACCACTTGGGGTTTCTTGTTGTGATCGAGCCTATACACCTCCGGATCCGCCGTTTGGTGCATGTAGTTATGGTAAAATATTGACCTGTTATAGTGACTGGGTATCGCCCCCGGCGCCTCCCCCAGAGCCCTCCCGGCGGAGGTATAATGCAGGACAAATAGCTACTATCGTTATACTCGTGGTTATTCTCTTACTCGTTCTCACACCTCTTTGCAGATATCCACGCATTAATTATGCAGTTTAAATATATTACATATAATATATTTACATATAATATGATTCCATATTTAAAATGTTATTTGTAATCTTAATGATAGTTCTTTCCATCTTATTAATCATTTATTTCAGCGGAGGAGCTATTAAATCCTTGAAAAATATTGAAAAGAAGATAGATGAAGAAGAACATGTCAGAATACCTAAAACCATTATGCAAACCATCAGAGAGAAAGAAGTTCCATCTAGACTAGGAGATTATATCGATAAGATATCTGAACACAATCCATCATTCTCTCGAGAAATTTTTGACGACAAGGATATCGAAAAATTTATTCAAGACGATCCTGTGCTGATGCAAGCTTATAATAATATAAAGATAGGCGTAGTTAAGGCCGATTTTTTTAGACTGGTTTGGTTATTGAAAAAAGGAGGGGTTTATGCAGATGTTGATATGATTTCCTTTAAGAAGATGGAGAATCTTGAAAATGTAGATATGCTTGTTCTTTATGATAAGAAAAAAGATGAACTTGCATTTCATTTCTTGGCCTCTGTAAAGGGAAATCCTATTATCCAGAAGACCTTAGAAGAATGTATTTCTAATATCGAAAATGGAAAATATCTTAAAGGTCATGGTTCTGACAAAAATGGTTTTATTTCAAAAATTTGTGGTCCGGAGGTTTTTACTAAAATTTTCAAAGAAGAAACCAAACTTGAGAATTTTGAGGATACTGATTTTGTCAAGGACGGATTGACTATCAGAATAGTTGATACTAAAAAATATAATCAGATCCTAGTTCATAAATATATTGGATGGAGTTATTACATCGATACTTACAGAATTAATCAATCATATTGGGGTTTTAGTTATGACAATATTAAGAATATCTTTTTTGGATAGATAAAAAAAATATTATATCTCTTTCTGATTTTAATAATCATTGTATTTCTCTACATAATAGATAATGAGATTTATTTTGGAGAGTTTACTTTTACTCCGTTCAACTGCGCGGTTCGTTTTACGGAAGATTTTGACAGGGAATTGTATCAAAAATATGTAAAATAAATATATATAAAAGGCATGGATGATCAAATATTACTTGAATGTGTTATCTTTTTTAACTTTATGTTCTTCTTGCTGTGGGCTATTTTTTATACATATCAGCCGTGGTTTTTAAAAGGAAGCGATTTTATTGCCCCTGGCGACACTAATCGCGAATCGAGTGGAAAAGAGAAAAGTGACAAATATCTTTCTGATCCAGGAAGAAGTACTATTTTTCTAGCATCGTTAATTACATCAATTGTAGCTGCTATAATATTATATATTATTTTAAGATACTTTGCATCTCGAAAACAGATTAAATGCGTGAAAGGCGCTAAAACACTTGAACAATGTCAAATAGTCGATACGTGAGAAACTCGATGTTTCTCACGAAACATCGATTATATTTTTCTCATCAATCCTCGAATAATGATTCTTATTATTATTTTTATGATCAATTATGGCATAAATAACTTTGCCATCATAACACGGTTCCATAACCTTAGAATTATTTTCGTCTTTATATTTTTCGATTACTCGAGTAAAGATAATTGGTCCAGTCAATACCAACACAGAATATTCACCATATTTATAATTATCCTTTTTCTGTTCGATATTTAATACTATATGTTGAATCATTTTACCTATGATTGGATGCCCCGGTGGAGCCATAAAATGCCAGTTATTATATTCTCCGTATTTTATCCCACTAAACATTGACCAATCATAATTATTCGTATAGGTTGGAATTATTCCAAAACTATTAATATTTGAACTATGACTTCTACCTTTCGATACAATTAATTTATCACGTTCCTTAAATAATTCGGAAATATCTTTATGAGCATAGCTTTTTACATCTAAATAAAGACCGCCTTTAACATAGATAACCATATATCTGAAAAAATCGGCCTTAGCCGGGCCATATTTTTTATTAATTGAATTATAGGCATGCAATACTCGGTTTGAATAATATTTTGTAATAAATTCAATAATTTCATTATCATCATAAAAACATTCAGTCAGAAAAGGATTTTCTTTTAAAGTAATTCTAGATGCTTCCTTGAATTTTTCGGCTTTTTCACGACTAATATATGTTCGATGAACAGTATGAGGAATATTATGTTTATCACCTTCAATATCAGGAAGAATAATTTCATCATTAATTTCTGAGATTATTTCTTTTGGAAAGTTTTTTCGTATGTTACCTACATTGATGTTGTGCACAGTTATATCTAATATTATAATGAGAAGTAAAACCACAAAGATTAATCTAAACATTTTAAAACATGTACAAAGAATTTATGTCATTAGCATTTTTTGCTTTTTTTTTCTTTATACTCGGTTATTATGTTGCTTACGAAACACCAAAACCGATGGCGGTATATAGAGAGAAAATAGAAATACTTCGAGAAAGAAAACGCATCGATGAATATTTTAGAAAATTTCCAATATATTATATTAATCTTGAACGAAGCAAAGATAGAAATGAAAATTTCATCAAAGAAATGAAAGATTATGGAATGTATAACTATCAAAGAATAAATGCCGTTGATGGAAAGGAGATTAAAATTCATGAGCACGGTGAAATTAATGGAATAACTTATAAGGCTAACCCAAATCGCACTAAAATTCAACTAGCAGTTACATTAAGTCATATAACGGCAATTATTCGAGGAAATGAGGATGGCCATGAAAACTTTATGATTATGGAAGACGATGCTGAATTGACTCTTGTTCCTTATTGGAAAAAGAGTTTAAACGATATTATTAACGAAATACCAAAAGATTGCGATATATTATTATTATCAAATCATCGATTTATGAAAGAAAAGCGTTTAGAATTGGTTAAGATTAAACAATCGAGAGATTTAAATGGGGTTTGTTATATAGTTACAAAAAGAGGAATGCTTAAGATTATGAATAGGATCCGACCGTCTCCGACGAAGGACCCTCCGACGTCGGAGGTAACCATCGATCTTACCTCATTTCCAAACAACGTATTCGACGGTGGTTTCTTGTCATCATTTGACGTTTATACATATAACGTTACTCATTTTCTATTGGAGAATTTTAAATATAATTCAACTGTTTCCAATACTCAAGAGGGAAATATAAATGATGTCCAAAAAGTAAGCATGCAAGTACTTGATAATAATTCATTTATCTATGATGATATCTACAACAAGGGACATAATCATCAATAGCACCAACACATATTTGCCCTTCTTTCTTTTCTTCACCAACCTTTTTTGTGAAGGGAGCGTTCCTGATTCTAGATTTACATGACACACAAAATGCTTTTTTCTGTTCTACGTCATCGGCATATGGAATAAGTTTCCACATATCTCCAAATGGTTTTCTATCGCTATCGGATATTAAACCAACCACATGAACATCTTTTCCTCTATTTTCAATCAAGTCCAAAACCACTTCAACTAAATCTGGAAAGAATTGAGCCTCGTCGATTGAAATATGACTATAATCATCGAGCAGATGACTGATATCTTTTAATTTTTTAGCATTTATGAAATCAACGTTTTCCGGGAAAGGAGATGCCGAAAAGCAGCTATTGTGAGTGGTCAGATTTTGAACTTTATGAGTACTATCTCTAACATCCGATATATGATTTATTACAATTCCTTTAAATGGTTCTCCTTCAATATTACTGATAATGTGTTTGTTTTGTATATTTTGAATAAGATCACTTGTCTTATTTGAAAACATTGGACCGAATGTAATACTGAGATAGCCGGACATAATTTTATTCCTTCCTTCCTTTTTCTTTTTTCACTTTATGTATGAAAATGATTTTCTCTAAAACCGTTTCTTTTTGTATTTATATAAAAGAAATGCCATATAAGATGATTTCGGTCAATGGCGGATATAAAATCCAAAAAAAGGATGGATCACCTATGAGAAATGGAAGAATGTATACGAGCGATAGTCCGATGACTAAAGAGAATGCCAAGAAACAATTAGCCGCTTTGTATGCTAGTTATAATAATGAACGAGAATTTAAGATTTTTAAATTTGATTCCCCGCTAAGTGTAGGTATGGGATATAAAATCGGCCTTCGAGGTGGTAAAAAGCTAGAGAATGGAAGATATTATACAACCAATAAATTACTTACATATAAACAGGCAAAAACAAAATTGAAAGAAATAATAAAATCTAACCAATATAAACCATGACGAATCTAGATGTACTCGCATCTGTCAGCGTGTTGGTGATTATTCTCCGAGATTCTACTCGGAATGAGCAGAGGGAAATTATTACTTTTCTCTCAAAGAAGAGGAGTTCGACGCGTCAGAGAAGACACACACAGACATATCATAACCCATATGACAGTGGAAGAAGGAAGTGTATGCGTTGTGGAAAGATGTCATCCGCATATCATCGTGATGCAGTTAACTGCAAGTAAACTATATATTATTTATAGTTTATTCCTCCTTTTTCGGTGACAATTCGCCGCAAAGGGGAATCTCTTCTTCAAGTAGACTAACCTCTTCCTCAAAACAATCAAAAAGAGCACCATAATCAACTGAAATATTTTCAAGTCTAAATACCATAACATGAAAATCACTTAAATTACTAATTCCCAGACAGAGACGATTATTCTTAGTCTGTGAAGTATGGCTAATTGGTGTGATAATATGTTGTCCGTAACGTTGAAGACGAGATATTTTCTTGTCTCCATATTTTTGTTTATATTCATCCGTATTTAGAATTTGATTTTCCTGAACAACATTATCGTCTTCAAAATACCAGAAACCCAATTCTGCGGCAAGTCTATGATGATAAGATTCGATTACCATCTCTCCGCATTCACTATCAACAACTAGCACTTTTTTCTTTGTAAGTCGGTCACGTTTAGACCGCATCTTGCCTACCCCGGGTGTAAAAAAATAGTGTTCAAGAATTGTATATCTTTTCAGATACAAAGCTCCGAGAGTGATACCTACACTACACACCCATCCCATATGTTCAAGTGTAGACATGATTCTTTTTACTAATCTCTCCTTTTAAAACAATATAGTATTGACATATTGTTTTATCTATTATAAAGATGATATCTGAGTGTTGAATGACGTTTATGTTGAGTTTTTTGCTTAACCAAAGCTAATTCGGCTCTGAGAAGATTATATAGACTGTACTGAGACGGCATAGATCTAATACTGCTCAGAAGCATCATAGTTGCACGATAATACAACCCATGATATATACATACCTGAATTATAGATTTTGCATATTCGAAATCATAAATGCCGTTCACTCTTGATCTTGGTGTCTCTCCTACAACTATAGCTTTCCTGAGAACATCGTCAAATAGATGGATGATGATAATTCCAAAATCCCCCCTGGAAAGAATCTTGTTCAAGTTCTTGATCAACAAAAAAAGAAGATAGTTCTCCATTATACTCTTTATATGATTATATTTTATTTATAGTTTCAATTTTTGCGGTGCTCGTCTAAAAGTTGCCGAAATTCTACGTTCTCTTCGAGTCCGCCCTTGATCACTTTTTCTACCTATCATGCCATGTTTCCATAGTCTTCGACATTCACCCAACATAATATAGAGTGAATTTGGTTTTGGGTGAATTGTTACCTTTTTATGTCCATCTCGACTAAAATCCATTTCTCCATTTGAAAATGTAAAACAACCGATTATATTACCATATAATCGATTGTCAATATGAGAAGATATTCCCTGGCCAACTTGATAGTCATTGATAATACAACTATTAAAATAATCTAGTTCATCATCTTTCAGCAGTCCCTCTTTGATACATTTTTTTGAAGATATTCAAGATAAATTGGAATCGGATCCGTTTTATCTCCAGGTCTACCAGTCATATAATCATATAGAAAACCGTAATGTTGAACTTTTCTACTATTCGGTGAGTTTGTGATTCCTCTCCATTTCTCTCTCGATCAACACTTTCGCTTTTTCGGGAGAGATTACTTCATCTAAATAGTATAGTCCTGGAATACTCATTTTCAAATGAGTATTTAGATTTATTTTTTCGATTTCATTCGTTGATAAACGCGAGTGCTTCTTCATTTGTAGATACAATTTTGGTCGGGACCACATAACTATATACCTTTTCAAGCATTTTAACTACTCGAATCAGTTCTTTACTATTCATCAAAATAGAACTACGTTTAACATTTTTCTTGGCCGCATCATTACATCTAACCAAATTGTTAATAAGTTTCCAAGCCAGTTCATGTGAAATAGTATTTACATTTCTGGTGTCGGTGATAATGTATAGATCGGTATATTGATTAACAACCTTAGAATATTTTTCTACAATACTTTCACATAAATCCTTATCTTGAAGTGTAAAATTCTCTTTCAGAAAAGTGATAAACAAGATCAGTTTCCCTGCATCGTTCTTCTTAAGTTTAATATCGACAGCATTTCGAACATTATCTTCAGACATCTTTTCCTTTTAGAAATATATTTCTCTTTTGATTTTTCTACAATTCAAAGGAGTATTTCTTTTTGGTAACATTGGTTATAATATAAAGAGGAAAAAGATTTTCTTTCTTCATACATAGCTCATTGATATATGGAAGAAAATAATCCTCTCCACCATCATATATCATAGGAAGATCGTCATCGTCATAGTCGAAATCGCATTTTGTTTCTTTTTTCTTAAATTCTACTCCCTTCTTGTTGAAAAATACGATTTTAAAAGTCGATGCGCCAATCGCATCAACCTCGGCTACTTCATTTAGCCTTTCTTCGAGAAATTCTAATTTCTCTGTAGTTTCCTCGTCACAATCGCCGTCAAATTTCTCCTCATCCTCCAGACCATCATCGCAACTTGCATCTCCTTCAATATCTGTGTCCTCATCACTAGTATCATAATATGTTACGTTAAGCACAGGGGCATCATCGTTGTCAGACATTTTGTAGAGATTTTTATTAAGGAAGTTTTTCTTTTGAGTCATAAAAAGATTAAACTTTATCTTTAAAAATGGCATCTACCGTTCTATATTCACTGCTCTATTATATTCTTTTTTCTATTATAACTATTGTCATTCTCACACTTATTTTTGATAAATTGAACAGTAGTATGGATTCTCAAATTGTTGAAATAGATGGAATGCATTATATGATTCCGGTTTTTAATGGTTTTCAAAAAGACCCCCGATCGATAAAAGATCTTGGTTCGGTATTAGTATGTGAAAGTCTAGCGGAGATTATGAATCAAAAGGTAAAAATGAATTATCCAGTCCCCGAAGCTAGAAGCGTTACAACTGGAAACTCGATATTTGTTGACTGTTATCATCAAGGAACAAACTCAATGGCGGATTATCTTCCGGAAAAGCATTATAGATATGAAGGTCCAGATATTTACAATGATAATGAGTATGATTTTTATGATCGTCATGCGCTGGAATCTATTAAGCTTCAAAAGATTTCTGAAAATAAAGCACACTACGTGCAAATTCCCTACCTAGTTGATATGTGTGAGAATAACGGTGACGATAACGAGTATGACTGTAAAAATTATGTCGATCGTGAGACTAGAAAGTCTCGTATTAAAACGTATTTGCGTCGACAATTATCTCAGATATATTGATCCCTCGAGGAGTGAAGCGTAGTCGCTCACTCCTTGAGGGACTACGCTTCGGACTCTCAAGGACCGAGAGACTACGCTTCGGACTCTCAAGGACCGAAGCGTAGTCGCCGATAGATCTGGATTAACCCCCGCCATTTTTAATGTAAAATTATCGATCGGAAGATCTAAGAAGTAGATTATCTTTGAGATAAAATCTGATGGAAACGGTTCATTCCTTCCGGTTATAATAATATATAACAGTTGATCAATATAGTTCTTTTTATCTAAACAGGTAACATCTCCTAAATATTTTACGAGATACGGTTTCGATACATAGAAATGTGTTTTTCCTTCTTTTTTGCTGACCAGAATCACCTCATCTTTATAAAAAACTATTTGATAGAAATCCACATCTATATGTAATTCTTCTTCGATAGGATTAAAAATATCATCTATTTTATATATCGTAATTGGAGGAAAATAGTTTTTATCAATATACTTCGACAGATCAATAAAAATATTCTTATCCATCGCTTTTTAAATCGAATTCATAAAGAAAACTTTAATTAAGATGATTCAATATTATGAAATTGAAAATTTAAATAACCATTTTAAATGTATAAAACAGTGAAGAATGAATCATCCAACACTCCAAGAAGCAATCGAAAGTTGTCTCCTTGAAAGGAAAGATAAATGGGATCAGTTCTTCAATGGAGAATTGTTTCTTTCACGGATGGAATCACAATTTACAGAATCTGCATTTGTCTATGAGGATAAGATTTGGTATGGTGAAGAGATCCATGGCAGTGGTTCTTTTTACAATGAGGGAAGTGTCAAAAAGGTACTCTCTCTTTTCCTGGATCCAGCAACCGAATTTATCAAATCTAAATTGAAAGAAAAGATGGACGAGATATTGGAAAAGAGAAAAGAAGGATTTTTGATTACTAATGGGTTGGGGAAGTTTGATTTCCAAAACCGAACCACGGCTACTTGGAAATCAAACTTCGCCGGTGAAGAAGACCTTGAGGTAGATATGTTTGGGTTGGGAGAACACATTGCCCTTTTGTCTATGAATTCGTCTGGATGGAAATATGTTAAGGCATAAATATATATGAACTCCAAAAAGAATGGTGAGCATGAAACCGATCTTATATAAAATGGATTAATTTTATATATTGGAAACGTTGTTATTAAAAAATTTTCGATGAAATTATACCCTCGCCGGTATCTATTTTTCCCAAATCAGGTGTAATATATAACATTTCTTCCTCTCACTTTATGAGATAACGTTCATCTAAATTTTCTTCGATAGTATCTTTAATAAAAATTTTAATCTTATGTAGATAATTCATATTTAAATCATAAGATTTAAATTTCACTTTCTCATTTTCAGATAACATTCAAAAGTTCGTTGAGCATCTGAGATAGCTCGATGTTGGGTTAAAGGAGGAACTGAAAGTTTTTTACATAATTCTTCTAACTTTGGAAGTTTCAAACCATATTTATTTGTGATACCAACAATTTCTATTCCATTTTTCATGGTACAATACTGTGTCATATTTTTCAAGATGTCGAGATCCATTCCTAGACGATACATTTCAGACATAATTACATGTATATCAAAACTGATATTATGTCCGATAATCTCCTTACAAACATTTAAATCTCGTATTAAATATTCGAGAACGCTTTGTATAGATTCTCCTGTGCAAGTTTCTTCGTCAGTTATATTATGTATACTAAATCCTTCATATTTTTCAGGATTGGTATCCTTAATCAAATAATTTTTCTTTTCTAGTATATTATTTTCCTGATCAAGAACAATCCATCCCAGCTCTACAATTCTACATTTATCATAGTTATCTATTTCTTCGGGCGGGAAATATGTTCCAAATTTTTTAGGGAATTTGGGGAGGTCAGTTGTTTCAGAATCAATAACTATCTTGTTCATTTTATAAAAACAAATCCCTTTTATTAATTTTTCGGTTTCATCAATACCGCAGGAGGAACCATACGAAATTGAATCTTAAAATATTAATTATGGGAAAAATGACATCAACGAATACACCCGCAGATGTATACATTGCTCTTAATATACTTGCAATATTTTTAGGTTTTATTATGATAGTTGTCGGATTTTTGTTTGGTGATATTATTTGGATAGTAGTTGGGATAATTTGGGCAGTTTTTGCTGTTCTTAGGATTATTATCGTTTCTAATAATACGTCCGAAGAAAGAAGCCCTTTGATAAGTAATGTCTGAAGTTGATTACTTCTAATATTTTAATTCCCGTCCAATCTTTATCCCAACTCATAAGGGTTTCAAATACACCATTCATTGTAAGAAAATTTTGTTTCTATCTTAACTGGAATGAGATTTTCTTCCTTTCCCATATATTTATATACAATCGGATTTAGTTTTAAGTGCCATCGCATAATTCTTTTAGTAGGAAGTTCATGAGAAAATTGATTATTTTTATAACATTATGTTATACAAAAAATGTTCGAACAATATCTTAAATTTGTACATGAAGCTCAAATCTCTTCCGATGAGATTTGTCAAAAATATAGTAATATTAAGAAAGATATATTTATACAAATTAGAAATATAATGTTTGACGAGGAATGTTATGAACCAATCAAGGATATATTAAAAATGTTTGTTGAATATAAAAAAATTGATCAAGAACATCAAAAAGAACTAACTGACCTAAAGGAGAGATTGGATAAAAATTTGTCTAAGTTAATAAGTTTTCGAAATCAAAACTTTAAGGCGTTTCTGTATTTAATCGAAAAATTATCCGTAATTGAATATATAAAAACAACTTATTTCTAGAAAATGAGTTGTAATGGAAATAAAAAACGATTATGTGTAAAACAAGATTGTGAATTATGTTTTCAGAGAAGTTTTGCGTCATATGATGGGAAAACTGAGGGTGGAAAACTAAAAGTAGACTGTTGGATCGATAATAAATCTTCTCCAAGAGAGGTGTTTAAAAGTTGTGCCAGTAAATTTAATTTTAAATGCGATATATGTCTTCATAAGTTTGAAACTGCATTATATAAG
>Ga0105055_10005377_pt1 | contig 18099 bp, 14 predicted proteins | sample BON03_FD_78090 | JGI IMG/M metagenome (GOLD analysis project Ga0105055, IMG submission 78090) | Freshwater microbial communities from Lake Bonney liftoff mats and glacier meltwater in Antarctica - BON-03 | ecosystem: Environmental > Aquatic > Freshwater > Ice > Glacier meltwater | place: Lake...
CGATACACTTGCGTGTAGCCATTACTCTTGGGAGGAAGAGAAGGGCCGTAGGTCCATTCGTCGTCTTCAGCAGCGCCAGCACGTCGTTGTCGTCGTCGGCGGCTCGGTTGTTGCTCTTCTTCTTCCCCGTCCACCTCCTCCTCCTGCTCCTCCTCCTCTCTTCCTCCCTCCCTCCCTCCCCCTCCTCCCCTCATCCCCGCCCTCCTCTTATAACTCGCCCTTATATCCTCCACCACCCTCGACGCATACACACTCGCCCTCCGCTCCTCCTCCTCCTCCCCCTCTTCCTCTCTCCCTTCCTCCTCCTCCTCTTCCTCCACCCCTTCCTCCCCCCCTTCCTCCACCTCATCCTTCCCTATCGTAAAGCGATACACACACTCATCATTATACGTCGCAAGCACTTCCTTCCCATTCCAATTAAACGCCGTGCCCGTCACATGCGCATTACTTCTCCCCCCCCCTTCCCTCCCTCCTTCCCTCCCTCCTCTCAAATGCCTCGGTGCGAACCTCCCCACCTCCTTTTCTGGTCGTCGAGCATCAAACAGATACATATACACAGACGTCCCTCCCACCACAAATAAATTACTCTCAGCAGGACTACAACTCAAGGCGTACAACGGCACTATATCCCCCTCGCCCTCCCTCCCGCCCTCGTCTTCCTCCATCACTGTTAGAAGCCTTTTTTTCCTCGCTTCTCGCATATCGAAAGCAAGGACTCTCCCATCTTCACCACAGGTTAAGAAGGAAGAAGACGATTGCCCCATTAATGCAAGCCTGTGTGCTCGCCCATCATGCCTTGCCAGCTGCTTACTGCTGTGAGTGCCACTACTGCTGCTGCTGCTGCTGCTGCTGCTGCTGCTGCTGCTGCTGCTGCTGCTGCTGATAATGGGGGTGGAGGGCGCGCGGAGGAGGGAATTCCAACGGACTTGTCCATCGGCGGCTACAGAGACGACCTCGGTGTTGTTCGTGTGGGGGAGGAAACGCGCACAGAAAATGTTAGCCTACAAAAGGAAGGGTGAGAGAGAGAGAATTATGAGCGGGTATGTTATTGAATTATTTTCTCACCCTCTTCTTCCCGCTCCCTGCCCGCGTGCTCTTTTGTGGGAGGCCACATCCCACTCTCACTACCTCCCTCCCACCCTCCCTTCCCTCCCTCCCTCCCTCCCTCCGCACCTGATGGCCACTCATCGCTCGCACGCGTTTCTGATGCGAAGCCACATCCCACACCATGAGGTACGTATCATCCGAGCCAGTCACGCACACGTCGCCATCATCAGAAAAGGCCACGGTATTAACACAGCCAAGATGCCCCCGGAGTCGACCGTCCAGCCGAAACCTTTCGAGTGTGCTCGGGGCAGAGCAAACCCGGCGACTCATGGCTTGATGCGTGACGCGCGGACTTTGCTGTCGCCCAAAGAGCAGGTCAAAAGTGAGGGGGTTGTTGTCATGGTGGTGCTGGTGTGGAGGAGGAGAAGGCGTGGGACCGACGCCGGGCGGGGCTGCTTGCTTCATGGCTTAGGATGGAGTGGCTTTGGTCAGATGGTGCAGCAGTGCTACGTAGCTGCGTGCCGTGCCGCGGCCGCCTTTGTGTTGTGCTGTCGCTTTCTCAGGACGAAACACCCGTGGCGTACCCACCTAGCTTTGCAGGTCCGTCTTGCCCTTGCCTCTAGTCAGCGTGCCTGTGAGTTGTGGGGGTTGAGTGATGGTGTTGAGTGATGAAGGCAAACGCAAGTATCAAAGGCCTGCTCTTGCCAACCGCGCCCGGCACAATTAAACCACGGACCCACTAGCCCGTGCGGTCCCTGCGGGCCGGCCTCATGGTGAAAATGGTACCAGGCTTTGTGCTAGAAGGGGTGGAGGTGCTATTGTGCAGGGACAGGGCTTGCAGCACAGGCACCAAGGGATCACGCCTTGCTGCCGTTACTCGGCCATGTCGTCACGAGATGTTCTGCGGGGTCTCGGTCATGAAAATTGAGGGGGGCCACAGCACGTACTGCGCTGCTGCTTGCGCACAGCACCACAGCAAGACTAATTCACTCCATCGAATCAGCTAACCTGACACAATGTATCCGCAACAGGGAAAACAGCAGGGCGGCAGCAGCGCAAAGGGCAAGGTAGCGAGCACTAGCAGCAGCAGCAGTAGCAGCAGCACAGCACCACCACCACCACCAGCAGCACCACCGGCAGCACCACCAGCACCACCAGCAGCAGCAGCAGCCGCCGCGAGGACCACCTTGCTGTGGAGCAGCCCCCACGGACATGGGCCCGCAACTCAAGATGATGATGCGCTGGCTGATGGGAGGAGGAGGAGGAGAGTTCGAGTACTTCCCCCGTGACATCGTCCTTCAACAGCACCAAGGGGCGGCGGAAACGTACGACAAGATTAGCAGGGAGGGTGACTACAAAGTCACGACGACGATGGTGGATGAGCAAGGGGCCGTGGCACCGTGTCTCACGCCAGTAGCGGAGCTCAACCCGGTCACCTTGCGGGAGCTGCGGGCACATGTCGGTCGCTTTGCCCAAGGCCGCATCTTGCGCCTGACCTTGCTCCGTGAGGCCACGCAGATTGTGAGTATTCAGTTCCCTGCCATCGATGACGAGGGAACGGCGATCCAAGTCAGCGTGTACAATCAAACGGGCGGGAAAATCCTCTCCAAGGCGCAGCTGCGACGGCTCTACCCCGAAGGAAGCCGGGTCCTTGTCATGCACCCCTACGTCAAGCGCTCAAGGGGAGGCATGCCATGCCTGCAAGTGGACCATCCCCACAACGTGGTGACGCAGATATCGGAAGGGTAGACACGGCAGGGCGCGACGGCCCAGAGTGGAGGCGCGCAAGGGGCTGGGCAGGCGGCTTCGGAGGTCGCCGAGGCCTTCAAGAAGCGGGGCAACGATAAGTTCCAGAATGGCGATTTCTGCGACGCAATCGAGCAGTACGACAAGGCCCTCACCAACAGCGGCGATTTGCCCGCGCTTTTGGAGTCGACAATCCACAATTATCGCGCGGCCTGCTTTCTCAAGCTGGGGAAAGACGTTGAGGCACGGGCGGCGGCGCGCAAGGCTTTCGCTCTTGACACCTCTAACAAAAAGGCGCTCTTCCGCCTGGGGTCGGCGCAGACGGCACTGGGGAAACACCACGAGGCGATGGCCGTACTCGCGCGCTTGGCAAAAGACGCCACGGCCGGCAACGACGTGCGCACAGCGTTGGCGCGGGCGAACCGACGACTGGCGGAGTCGCACGGAGATTTCCGTGAAAGCGCCGCGTGCTTGGAGTTCGGAAAGCCCCACGCCGACGCTACAAACTACGTGGGGCCACTCGAAGTCAAGATGGCGGGCAAAGGCCGGGGTCGGGGCCTCTTCCTCACAGAGGGCGTTGCAGCGGGGACGCTGCTCTTAGCGGAGAAAGCCCTTGTCGCAGAGGCCGCGGACGCTTCGCATGCTCACTTTGGCGTGGACAATATAAAATCCAAGCTTTATGAGCGGTCTCAGGACGCGGTGTTGCAGCAGGCGTTGCAACAGGCGCTGGCATGCCCGCTGACGAACGCGCGCCTCCACAGCCTCTACGACGGCAGCCGCGCGTCGGCCTCTCGCATTCCCTCCATGAAGCTCTTCAGGACCGATGACCCGGAGGACTTTAACGCCGACGACCACGTCTTGGACCAACCCCCAGTGGCCGTGGATCAGGTGCGCAGCATCGTGCAGTACAACACCTTCGGTTTTGGGGAGGCCACGAGCGGAGGTGAGACGGGAACATGGCTTTGGGTTTTGACCTCGTTCATCAATCACGCGCGCAATCCCAACACTGCTCGGGCTCATGTTGGTGATGTATTGCTCGTGAAGGGGGCTAAGCCGCTTATGCGCGGGGATGAGATCACGACCACCCTTCTTCATGGGGTCAGTGAAGAAGAGAGGAAGGAGAAGCTGCAGCAGGGATGGGGAATAGTGGAGGAGAGATTGTAAGCATGCAAAAAGTAAGAGCAGAGCGGCAAAGCAAGACAGGTGCGATTGAGGCTACCCTCTAGAGTTTCAATTTCCATGTCTTTCTTTCCAAATCCTACTGCACACATACACCATTCATTCATTTCTTCTTTCTTTTGCTATTTTGTAATACATTCTTGTCTGTTTTGTTGTTCTTCTTGTTATTGCGCGGCAGCTGCTGTCACTACTGCCCACGCCTGCGATTTCCACCCACTCCTCCTCTTCCTCCCCACTCTCTCCCTCCACCTCCTCATCCACGACCCTCCCCACGCCTAATCATCATCAATCTCCACCACCTCCTGATTACTAGCGGCACCTGGTCCTGTGAGCCGACCACGCTTACTAGCCCCCCCCCCACCTCCACCCGCAGCAGCCGCCCGCTTCCTCCGCGCCGCCTCCAAAAAGCTCTTGACACTCCACTTATCAAACGGCAAGAGCTCCGGCGCATTAAAGACAAAGAGGACAGTGACATGCTCCATCTCCATGGCCGTCAACCCGGGCAGCAACTTGGGAGTAACCATGAAATACTGCACATTAGCAGAATTCGCCACGATCCGCGAGAAAACCAACCGCTCGTTCCGCTCATCCATCCCCTGATTAATCTCATCCACCGCCCGGAAAGGACTCGCTACCGTGCTTTGCAAGCCCATCAAAAACAAAATCGTCGACACTGACCTCTCCCCCCCACTCTGCACCTTGGCCTGCAAGGGCTGGAGCGTCGTGCCCTCCCGAAACCGCACCCGCAACACCAACCCCCACCGTTCGTAATCATCAGGTTCCTTCGCCAAGGTCACCTCGCCCTCACACCCCATCTGACGCATATACTCCGCAAACCTCAAGTGAAGCTTAAAGACCAACGGCTCGAGCCTATCCGTCCATTTCTTCGCCAACTCATTCACCTTCCTCTGGCCTGAATTACACGTCCCCGTATGCTCGGCCAGCTCCTTCTCCCTCACCGCCACCTGTTTCACCAACGCTTTATACTGAGCAATTACTTCTGGGTTGTCATAAATCGAATCCGCGCGTTGCATCGCTTCCTCATACATGTCCTGGCATTCCTCAGGCGTCTTACCCGCCAACTCCCCCCCCAACATATCAACCACCTGCATATCCCTCGTTTCTCCGGTAATCGGTATACCCCTCTCCAAAATCACCTTCGTTTTTTTCCACGCATCAAACAAGGTCCTAAACTGACTTGTCAACACCTCCACCTCCTGCTTCAATTCCGCGTGCTTCTGACTCTGCTCCTGCACCTCCCGATCCGCCCCCCTCGACAGCGGCCTCGCCATCGCTTGCGTCATCCTCCCCCCCACATTCGCCTCCCACCGCGCCGCAATCGCCACCACCTCCTCTGTCTCGCTCGCAAGCACGTCCACATAAGCCCTTGCTGCTGCTCTCGTTCTTTCCTCCAAAGCAGCCCGTTGCTCACTCACGTCCTTCTCCATCTCCGACTCAATTTCCGCCAATTTCCTCTTCAGCCTTTTCACAGTATTCTGCGCCCCCGTCGCTTCCTTCAGCTGGACCTGCATCTTCTTCTGCTCCTTGTGCATTTTGGTGCTCTCCCTCCCCGCCGTGTTCTGCTCCTCCTCCACATCCCTAACCTCCGCCAGAAGCCTCGCGGCCTTCTCCTTATTCGCAGCAATGACATCCTCACCCTCCTTCCGCGCCAGCTTCCTAGCCTCATCTTCCTCCATCCCCCCTGCCCCCAAGAATTTTGCACCCTCGCACAGCTTTGAGGCCGTCGAGAGTTTATTCGAGTATCTACTAATGTTCCCCTTATGCTGAATCGTCACCCCATCCTTCCGTTCCGTATACACTACGGCACTCCCTCCCCCACCACCTCCCCCTCCTCCTCCTCCTCCCTGCGAAGCGCCGCCGCTCCTGCCGCGGCGACAAAGCTGTTCGAGGAAGCCGTTGGCGATGCTTCGCTCGGATTGGTCGTTTCCGAGTAGGACACGATGGACGCTGGCTTGGGTGCAGAGAGCGGAGAGGACTTGATCGGGCGCTTTGATGCGGTGGAGCATGATCCCGGAAACACCTTCTTTGGAGAGGTGGGCGAGGTCGGAGGCGGTGTAGTATTCGCGTTTCAGGTCCTCGCGCCAACGGGATTCTGTTTTGGGAGGGTGGGAGGGAGGTAGGGGGGTGTCAGGGGGTGTGAGTGGAAAAGAGCAAGAGAACGTACTATAAAGGCATGTCATTGTCGCACTGCTCAAGTAACCAAAAAACGTCACGAGGCAAGGAAAGATTGAGACACACAGCCTGAACACCAAGCGCCACAAAATAAATGCACCCTCCCCTCCCCCCGCCCCTCCCGCACCAGTACCCCCAACCACTTACGCAGCCCTTGCACAGTGAATTTGGCGTTCCTCCTGTCCTTCCATTCATCCATCAACACCTTCTTATCATGATCATTCTCCACCACATACGTCAACTGTGTAGACGGCCCACACTGCGCCTCCACCATTGCCGCCACCCTTTCATCCTCCACCGACATCTCAAGAATCAACGGCCCATACACCCTTCCCGTAAACAGCCCTCCATTCCTCTGCACCCACTCATGTGCCTCACACGCCGTCCGAGCCCCAAACAAACGGGAATTCCGCAAGCAATTCAAACGCTTGATCTCCTGCTTCTCTTCGCGCTTCATCCGTTGCTCTTTCTCGTACACCTCCCTATTCGCTTCGTTCATATCTTGCTTCAGCCGTCCCACCACCCGCTGCTTCGCCTCCTGGATCCTCTTGGCCTCCCTTGCCGATTGCAACACTTTCGCCATCTCATTCTTCAACTCCTCCACATTCACAGGCGGTAAATCCAAAGTCCTCTGCAGCTCGGCCTGTACCTTGCTTCGTTCCCTCTCCTTATCCGCCCGTCTATTCTCAATCACCTCCACCGCCGCAACCTTCCCCCTAACTTCATCATTAGCCGGCTCCACCCTCTTGCTGCAGGCATCCAGCCTCCCGCGGGCCTTGCTCCACGCCGCCTGCCCACCTCTGACCACCTCGTCACTACTCCTCATTAACTCTTGAAATTGCTCCGCGCGCTGAGTGTAAGGTTGCACAGTCAACCCTGCTGCTGCCAGCTCTTGTTCCTTGGCCCGCGTGTCTGCTTTAAGCTGTATGATGTGTTCTCGGTCTCGGTTGAAAACGACCCACTTGTAGCATTTCCCCAACGTCTCCGCCTTGGCCTTCAGGCGCTCCTTCTCCTTCATTTTCTCCCTGTCCCCCCTTAGCCCCTCCCGACGTTCCAGCAGCTTTTTGAGCTCCTTTTCGCAGGTTTCTTTTTGGGCGTCGCATCTTTTGAGGGCGCTGTTTGGAAAAAGGGTGTGAAGGGTGGAGGGAGGGAGGGAGAGAAAGGGAGCAAGGGGAGAAATATTGAGTGAAGGGAAGTAGGGATAAATACCATACGCGTACAAAACACAAGAGTAACGAGCGATCCATTCCTCAAAGAAGAACGTACCGTTGCCGGGCGATGAGGTCCTCGTGCGTCGTAAACAAGTCAAACCCCTCCGTGCACACCACCTTCTCCGTCTCCATCAACAGCTTCTGAGGGTCCATCTCTGTAAACTTCCCCACCTTTTCCTGCGGCAAGAACGTGCACAAATTATTGACCTGAATCCCCAACTCCTGCACCTTGTGGTGGATCAACGCCTGCGTGGCAACCTCCCCATCAAGCTTGTACGACGACCTATTGCTGGCCCGTTCCAAGTCCCGGCGGATGATAATGTTGGAGTCGCCCTCCCGCTTGCCCTTGAGCTCAATCTCCACCCAGCCCTTCTCCTTGTCGCGCATGACAAAGCACCCCACGCCATCCCCGCGTTCTAGGGCATTGGCACTCGACCCCAGCCCCAGGGCAATGGCGCACAAAATCGTTGACTTGCCGCTCCCATTGGGTCCGACCACGACGTTCAGTCTCGGCCCTGGGCGGACTTCAGCGTCCGCATACGTAAGAAAATTGTGCATGCGGATGCGCAGGATCGAGCCTGGCTTGTAGTCCATGGTGTCTGCCTGCTGCCACGCCGACACCTTGCCCGGCCGCCTTAGCTGCTGCTGCTGCTTTCCTTGGACAAAGTCCCCGTGGCGCACCCACCCAACGCTGCAAGCGCGTCTTGCTTGCCTGTGGTCAGCGCTCCTGTGTGTGTTGTGGGGCGTTGTGGGGTGGGATGGGGTGGTTAGCTAGGTCTCAGAGTGTGTTGAGCTTGCATGACCCGCAGGCAAACGAAGCGTGCCAAGCGCCGGCACAATAATACCGCGGCCCCACCAACCCCTCAGCCCCGCCACATGAGGCAGATTGCACTTTGCCTTGTGCTAGTGGTGGTGCTGGTGCTGGTGCAGGGACAGAGGCGTTGCACCACAGGCACCAAGGGCATCAAGGAGACGCAGCAGCAGTTCAAAGTTTACACCCGAACCGTTTACCAAACCCAGATTGCCGCTCCTTTTCACCCACACCCTTTTGTGCCCCACACACACGCACACAGAAGATGAACGCACAGCCAACATCCCCGGCACGGAAAATCAAGTCCGGGGCACTGATCCTGCATCCGCACGAGCCTGTCCTTGTCATCAATTACGCCATCGTCGCCCCCGGCCCGTGGGCGGCCACCACCGAGCAGCAGCAAAAATTGGTGCGCCTTGACCCCCACCGCTTGGCCAGCTACGACGATTGCGTTTGCGTGGCGAGCCAGCTCGTGCTTCAATCCAAGTACTTAGTAAAATCGCAGCAATCGGAGGTGGAGCAGCTTTTGCATCAGCTCTACCAGCGGCACCACGAGGCCCTCGCGTCCGCCGCCGCCGCCGCCTGGGGTAGTGATGCGGAGAGGAAGAGAAGCAGCAGCACTGACCCTCTACAAGCAACTATGGCCGACCTCGACAATTATTTGGAGTTGCTTTATGAGGACATACACAAAGTCGAGGGGACTGCCAAAATTCTGGAGCTGACTCGGGATGTGAAAAATCTCGAGGCCTTGCTCCTGGACGACCCCACCGTGCCAAGTGCCTTGGCCCGCGTCCTGGGGGATCACGACTCGCGGCATCGAGATGTGTCATTGCTGTATAACATTTTGCGCATCTTTTTGGTGGCGTCTCATTTTTACGAGATGCATGAAGCTATTGTGACGGAGCATCGGGTGGGGTCTTTGACCATGCGGGTGTTGAAGGGGGAGCTGCCTGAGGTCACGCAGGGCGAGCTTGCTGAAAGGAGTGATGGCGGCAATGGGCAAAGGCTTCTGGCGGAAGGAGAGCAGAATATGAAAGGTCTCCATTCTCGTCTTCTTCTTGTGGGCCTCTGGCTATTGCTCAACCTAGCCACGGGCAACGCCTTGGTGGAGGAGAAAATGATCAAGAAGCAACTCATCCCGCGCTACCTCCTGCCCTTGCTCGCCTACGACAACACCAAGGCAACTGACATCGATTTATGCCTCCTTGTCCTCACCTTTCTCAAGAGGCTGAGCGTATACGAGGAAAATGTGCAGCAGATGGCCGAGGGCCAACTGGTCCCCACGCTGGTCAAGCTCGTCCGCAGCAGCTGCAGCAGCAGTAGCAGCAGCAGCAGCAGCAACAACGGCAATCCCCGTACCAAGCATAGCCCCAACGATGGACGTGTGACTGAAACAGCACTTGGAATCCTATACAATCTGGTTTTTGATCCGTCGCTGCGTCAGGCCATGGTGATGCACGGCCTCCTGCCTAAACTCGTCGCCCTGTTAAAAAGCAAGCCGGCCTGGCGGGCTCAATGTCTCAAGCTTTTGTACATGCTCTCCTGCGACGACGAGACCAAGCGTCTCTTAGGTGGCAGCGGCAGCATCAACGATGAAAAGGGAGAAGCAGCCTCTTCTTCCGTCATGCCGCTGCTGAAAGAAGTCATTTTCCACCTCCCCCTCCCCTCCTTGACCGACGAGCTGGCGGCCCTGGCAGTCAACCTCACGTTGGAGGCCAGCAACGTCGAGCAGCTCTGCGCCAAAGCTGGATTGCGTCGGCTCATGGACCGCGTCATCAGACATCGCGATCCTCTCGTCTTGAAGATTGTTCGTAATGTCAGCCAGTGGTCTCTGGCCACGCAAGCAGCGCTCGCGGACCCCGAAAACGAATACCACCTCCGCAACCTGTGGCCGTCACACATCAAGCCCTTGCTGGCCCTCTTGGCGGGTTCCTCCATATCTCCTTCTTCCTACTCCTCTTTGCTATTGGCCACGTCCCCATCGCCGTCGCGGCCACCACCGGTCGTGGTGCTGGAGGTGTTGGGAACGCTCGCCAATCTCACGCCGCTCGATCTTCCCGTCGGCATGCAGTGGCACGACTTTGAAGTGCCGCCTTTGCTGCACCCAGCCCAGATTCAGTCGGAAAAAGAGCAGCAGCAGCACCCACTGCAGACGGTGTGGGTGTATTGCAGGGAACAGCTGCTTGCCCTGGTGTCGCGCCTGCGTACCAGTATAAGGGAGGTGGAGAAGGAGGACGAGGATGAGAAGGAGGAGGACGGCGGTGTCGTCGACATGCTCCTGCAAATTCTCTTGCTCCTGCAGACCCTAGCCCTGGACCCTGTGCATCTCAAGGACATGACAAGCGACAGGATCTTTTTAGAGGCCGTCCATTCTGTGTGGTGCGTCCACGCGCAAGACGAGCCCGAGCTGGGGTTGCAGGCTCTGGTGCTGGTGCATCGCCTGCTGCTTTTGTCGTCCCCATCGTCCATGTCATGGTACGGGCCCCATTATCGTCAGGACGTCGTGAGAGCACTGTGGCATACCAATGCCGAGGTTCGGAAGGTGGCGGATCGTTGCGTGGAATGCTTTGTGGAGGATGGGCGGTGCGAGGATGAAGGAGGAGGAGAAACATTGGAGGAGTCACAGCTGCAGAAGGCGCGCTTCGAGGCACACAACGCCGAGTGGTGTGCGCGCATGAAAATTGGACAAGGAGTCGGGGTGTATGTATAAGCACGTAAGCCGAGTGATGGCCTAAATTTAATGAAAATGAACAAATTAGAAAGTGGGCAGGCAGGAAGTCGAGACGCCGCTGCCTGGGTGTTCCTTGTTGGCTGGTGGCAAGGACATCGAATCTCTCGCCGACTGGCTGGCAAAGAGGGCGTTTTTGGGGCTGGCTGCGGGCATAATTTTTCATCAATGAATTATTTGCTAAGAAGATCGCTGACAGGCAAGAAATTTCAAGCAGTGCCGGCCCATCAGCATTTTCTTTTTGGGGCGGCATTACCAAGTAGCACTGTCCAGGAGTTGCTTCTGAGCCTGTCCTTGCACCCTGTGAACAGGTACCAATCCTTTCTTCTTGAGCCAGCCAATTCTTTCCTATAATCCACACAAAAGCTTTCTCTTTTGTAATGTGGTGGGGTGAGGAAACACAATCGGAAAAGAGGCAGGAGGTCGAAGAAGCAGCGTTTCCTCAACCGTCAGAGCATTCTGTGCTTGTTCTGTGCCGCTTCCCCGTCCTGGTCCAGGACGCGGCACGCCAGTCTCCTCCCTGCACCAAATAGGGGCTTCTTGCGTCCGCTCTTTGGCCTTGCCGGCACCAAAGTCGTTTGTCCTTTTGGACGCCACCGCGAGGCCTCGTTGCAAGCGCCTGGCATGCACCAGTGACACGCAGTACCCCAAAATCGTCTTGTCCCCCACCCAGAAAAAGTGCTCTTGCTCGAAACTCTTCCCTCAATACCCTCCCGCCACAACACATACAGGGCGCGACCGGCTTATAAGGTGGAGCATTGCAAAGCAGAGGCGAGGCTTCAGCAGCGGGAGCTGGCAGGCGCCGCTCAGCCTCCGTTTCGCAAAGCGTTGATGGTGCTGTCGTCGCTCTTGAGGAACACGCGACTGCGCTACTCCGTCTCCATCGTCGCGGCGGTCGTCACCCTAATTTTGGGCCTCGTGTATCTTGCCAAAGATGGCTATCGGCCCGAACCACGGGGACTGGATGCTCCGAAATCACTGTTGGCGTCCTCGACATCTTCTGGCACCCGGGACATACCAACATTGGGGGTCGCCGCGACGGAGGCCGAGGCTGGAACTTCAGACATGCAACCATTGCCGCCATCTACACCATTGCCATCTCCACCATTGCTTATTGAGACGAAGGCTCAAACCCCGGAAGTATCGCCATCGTGCCCATCCACAATCCTGTCATCCGAGGCGGAGGATGTAACTCTGGAAGCACCGTCACTGCATCCGTCAGCCGTGCTACCATCAAGACCACCTCCGCCGGCACTCATGAACAGCACGTTTGCTTTAAAGCGGTATCCCAAAGATTTTGTTGATGTCTTTGTAGCGGCAGAGTATTAAATACGCGGCCCTGCGTTTGACGGCTCAGAGCCATCGGCGCTTCTTGCGGCGGAACCTAGTTTCATCGAGGTGATGGCTTTGAAGCCCAAGGCAGCACCCGATATGTGGCACACGGCCGAGATTGGCTACGTTACATTCGAAAGCCGCGAGACTGTCTGAGGGGGCGCTTTCCGGCAAGATACAAGCTGGCAGCGACTCGGTGCGTATTGACTTTACGCCGCACAGTGCCGGGATTTGTTCTTTTACAGTTGACCTCTTGGCCCGGGGCGGGATGTACCTATTCTACAACCGGCGCTACATAAATCTCAAGGTGCTCCCAGCCAAGGCCGCTGCCGCCATCACTTCTCCTTCTGCCGTCCCTCGCTGCGACGGCCTGCCGGACCGGGGCCAGTGGGCTCGCTGCACGGCCCCAGGCCTTCCTCATTCCGATGAATGCCTTCGAATGGGCTTTAGAAAGGTCCTACCATTTCTTCGTCAGGCACGTCGTGCTACTACGAGAATTGGCAAAGGAAAGATTTGTGGCGATACGCTGCACCAGAATTGCAGGAGCAGCGACAACAATCACAAGGGTATGAGAGAAAGCTGACGAGCGAGAAGCAATGGATCGTTTATGCCGGCACCAGTCGCCTTCGAGGTGTCTTTTTAGCGGCCGTGGACCATTTGATAGGGGGCAAGTCAGGAGAATTTGCGCAGATCGACAAGTGCTGGGGCCGTATGGACGTGGAGCTGGGCACCCTCCGCTTGACCTACCAAGATGACTCACTCTATCCATTAAGGACCCCTAACGAGCCCCGCACCTTTCAATGCCACAACACAAAGCAAGTGACGTTTGATGGGATCGAGTTTTTCCATAACGCCATGCAGTATGTCAGTAACATGTTTAATCAAGACATTGCGAGCGCTGCCGTCCCTCAGCCCACCGCTTTGGTAATCGAGTATGTACTACGCGCCAAGCCGGGCCTTTACCGCGACATGTTGTTCCAGCACTTGCCGCCAAGCTGGTCCGGCACTGTCGTTGCCATTTTCTTTCGGTCGCAGCTAACGCGTACGCTGGATCGCCCCGTATTGACCGCTCAAGACAAGGCTGCGTGGACGGCCGCGATTGGTTGGGATAAGGCAGAGGTTGTCGATACACACGACATGATCACGCCCTGGATGCGTTCGGCAGAGTATGGCGCCGGCCAAGCGAGCCAGCACTGGCACAGTCGCACCAAGCCGAGCGCCGCTGCAACACGGATGCCGTTTGCTATCAAGGGGCTGATCACCGACATGCTCGCGCAAATGGTCTTCAACAAGGCGTTGGGTCCCAAACCGTCCGGAGACGACGCGGCGGAGGTCAGGAGCGATGGAGAGGGAGTGAATAGTACGGGCGACAGACACGTCATCGCGCGAGCGACAGAGAGCCAAACGAAGCAGCCAGCCTTCCGCGTGTGTACCGACTCTCCTGGTGGCATCTTGCCCTTTCATTTGAAGCTTATGACGGACATGCGCAACAGCTGCTACGACCACGTGCCCGTACTTGATTACAAAGCGCAATACATTGAAGAGGTGCCCGCCTGTCCCGGTTGGTGTATGAAACAGCGTGCCAATTATACAATCGAGACGCAATCCGAGCCCGTGCGGGTTCGGGAATGCATGGAGCAAAAGGCGGAAGGGGAAGGACAAAGGAGCGGATTGCATGTGTGTTTTGGATAGTTCTATTTTAGTGAGACGAGATTATGCAGTCGCTATCAGTAGAGTTAGGGTGGGCGTTGTCGAGGGAGGAGAAAGAGCAAGCGCCCATAAAAAAAATGTTTGAAAGCGAAGGGCGTGGATCAGAAGAGGGAGAGCGAATCCACTTTGCCACGCTTGCACGCCTATTAAAACACACACAAACAATACCATATCCCCACCAATTGCCTCCCTAGGTGCGTCATGGCAGGGGCTGATGATTCCTGCCCACCGGCGGTCCAGCAGACGGCGCCGGAGGGCGAAAATCGCCGGGGAAAGCCGCGAAGGTCGATGGAAAGGCTATCAATGTGTCGGCTGGAGATACTTCTAGCTCAGTGAGAGCGAAATATATGTCGTGCTGTCTTTTCAATAAAAAGAAAAACTGTCGCCAAAGAAAATATTAAGAGGAAGAGAAGGGAAAATATAACAAGTCACCAAAGAGGACAAAAGAAATAAAAGGAATGTCACGACAAACAAATTCTAGCTAGAGAGGCTAGTTATATAGGATGGCGCCAATTTACGTCACGAAGCAAAAATGAAATAGAGCACAAGAGTAGCGGATAAGCAACTGAGCACCCTTTGATGGTGTGAGCAATTGAAGAAAATAGATGGTATTTCTGAGCTCGGTTTCGTTTGTTGCAGGGTACTTTAATTGCTTTGGTACGATACGCTTGCATTTTTTACACTCCTCGCCTACTCCTATGACTACTCGCTGGGGCATACGTGCGTGGAAGTTTTATTGAAATTCTATCACATCGTCCCCGGGTCCTACTCATTCACCCCCCTCCTCCTCTTCTTCTGTTGCGGGGTCTATCTCCTGCCCCCTTGTGCTGTTTGGCGTGCGTCTCATTGTCCCCTTCTCTTTGATCCTACGCTTCCAAGCAATCATGCCTCTCTCCTTTGTCTCTCTCCTTCATCATCTTCTCTTTATTATTTATTTGTCCGTATGCGTCTCTCTATCTCGTTGCAACTTATAAAATACACTTACGCCGAACTTTAGCTCTCTCTGCTTTTTTCTCTCTCTATCTTGTAGTAAGTTAAAAAAGAAAAAACGTGCCGAGGACCAGACTCCCTGTCTTTCTCTCTCTCCTCGCTTTTACTCTCACCACTAACTCGTCGTCAGTTAACACCACTGTCAAAACAGCAGCAACACATCAAATACAATCTCAATACAATGCTTCAAATGATCTTGCCTTCCTCCTCCCCTCCCTTACCTCCCGCGGCACTTAGTCATCGAGCGCAGACAAGGGCAAGAGATCAAAGACCTCGCTCTGGGCAAAGATGGCCGGCATCCCCACGTGATACGCGCGCAAATAAGCCCGATTCCCGGCTTCCCCGTCGATTGGCCCCGGAGCCGTCCAAGCCACCTGGCGCGTCTCGCCGGGGTTAATGCCACCAGGGACCGTTGCTACCGTCACCCCGTCGCTCTGCGTGCCCTGGAAGAGCTGCAGCACGACGTCCGCCTTCATGGCAAAGCCCTCCAACAAAATTGTGTAGGACTGGTCCGCCACCGCGTGCTGGATGGGGGCCACCTCGTGCGGCGAGACTACCGTGACATCGGGCCAGATGGCCCCGGCATCCAAGGCGTTGCTCGTGTAGAGGTTTTGGTAAAAGGTACGCCCCGCGGCGGTGTCGAGGGCCGGGAAGAAGAGAGTTGAGCGCTTGGTCACGGCCACGCTGCAAAAGGGTGCTTCTTGCGTCCCTTGGTCGTTGATGTAGGCCATGAGCGAGCCGCTGGTAGCAGCATCCGCCAGGACATTTTGCAAATCTTGCACCGAGGGCTTGTCAGGCGCCGTCAAATGCAGGGAAAACTGGAGGCCCTTCCCACAGCCAGCCAGCGCCGGCGCCGCCGTGGCCGGCACGAAGCTCCCGTCGGCCTGGTTGACAATGTCCAAGACAGCCGGGTGCACCGCGGCGTTGGCCGCCGACAGTTTGTACGCCGAGTCCTCGTGCATGACCTCGTCGAGATAGTTCTTAAAAGCCGCCTTCATGTCCGCCTGAGAATAGCTGCAGTCGGCGTCGGCGACCGGGCAGTAGAGGGAAATGTCGTAGGTCAAGACGTTTGTGTCAGGCATCTTGATTTCCGCCCCGGGGTTGGCCTCCTGGTGCTCCTCGATCCCCTGCAAGACGCGCGCCGTGTACTTGGAGCCGACCCCCGTGGCCCAGCCCTGCACCACAGGCGGCAACACCAGGGCTTCCCCGTCCGGCAAGGCCCCCCTGACCGCCGCCATGATGCTCTGGAACGAGTCGGTGGTTTTGCATGCCTCCGTGACATGGCAGGTGGCCGAGTCGTTGCCTGCACCCGTGGTCCAGTGAGCGGCAGAGGGACCGGGCCCGATTCCACAAAGCACGCATTGCGTCGCGGCGCCACCGCCCACGTACACCTGCTCGCCCCAGCGGCCGTCGGCGTCCAGGGGGTCGGCGTCGTCGGCCGCAGTCGAGGCAAGGGCGTCCTTGCTGATGCCAACAAGGTTCTTGTTGTTGGTCTCCTCCATGGCCTCCTTCCAAGCTTCCATGAGCGTGACGGGCGACAGGCCGTGGAACATGTTGAGGACACGGGTGGGGTTGACGACGGCCTGGCCTTGGAGGCGGCGTTTCTGCTTCAGCGCTGCGATGAGGGACTGCAGCTTGCTGGCCAAAATCTCGGGGTCGGGGGGCCGGGCCTTGGACGAGTCCATCTCGCTCTTGGCCATGATCAAGGCCGGGCGCGTGAAGCCCTTGCCGAAGGCCCCGCTCTTGGCCATGCCAGCAGCACTGCTCACCAGACCATCCACAGCCGCCAAAAGTCGGTGCTTGGGGCGCGGCGTAGGCTGGGGCTTGAGGACAAAGACGCCCGTCTTGTTGACAAACAGATTGTTATTGGCAATCGCTGGGCCGCTGACACCGACCCCGTTCACCACCCAAGACACCTTCTTGTTGGAGCGGTAGTTGATGAGACGCTTCACGATGGTCCGCGAGCGGATAAACAGAGCGGCGCCTAGCCCGACCCAGCCTTCATAGCCCGGAATTTGCGCATTTACCAACTGGAAGGTCCAGCGAGTATCGTTGACGCCAGTGAAAAAACCGGCGCCTTGAAAGACCTGGAAGGCGTGGGGAAGGGGGGAGAGAAAAGAGTGAGTAAGCTTGACGTTTGGTAAGGGCTGGGGGGACAGATTGAAAGGGACCGACAGATGGTCTGGAGGAAAGGGACGGATAGATTGAAAATTAGCGCTTGATTTGAATACACAGGTTCAATCACGCGGTTCCACGCGGTGGGGAAATTGATGGATGCACGCAAGCACTCTAAACGCGGGTGCAAGATCAAACAGTGAGAGGAGTGAACGCATGCATGCCAAGCATCTTTTAAAAATGCTCGCGCAATATCAAGCGGTGGGGAACAGGGATAGATAGATGCATGCAAGCATTTAAAGGCGGGCGCAAACATAATCAATACGGAGAGGGACACAGGCCAGTTGGTATCAAAAAAAGAGAGACGGACAGACACAAATGCGAACGTACCTCGGCACCGAGAATCTTCTGTGACCGGACAAGGGCGATGACCATACTGGGTACGTAGATAAGCGACGTCTCCCCAGCCCCGTTGAACCAAGTCATGCCAACGCCGTTCTGATCCTGAGTCAAGGCAACACGTGCAAATTGCTCGCCCACAATCTGCATGTCGCCCGCACCCAAATAGGAGGACCCGCCGGCCAGGGCTTGAAAGGTGGAAATGGCCGTGTTGACGACCTCGCCACCAGTCTTGTCCAAGATGCCCGCCCCGTTAGAGTAGACCTGCCCGGCGCCAACGATGGCGGCCACACCCCATGCACGGTTCTCGAGCTCAGCAATGTGGATAAAGACCCCCGCGCCGACCGCGCTCATGCCAAAACCTGCACGCATGAGGGCCAAGAAGACACTCTGCTGCTGATGGCCCACGTTGACGAGCACCCCGCCGCCCACGAAGAGGTTCTGGCCCGCTCCTATCGCGTGTGTGTGTGTGTGTGTATGCGTTGGAGGTGAGTGCTACGTGCGTTAAGCAATTTCTTACTATTTCCGTGCACGACCCATCCTAGTGCTTTGGATAGATCTCCCTTCATTGTCCCATCCCTCTTCCCCGCCCACCCCTCCCTTTCTCCCACGCACGACTTACCAAACTGCCCACACAG
>Ga0105055_10005380_pt1 | contig 18092 bp, 17 predicted proteins | sample BON03_FD_78090 | JGI IMG/M metagenome (GOLD analysis project Ga0105055, IMG submission 78090) | Freshwater microbial communities from Lake Bonney liftoff mats and glacier meltwater in Antarctica - BON-03 | ecosystem: Environmental > Aquatic > Freshwater > Ice > Glacier meltwater | place: Lake...
GCCGACGCCAAAGACGTGCGCCTGTTGCTGATCGACCCCAAGATGCTGGAGATGAGCGTTTACGAAGGCATTCCACACCTGCTCGCCCCGGTCGTCACCGACATGAAGCACGCGGCCAATGGTCTGAACTGGTGCGTCGGCGAGATGGAGAAGCGCTACAAGCTGATGAGCAAGCTGGGCGTGCGCAACCTGGCGGGCTACAACCTCAAGATTGACGAGGCCAGGGCGCATGGCGAGATCATCGGCAACCCGTTCAGCCTCACGCCAGAGCAACCCGAGCCGCTGGAGCGCCTGCCCCATATCGTGGTGGTGATCGATGAGCTGGCCGATCTGATGATGGTGGTCGGCAAGAAGATTGAGGAGCTGATCGCCCGCCTGGCGCAGAAGGCTCGAGCCGCCGGCATTCACCTGATCTTGGCCACGCAGCGCCCCAGCGTGGACGTGATCACCGGCTTGATCAAGGCCAACATCCCCACCCGCCTGTCTTTTCAGGTCAGCAGCAAGATCGACAGCCGCACCATTCTCGACCAGATGGGCGCCGAGAGCCTGCTTGGCATGGGCGACATGCTCTACATGCCCTCGGGCACTGGCTTTCCCATTCGCGTGCACGGCGCTTTCGTGAGCGATGAAGAGGTGCACAGGGTGGTGGCTTATCTGAAGGCGCAGGGCGGCGAACCGAATTACATCGACGGCGTGCTGGAGAGCGTGGCCGGCGACGCAGAAGGCGGCGATTTCTTTGGTGGGGGCGGCGACAGCAGCGAAAAAGACGCGCTCTACGACCAAGCGGTGGAGATCGTGATCAAAGACCGCAAGGCCAGCATTTCCTATGTGCAGCGCAAGCTGAAGATTGGCTACAACCGCGCCGCGCGCCTGCTCGAAGACATGGAAAAAGCCGGCATGGTGAGCGCGCTCACCTCCAGCGGTCAGCGCGACATTCTGGTGCCGCCGCGCGACGACTGACAGCGTCGATCGTTTCTCTTGCAACCTTGTGGCCGCAAGCGGCTCCGATTCCCCATGATCAAAAGCATGCTGCCTGCCCTGGCCTTGAGCCTGGCCACCTTCGCCGCCCAGGCCGACGGCCTCAAAGCGCTGGAGGCTTTTCTGCGCGAGGTGGCTGGCGGCCAAGCCAGCTTTACCCAGGTGGTCACCTCACCGCCGCGCGCTGGCGAGGCGGTGGGCCGCAGCAAGACCTCACAGGGCACTTTTGAATTTTTGCGCCCAAATCGCTTTCGTTTTGAGTACCTGAGGCCATTTCCCCAAAGCATCGTGGCCGATGGCAAGACGCTGTGGCTGTATGACGCCGATCTGAACCAGGTCACCGCCTGGGCGCAGCAGGCGGTGCTCGGCAGCACGCCCGCTGCGCTGATCGCCGCTGGCACCGACCTCAAGTCGCTGGCTGAGGTGTTCGAGCTGACATCCGGCGAGCCTGCCGATGGGCTGGAGTGGGTTCAGGCCAAGCCGCGCCAGCAAGACAGCCAGCTGCAGCGGGTGCGCCTGGGCCTGCGCCAGGGCGCGTTGGCGCAGTTGGAAATTGCCGACAGCCTGGGCCAGCGCTCGGTGCTGACCTTCACCCAATGGCAGGGCGAGGGCACGGTGGAGCCAGCACGCTTTCGTTTCACACCGCCCGATGGCGCGGATGTGATCCGCCAATGAGCCCGATTCGCCGGTGACCCACCCCGCCGACGCCGCGTACGCGCCACTGGCCGAGCGCCTTCGCCCGCGCAGCCTGGGCGAGGTGATCGGGCAGCAGCAGATACTGGGCCAGGGCATGGCGTTGCGGCTGGCGTTCGAATCGGGGCAGCCCCACAGCTGCATTCTCTGGGGCCCGCCGGGCGTGGGGAAAACCACCATCGCGCGGCTGATGGCCAGCGCGTTTGACGCCCAGTTCATCACCATCAGCGCGGTACTCGGCGGCGTCAAAGACATCCGCGAGGCGGTCGAGCGGGCGCAGGCTGCGCGCGACAGCCTGGCGGTACTTCGCACTCTCGTGTTTGTCGATGAGGTGCATCGCTTCAACAAAAGCCAGCAAGACGCCTTTCTGCCGCATGTGGAAAGCGGCCTGTTTACCTTCATCGGTGCCACCACCGAGAACCCGTCTTTCGAGGTGAACTCGGCCCTGCTCTCGCGGGCGGTGGTGTACGTGTTGCAGCCGCTGAGCGAGGCCGATTTGCGGCTGCTGATCGGGCGCGCCCAGGCCATTGACGCGGTGCCGGCGGTGCAAGACGCTGCTGCCGACCGGCTGGTGGCCTATGCCGATGGCGACGCGCGCCGCCTGCTCAACACCCTGGAAACGCTGTCGGTGGCGGCGGGCCGGGAGAAGTTGGTGGAGGTCACCGACGACTGGCTGCTGCGCGTGCTCGGCGAGCGTGTGCGCCGCTACGACAAAAGTGGGGACCAGTTTTTTGACACCATCAGCGCGCTGCACAAAAGTGTGCGCGGCTCCGACCCCGACGCCGCTCTGTATTGGCTGGTGCGCATGCTTGATGGCGGCGTTGAACCGCGTTATCTGGCGCGCCGCCTGATCCGCATGGCCAGCGAAGACATCGGCCTGGCCGATCCGCGCGCCTTGCGCATGGCGCTGGATGCGGCCGAGGTCTACGAGCGGCTGGGCTCGCCTGAGGGCGAGCTGGCGTTGGCCCAGTGTGCTGTGTATCTGGCGGTGGCGCCGAAATCGAACGCGGTCTACCGCGCCTACAAGGCGGCGCGCGCCTTCGTAAAGCAAGACGGCACCCGGCCCGTGCCCATGCACTTGCGCAACGCACCGACCGCCCTCATGAAGACGCTGCAGCACGGCAAGGACTACCGCTATGCCCATGACGAGGCGGGCGGGTTCGCGGCTGGCGAGCGCTACCTGCCCGATGGCATGGACGAGCCTGGCTTCTACCAGCCGGTGGAGCGGGGGCTGGAGATCCGCATCGCCGATAAGCTGCGTGAGTTGCGGGTACTCAACAATAACAAGGGCTAATGGAAAACCAACGGCACCAATGCAAAGTCTGATGCGAACAGTAAGCACGGGTAAACCATAAGCCCCTAGCGCTTGTGCGAATGAAAAGCTGAAAACGCCTCGATACAATCGCGCACCAATCCGCCAGACGCCCTCTCCCTGAGAGGCGCACTTGGCGGGTTTTCTGTTACATGAATGAAGGGCCCGCCGTGGTGCGTTGCCCGCCTCAAGATCACCCGGAGTAGTTTTATGGACGTTTTGCTGCAGCAAATCATCAACGGTCTGGTTCTGGGCAGCATGTATGCGCTGGTAGCGCTGGGCTACACCATGGTGTACGGCATCATTGGTTTGATCAATTTCGCCCACGGCGAGGTGCTCATGGTGGGTGCGCTTACCAGCTGGATGCTGATTGGGTGGATGGCCGAGGCATGGGCTGGCTTGCCAAACTGGGTGATCCTGCTGATCGCCACCCTGATCGCCATGGTGGTTTGCGCCACGCTCAACTTCACGATTGAGAAGCTCGCCTACCGGCCGCTGCGAAACTCGCCGCGCCTGGCGCCACTGATCACCGCCATCGGCATGTCGCTGCTGCTGCAGACGCTGGCTATGATCATTTGGGCGCCAAACCCCAAGTCCTATCCATCTATGCTCCCACGCGATCCGCTTCCCATTGGCGGCGCGGTGATCTCGGTGACACAGATCACCATCTTGGCTGTCACCGCGATCACGCTGGCGCTGTTGATGTATTTGGTCAACCGCACCAATCTTGGGCGCGCCATGCGAGCCACCGCCGAAAACCCGCGCGTGGCCGCCCTCATGGGCATCAAGCCCGACATGGTGATCTCTGCCACCTTCATCATCGGCGCCATGCTGGCTGCGATCGCCGGTGTGATGTGGGCATCGAACTACGGCACGGTCCAGCACGCCATGGGCTTTATGCCGGGTCTAAAGGCGTTTGTTGCGGCTGTTATGGGCGGTATCGGCAACCTCGCCGGTGCGGTGGTGGGCGGTATCGCGCTCGGTCTGATCGAGTCGCTGGGCGCCGGCTACCTGGGCAAGCTGACTGGGGGCTTTTTGGGCAGCCAGTACACGGATATTTTTGCCTTCGTGGTGCTGGCACTGGTGCTCACGTTGCGGCCCTCGGGTCTGCTCGGTGAGCGTGTGGCCGATCGCGCTTGATGCTTCGGGGAAACGCCATGATGAAGACAACATTCGGAAAATTCGCGGTTTACTCGGCCATGGCTGTCGGTTTGCTCGTGCTGCCGCTGCTGCTGCAGGCCACCGGCAGCAACTCCTGGGTGCGCATCGTCGACATGGCGCTGCTGTATGTGCTGCTGGCGTTGGGCCTGAATATCGTGGTGGGCTATGCCGGTCTGCTCGATCTCGGCTTCATCGCTTTCTTTGCGGTGGGCGCCTATTTGTACGGCCTGCTGGCATCCCCCCACCTCACCGAAACCTTCGCCTATATGGCTGAGATGTTTCCCAGTGGTTTGCACATGAATTTCTGGATCGTCATGATCATCGCTGGCGCGGTCGCCGGGATGACCGGGCTGATCCTGGGTGCGCCAGTGCTCAAGCTGCGCGGTGACTACCTGGCCATCGTGACGCTGGGCTTCGGCGAGATCGTGCGCATCTTTATGCTCAACCTGGACCGCCCGATCAACATCACCAACGGCCCCAAAGGCCTGATCAACGTCGACGCGGTGACTGTGTTTGGACACAGCATGAGCCAGCGGTTGACGGTGGAGTTCGGCAGTTGGACCTACACCTTCGAGTCGGTCACGCTCTATTACTACCTGATTCTGTTCTTTGTGTTGATGGCGATCGTGATCGCTCACCGCCTGCAAGACTCGCGCATCGGGCGCGCCTGGATGGCGATTCGCGAAGACGAAATTGCCGCCAAGGCGATGGGCCTGAACACCCGCAACCTCAAGCTTGCGGCATTCGGCATGAGCGCCACGTTCGGCGGTATCGCGGGCGTGCTGTTTGCCTCGTTCATGCGCGGTGTCTACCCCGAGTCGTTCATCCTGATGGAGTCGGTGATGGTGGTGGCGATGGTGGTGTTGGGGGGCCTGGGCCACATTCCGGGTGTGATCCTGGGCGCGCTGCTGCTGGCAGGCCTGCCAGAGGTATTGCGCCACGTGGCAGGCCCGCTGACCGAGCTGACCAATGGCCGGCTGGCCCCCGAAATCTTGCGCCAGCTTCTGATTGCTCTGGCCATGGTGTCGGTGATGCTGCTGCGCCCGAAAGGCCTGTGGCCTTCGCCTGAGCACGGCAAATCGCTCACGAAATGAACCGAAGCTGACCATGGCAGACACCATTCTCAAAGTGACCAATGTGTCCAAGCGCTTTGGCGGCCTGCAAGCGCTGAGCGACGTGGGCATTGAAATTCAGCGCGGTCAGGTCTACGGTCTGATCGGGCCCAACGGCGCTGGCAAGACCACGTTTTTCAACGTGCTGACCGGTCTCTACACGCCCGACAGCGGGACCTTTGAGCTTGCGGGCAAGTCCTACACGCCCAAGGCGGTGCACGAGGTGGCGCGCGCTGGCATTGCGCGCACGTTCCAGAACATCCGGCTGTTTGCGGAGATGACAGCGCTGGAGAATGTGATGGTCGGGCGCCACGTGCGCACCCATTCGGGCTTACTTGGTGCCATTTTTCGTTCCCGCGGTTTCAAGCGAGAGGAAAAAGAGATCGCGGCGCGCGCCCAGGATCTGCTTGACTATGTGGGCATCGGCAAACTCGCTGCCTACAAGTCGCGCACCCTGAGCTACGGCGACCAGCGGCGGCTGGAGATTGCGCGCGCGCTGGCCACCGATCCGCAGTTGATCGCGCTGGACGAGCCTGCGGCCGGTATGAACGCCACAGAAAAACTGCTGTTGCGCGAACTGATCGACCAGATCCGCAAGGACAACCGCACCATTTTGCTGATCGAACACGACGTGAAGCTGGTCATGGGCCTGTGCGATCGGGTAACCGTGCTTGACTACGGCAAGCAGCTGGCATCGGGCACACCGGCCGAGATACAGCGCAATCCGAAGGTAATTGAAGCCTATTTGGGCACCGGTGGAACCTGACCCCCCCGCGCTGCACTTGCAACGCGTTGCCCCCCAGGGGGCGATGCTGGCGGCCCGTCAAAGTCGGTTCCGCGGCATTCTGGGTTGAAGCCAGTCGCTCTGGAAAGGCCGTTGAGCTCACAGAAGATGGAAGATGACTATGGCAAATACACTCCTAAAAATCACTGGCCTGAAGGTCTCGTATGGCGGTATCAAGGCCGTCAAGGGCATTGATCTGGAGGTGCGTGAGGGGGAGCTGATCTCGCTGATTGGCTCCAACGGGGCGGGCAAGACCACGACGATGAAGGCGGTGACGGGATCGTTGCCGTTCGAGGGCGGCGACATCGAATACCTTGGCCACAGCATCAAAGGCCGTGGCGCTTGGGACATGGTCAAGCAGGGTCTGGCGATGGTGCCCGAAGGGCGTGGTGTATTTACCCGCATGACCATCATCGAAAACCTGCAGATGGGCGCCTATATTCGCACCGACAAGGCCGAGATCGCGGCCGACATTGAGCGCATGTTCAACATTTTCCCGCGTCTGCGAGAGCGCAAAGACCAGCTCGCAGGCACCATGTCGGGCGGCGAGCAGCAGATGCTGGCGATGGCGCGCGCGCTCATGAGTCGTCCCAGGGTGCTGCTGCTGGACGAGCCGTCCATGGGCTTGTCGCCTATCATGGTCGACAAGATCTTCGAGGTGGTGCGCGACGTGTCCAAGCAAGGCGTGACCGTGTTGCTGGTGGAGCAAAACGCCCAGCGCGCGCTGCAAATTGCCGATCGCGGCTATGTGATGGACTCGGGCGAGATCACAATGACCGGACTCGGCAAAGACCTGCTGGTTGACCCGAAGGTGCGCGAAGCATATCTGGGTCAATGACGCTGGCGCCTCGCAGGCGACCCACCGAATCGGTGCCTGCGGCCAAGCTTCTGCTCATGCCGGGCTGAGGCGCTCACGCTGGAAATTACAATGGCGGGTTGCACTCTGTGGTGCAACCCGTTTTTTGCCTACTACCCATGACCCAAGCCCCAACGCCCAGCGCCCAGTCGGTTGCCGTCGACGAAAACCAGCTTATCTTGGAGCGGCGTGAAAAACTCAAAGCCTTGCGCCAGGTGCAGCGTCAGGGTGGCTCGGTGGCGTTCCCGAACGATTTCAAGCCTGCAGACACAGCGGCCGGCTTGTTTGCGCTGCACGGCGAGACCAGCAAGGAGGCGCTGCAGGCCAACCCGGTGCGCGCCAGTGTGGCGGGCCGCATGATGCTCAAGCGGGTGATGGGCAAGGCCAGCTTTGCTACGCTGCAAGACGCATCGCTGGGTGGGAGCGGTGGCCGCATCCAGATTTACCTGAACAACGACAGCGTGGGCGAGGCGGTGCACGCTGGGTTCAAACACTGGGATCTGGGCGACATCGTGGCGGCCGAGGGGGTGGTGTTCCGCACCGGCAAGGGCGAACTCACCATCCATGCCGACAACATTCGACTGCTAACCAAAAGCCTGCGCCCGCTGCCCGACAAATTTCATGGTCTGCACGATCAGGAAGTCAAGTACCGCCAGCGCTATGTCGACCTGATGACCGACGAGGCGACACGCCGTCGCTTTGTGGTGCGCAGCCAAGCACTGTCTTGCATGCGCGAGTTCATGGTCCACCACGGTTTTCTGGAGGTCGAAACGCCCATGTTGCACTCGATTCCGGGGGGGGCTAACGCGCGGCCGTTCAGTACCCACCACAACGCGCTGGACCAGCAGATGTTTCTGCGCATTGCGCCCGAGCTGTATCTGAAGCGCTTGCTGGTGGGAGGTTTTGACCGCGTGTTCGAGATCAACCGCAACTTCCGCAATGAAGGCATCAGTGTTCGCCACAACCCCGAGTTCACCATGATGGAGTTCTACGCGGCCTACTGGAATTACCAGGACCTGATGGACTTCAACGAGCAGCTGATCCGCCACCTGGTGCGCCAGGTGCGTGGCGACACGCCGCTGACCTACAACGGCCGTCCCGTGGATGTGGCTTCACCGTTCGAGCGGCTCACCATTTGCCAAGCGATTCAGAAATACACCGAGGCTGGCGACGGCGCGGACAGCGCGGATTGGCTGATTCCACAGCTCAAAAAACTTGGCTTGCGGGAAGACAAGCACCAGCTGAGCAGCCGCAGTCTGGCCAGTTTGCAGGTTCTGTATTTCGAGGAGACGGTGGAAGAGAAGTTGTGGAACCCCACATTTATCATGGACCACCCGACCGAGATATCGCCACTGGCCCGCGCCAGTGACGCCAACCCCGAGGTGACCGAGCGTTTCGAGCTCTACATCACCGGTCGCGAGTTTGGCAATGCGTTTTCCGAGCTCAATGACGCAGAAGATCAAGCTGCGCGCTTCCACGCCCAGGTCGCCAGCAAGGACAGCGGTGACGACGAGGCGATGCACTTTGACGCAGACTTCATTCGGGCGCTCGAATATGGCATGCCGCCTGCTGGCGGTTGTGGCATTGGTATCGACCGCTTGATGATGCTGCTGACTGACAGCCCGAGCATTCGGGATGTGATTTTGTTTCCTGCACTTAGAAGGGAGTAACCCCAGAGACTTGATCCCCCGCGCCACCACCTTTGGCGTTACCCCTTCAGGGGGGCGGCACTGGCGGCCTGGCGAAACCAGTTCCCCTGTGCCCTGGGAATGAAGGCACAGCGCGCCGGTGAGGGGCTGTCCATTTTCTGCTCCATAAAAAAGCCGCCCTTGGGCGGCTTTTTTTATGGAGGTGAACGCGTCTCAAGCGTATTCGACCAACGCCTTGCGCATTTTCTTCATCGCCGCTACCTCAATTTGGCGCACACGTTCGGCGCTCACGCCATATTCGGCGGCCAGTTCGTGTAGCGTCATGCCGCCTTTGCCGTCGTCGTTCACCTTGAGCCAGCGCTCGGTGACGATGCGGTGTGAGCGGTCGTCGAGCTGGTTCATGGCGCGGGCTACGCCTTCGGTGGCCATGGCGTCGCGCTCAGCACTCTCCAGCACAGCGGTTGGTTCGTGGTCTACGTCAGCCAGGTAGGCGATAGGGCCGAAGGCGTTCTCGCCGTCGTCATTGGGCGACGGATCAAGCATCACATCGCCGCCCGAAAGCCGGGTTTCCATTTCGCGCACCTCTTCGGGCTTCACCCGCAGCTCGCGCGCCATCACGCTCACCTCACCATCGGACAGCGCATCGCGGTGTGTGTCGCCGTCCAGCGCTTCGGCGCGGAAGGTCTGCTTGCGCGAGCGCAGATTAAAGAAAAGCTTGCGCTGGGCCTTGGTGGTGGCCACCTTGACCATACGCCAGTTTTTCAGCACATATTCGTGGATTTCGGCTTTGATCCAATGCATGGCGTAACTTACAAGGCGCACGCCTTGGTCGGGGTCAAATCGCTTGACCGCCTTCATCAGACCCACATTGCCTTCTTGGATGAGATCGCCGTGGGGTAGGCCGTAGCCCAGGTACTGACGGGCAATCGAAACCACAAGCCGCAGGTGCGACAACACCAGCTGGCCGGCAGCGTCTATATCGTTGTCATCGCGCAAGCGGCGCGCAGCGCTTTGCTCTTCTTCCAACGTCAACATGGGCATGCGGTTGACGGCGGAAATGTAGGCGTCTAGGTTGCCCAATGATGGCAGGGTCAACGAGCGGTTCGCCCAGGGACTGACCACGGCCAATGTGGCGTGAGGCAGGGCATTGGAAGCAAGTGTTGGGGACATGTGAAAAATCCTCCTGAAATGGTCTCATGGAAATATTAGCACTCTGTAAGAGAGAGTGCCAATGGTGTTGGTTCCGCTTACCCGTCAAATCAAGGGAAATTTCAGCAAGCATTTGATTTTGTTGAGAAAAATATCAACATGAGTGGCTGTGTTGCCACCCATACGAGTCACTTATTGTCTTTGCCTATCTGGTTGCCGATCACACCACCCACTGCGGCACCGCCGATGGTGGCTGCTGTGCCACCCAGCACAGCACCGCCCAACGCCCCCACGCCTGCGCCAATGGCAGTGCTGCGGTCACGTGCAGACAAGCTGCCGCAGCCCATCAAGCCGATGGCGAGAACGCTGGTTGCGAGGAGGGCAGAGATGTTGCGTAGGGTGGTCATGAAAGGATCCTTGGAAAGGGAAAGTTGGGTTTGTGATGAACACCGCCCAATCTGTCGATGTCCATAAAACCATTGTGCGAAAGGCCACGGGTCACCACCATCGGATAACGGCGCCTTGGGGGGTCGGTGCCCTCCTACGGCGATGCTGTCTGTCTGTCACGGTCGCTTGGGCTTTTTTTGTAGGTCGATGGGGTAAAGGTTTGCTTGGTCAGCTCTTCAGTTTCGTGTGCGCTACCTTCGCATGTGTTTGCGTATCGCTGTTCGCCCGTTGCCGCTGGTGGGCGTTTTGGCTGCCGCGCTGGCGGGCTGTGGCGTTCTGTCCGCCAACGATGGACGCCGCGTGTCGAGCGCCTTGACGTCGGACCTGTCTGGCGTCTTGAATCGGGCGATTGCGCCGCAGCGCGGGGCACAGCCGGGGCTTTCGGGCAACCAGATGTTGAGAGGGCCGCTGAACGCCTTTGCTACGCGCATGCTCATGCTGCCCAAGGCCGGGCGCTGTCTGGATTTGCGGCGCCATATCTGGCGCAACGATGTCACCGGCCTGCTGCTGCTCGATGCCTCGCGCGAAGCGGCCGACCGGGGCTTGCGGCTGCGGCTGGATGACCAGAACACCAGCGGGCTTGACCGGGTGCTGGCCGCGCTCAACAGACACGCCAACATCGAGGTGCGGCTGTTCAACCCCCATGCTGGGCGCAACGCCCTTGCGCTGCAGTTTGTCAGCGATTTTTCGCGCTTGAACCAGCGCATGCACAACAAGTCGCCCACCGCAGACAACCAGGTCACGCTGGTTGGCGGGCGCAAGATGGGCGACGCTTGCTTTGGCGCCACCGACGGCGTGGTTTTCGCTGACTTGGACGTGCTGGCAGTGGGGCCGGTGGTGGCCGATGTGTCCACCGGTTTCGACCGTTGCTGGGCCGCTATTTCTTCCTACCTGGCGGAGCGCCTGCTGCCCGAGTCTGCGCCCGATGCGCTGGCCGCGCTGGCCGAGCGCGCCGCGCTGGCCGAGCGCGCCGCGCGCGCGATCAAAAACCCGGCAGCGGCGGAGTGCGTCACCGCCTCACAGCAGCCGGCGTTTGTGGCGCGCTTGCTGCCGGTCGATTTGCCGCTGGTTGGGCCAGCACCCGCATGGCGAGCGATCCGTCCTTCTAGGTGATTGCCGACAAGGCCTTCCGCCAAGCCCTGGCCATCAGCCTGGTCGATGTGATTGGGCAAACCACCCGAGAGCTGCAGATCGTCTCGCCCCATTTCGTGTCCACAAACGCGGGTGTCCAGACCCTGCAAGCTTTGCGCCAGCGCGGCGTGCAGGTTTCGGTTTTGGCCAATTCGCTTGCGGCAACCCACCTCAGCGTGGTGCACGCCGGCTACGCCAAACACCGCCAGGCGCTGCTGCGCGCTGGTATGCGGCGTGACGGACTGCGAAATGCGTCGGGTGCGCCCAAGCTGTCGCTGATCACCGGATTTACGGGCAGCTCGGCCGCCAGCCTGCACACCAAGATCCATGCGATGGACGGCGAGCGCCTGTTTGTTGGCTTGTTCAATTTGATCCCCGCTCGGTCCAGCCCCACACCGAGCTGCGGTCTGTCATCAAGAGCCCCGCGATGGCCCGCGAGGTGGCCGCCGCGTTCGATCACACCATGCCCGAGCGGGCTTACGAGCTGCGCCTCACAGAAGGCGGCGCCATCACCAGGACCCAACGCGCCAATGGCGTCTCCACCACCCACAGCCGCGAGCCAGGCACTGGCCACCGCTCCAGCTTACGGTGATCCGCATTCTGTCGATGCTGCCGGTCGACTGGCTGCTGTAGCCACTGGCGTCAACCGCCGCCGCGCATTTTTTGGCGTAGGCTCTGCCGTCCCGTTGTTGCCGACACGCCCGCCATGCCACGCCCTATCCTCGATGAATCCGCCATCCATCCCGCCATTCAGCCCAAGATTGCCGGGCTGCACAGCGAGGTGCTCGGCGATGTGCAGGCTGCCGTGGCACGGCATGCGGTGGTGGTGCTCGGCATGGCGCGCAACCCGTTTGTGGCGCGCGCCCGCAAGGCGCTGGACAAAGCAGGTGTGTCCCACGGGTACCTGGGCTATGGCGGCTACGTGTCGGGTTGGCGCACGCGCAACGCCATCAAGATGTGGACCGGCTGGCCCACGTTGCCGATGGTGTTTGTGCGCGGTGTGCTGGTGGGTGGCGCCGACGACCTGCAACGCCTGATCGACTCGGGCGAGCTGGAGACCCGCCTGCGCGGCTGACGCGGCCAAGTGCCCTCGCAAGCCCGGCGCGCGGCCCTGCTTGTTGTTTGCGTGCGCTGCGTTCCCCGGCGAACCAGAAAGACATGGTGTGATTTCGCACCAACCCTGAGCTGGGTGGTTTTGCGCGGGCTTGCTTCACACAACGCTTTTTGATCCCGTCTGTTCACCGTGCCAACGGTTGGAAAACCGCGCGGGCAGACCACCGACCCTGGAGGTCGCATGGCCGATTCCCCCGCCATGTTGGTGACCGCTTTGGCACCCACACAGGTCAACGGTGCGTCTGCCGCGCAGCAAGTCCACCCCATTTGGAGGTGTTGTCGATGCGGCCAAAGCCCACAGCTCGCCTCGCGTGGCCATCTCCTGTCTCGGCGACGCCGCCTCGCTTGGCGCGGCTATCCAAACGGCCCGCGCTGGCCAGAGCACACCGCTGCTGGGCGCGCACATAACTGCCACGCAGATCGCCGGTCGTGTCTGGTCGACCGCTGCGGTGGTGATCGCCACGTTCTTCACCACCATGCTGGTGAACCAGTTCCTGAACATTCGCCTGGGGCTGAACCGCGCCCGAGGCTTGTTGTTTGGCAACGCCGTGGCGATCTCCGGCGCCTCGGCCGCGCTGGCAATCTGTCCGGTGTTGCTGCGCACGAAAGAGTGCGAACGCTTCATGTTGGTGGGCGCGGTCACGGTCACCTTGCTGTCCACCATTGCCATGGGCTCCTACCCGCTGATCGCGCGCGCTTTGTACCTGCCGCCGGAACTGACCGCCTCGATTCTGGGCTGCACGATCGACGACGTGGCCCAGGTGAAGGGTGCCGGCTACACGATCGCCCACGCCAGCGACGACGACGCGACCACCGTCAAGTTGTTTCGCGTCTGCTTGCTGGGGGCGGCGGTGGTGTCTGCCAGGTTCAAAACCGAGCGCGAGCAGGCTGAGCGCGATATCGCGGTCAGCAGCGGCAACACCGTGGTCAAAAAGTGGCCACTGGCACTGCGGCTTCTGGGAATTTTCTTGATCCTTGTGGCCATCAGCTCGCTGGGCTCTTTACCGGCCGAGCTGGGCAAAGGCCTGAGCGATTTCTCGCGCCTGTGTTTGGTGATGGCAATTTCGGCTTTGGGCATCAAGACAATCGTTTCAGCAACTGGCCAAAGCTGGGTGGCGACCGTTCTCTCCGCTGCTGGTCGAAACCCTCTGAAGTGCCGGGTTTGTGTTGACATACGCCGTGATCCGCCAGAGAGCGTCCCCACGCCAAGCGCTGTCGCCCGAGCGCTGCTAGCACAGACAAACTGCTTTGCCTACAATCAATAGATGATTGCTCGTGAACCCACCATCGCCCGTCTCGCCACTGCCCAGTCTTTGCTGCTGGACCCATTCGGCCTGACGCCTGCCCACCTGCAGCGCGCGCTGAGCGACATCATGTCGCACGGCGTCGACGATGCCGACCTCTATTTTCAGACCACGCGCAGCGAGGGCTGGAGCCTGGAAGAGGGTATCGTCAAGACCGGCAGTTTCAGCATCGATCAGGGTGTTGGTGTGCGTGCGGTCAGCGGCGAAAAAACCGCGTTCGCCTACTCCGACGACCTGTCTTGGGACTCATTGATTGATGCGGCGCACACCGTGCGCACCATCTCTGGCCAAGGCCTGAATCGTCGTGTGAAGCGCACGCCCGCGACCAAGATCGCCAAGTCGCGCTCGCTGTACGCCGGCCTTGACCCGATTGCCAGCCTAGACAGCACCGCCAAGGTGGCACTGCTGGAGAAGGTGGAGAAACGCGCCAAAGCCAAAGATCCCCGTGTGGTGCAGGTGATGGCTGGGCTGGCCGCCGAGCACGACGTGGTGTTGATCGCCCGCGCTGATGGCACCTTGGCGGCCGACGTGCGCCCCATGGTGCGCCTTTCGGTCACCGTAATCGCCGAGCAGAAAGGTCGCCGCGAAGTCGGCTCTTCCGGCGGCGGCGGTCGTTTCGGGTTCGCCTATTTCGACGACGCGATGGTGCAGACCTATGTGGACGAGGCGGTGGCCAACGCGCTGACCAATCTGGATGCGCGCCCGGCGCCGGCTGGCGAGATGGTGGTGGTTCTCGGCTCGGGCTGGCCGGGCATCTTGCTCCACGAGGCGATAGGCCATGGCCTGGAGGGCGACTTCAACCGCAAAGGATCCAGCGCGTTTGCCGGCAAGATCGGCAAACGGGTGGCGGCCAAGGGCGTGACCGTGCTGGACGATGGCACCATTGCCGACCGGCGCGGCTCGCTCAACGTGGATGACGAAGGGCACGCCTCGCAGAAGAATGTGCTGATCGAAGACGGCATCCTGCGCGGCTATATCCAAGACTCGATGAACGCGCGCCTGATGGGCGTCAAGCCCACGGGCAACGGTCGGCGCGAAAGCTATGCCCATGTGCCGATGCCGCGCATGACCAACACCTACATGCTGGGCGGCGACAAAAACCCCGAAGAGATCGTGGCGAGCATAAAAAAAGGCCTGTATGCCACCAACTTCGGCGGCGGGCAGGTTGACATCACCTCTGGCAAGTTTGTGTTCTCGGCCAGCCAGGCTTACTGGGTGGAAGACGGGAAAATCCAGTACCCGGTAAAAGGCGCCACGTTGGTCGGCAATGGCCCAGACGCACTGACCCGCGTGAGCATGATCGGCAACGACATGAAGCTCGACAGCGGTGTCGGCACCTGCGGCAAGGAAGGCCAAAGTGTGCCAGTGGGCGTGGGCCAGCCCACGCTGCGTATCGACGGCCTGACGGTGGGCGGCACCGCCTGATTCGCCTCTTCAACGCCATCTCCTGCGTTTCGCGATGGCCTCGGATACGGTGAGTTTTTCCACTGCGCTGCGTTTCTGGTTCAAGCTGGGGTTGGTCAGTTTTGGTGGCCCGGCTGGGCAGATTGCGGTCATGCACCGCGAGCTGGTTGAAGAGCGGCGCTGGATCAGCGAGCAGCGCTTCCTGCACGCGCTCAATTACTGCATGCTGCTTCCCGGTCCTGAAGCCCAACAGCTCGCAACCTACATCGGCTGGTTGCTGCACCGCAGCTGGGGCGGCATCGCGGCCGGTGTGCTGTTTGTGCTGCCCTCTTTGCTGCTGATGATTGCGCTGAGTTGGGTCTACCTGGTTTACGGTCAGGTGGATTGGGTGGCCGCTGTGCTTTGGGGCATCAAGCCCGCTGTCGCGGCCATCGTGCTGCATGCGCTGTTGCGGATCGGCGGCAAAACGCTGCGACACCCGCGCCAGTCGCCCCTGTTATGGGCCATTGCGCTGGCCAGTTTTGTCGCGCTTTATGGCTTTGCGCTGCCGTTTCCGCTGGTGGTTTTGTCAGCGGCTGCATTGGGTTTGATCGGCGGGCGCATGGCACCGTTGCAGTTCGCGCCGCCTGCTCCGGTGTCCGCTCAAACCACCGCCACAGAGGCGAGGGCATTGATCGACGATGACACGCCAACGCCCGCCCATGCCCGATTCAGCCGCGCGCGCTTGCTGCGGGTACTGGTCGTCGGAGCAGGGCTCTGGCTGCTGCCGATGGCGGTGCTGGTGATCTGGCATGGCTGGGACGGCACGCTGGCCACCATGGCCGTGTTTTTCTCCAAAGCCGCGCTGCTCACCTTCGGCGGCGCTTACGCGGTGCTGCCCTATGTCTACCAGGGGGCGGTGGTGGAACAGGGCTGGTTGCTCGGCCCGCAGATGATCGACGGCCTGGCGCTGGGCGAAACCACGCCAGGTCCGCTGATCATGGTGGTGGCCTTTGTCGCCTTTCTCGGCGGCTGGGGCCAACAGGTGTTGGGGCCGGAACAGCTGTTTCTGGGTGCGACGCTGGCCGCCTGCGTGGTGACATGGTTCACCTTTTTGCCCTCGTTCGTGTTTATTCTGGCTGGCGGACCGTTGGTGGAAAGCACCCACGGCAAGCTGCATTTCACCGCGCCGCTGACCGCGATCACTGCCGCAGTGGTGGGCGTGATCGCCAGCCTGGCCCTGTTTTTTCTGGGCTATGTGCTGTTTCCTGGCGGCCTGGATGATGGGCTGTGGCGCTCGCTTGACCAGACGGCGTTGCTGCTGGCCTGCGCGGCGACGTTGGCGTTGGTGGCTGGCCAGCAAAGCGTGGTGCGGGTGATCTTGCTCAGCGGCTTGGCCGGCTGGGCCTTGCATGCGCTGGGCTGGACGGGCTGAACGCGGCTGTCTGTCAGCAGAACGTCAGATTCCCTGTGCTACATTTCTCCGTGATGAAAACGCAGTGCAATTTTGCTTTTACCTTTTGGTTCTCGGTCCTTTGCGGGCGAGAGGCGATGCTGTAAGCGTTCACCGAATCTCGATCAAACCGCCGGCGCCTTCAGCCAGGCGGTTTTTTTTTGTCTGTTGTCTCAGCCGTTTCTTTTCTCCAATTTTTCACTTTCTTTTCAGGAGCCCTGTGATGAATGCCAACCCCCGTTCTGCCAGCACCGATGCCTGGCATGCCCGTCCTGTCGACAAAACCAGCCAGACCGACGACGAACGCATCAAGGACATCACCGTGCTTCCGCCTCCCGAACACCTGATTCGCTTTTTCCCCATTGGCGGCACGTCGGTGGAGACCCTGATCAGCCAAACCCGACAGCGCATTCACCAGATCGTGCACGGGCAGGACGACCGCCTGCTGGTGGTGATTGGCCCTTGTTCCATTCACGACCCAGCCGCTGCGATCGACTATGCGCGCCGCCTGCAGCCGCTGCGCGAAAAGTACGCCGACACGCTGGAGATCGTGATGCGGGTCTACTTCGAAAAACCACGCACAACGGTGGGCTGGAAGGGTCTGATTAACGACCCCTACCTCGACGAGAGCTACCGCATCGACGAAGGCCTGCGCATCGCGCGCCAGCTGCTGATCGAGATCAACCGCCTCGGCCTGCCAGCAGGCAGCGAGTTTCTCGACGTGATCTCGCCGCAGTACATCGGCGATCTGATCAGCTGGGGTGCGATCGGCGCGCGCACCACCGAAAGCCAGGTGCACCGCGAGCTGGCCTCGGGCCTGTCGGCGCCGATCGGCTTCAAGAACGGCACCGACGGCAACATCCGAATTGCCACCGACGCCATCCAGGCTGCGGCGCGCGGCCACCACTTTCTGTCGGTGCACAAAAATGGTCAGGTGGCGGTGGTGCAAACCCAGGGCAACCCGGACTGCCACGTCATTTTGCGCGGTGGTAGAGCCCCGAATTACGACGCCACCAGTGTCAATGCTGCCTGCAAAGACCTTGAAGCCGCCAAACTGCCGGCCACGCTGATGGTCGACTGCAGTCACGGCAACAGCTCTAAGCAGCACGAAAAGCAGCTGGAAGTGGCGCGTGACATCGCTGGCCAAGTGGCGGGTGGATCACGTCAGGTTTTCGGTTTGATGGTCGAAAGCCACTTGAAGCCCGGTGCGCAAAAGTTCACGCCCGGTCAGGATGACGCCAAGGCGCTTGAATATGGCAAGAGCATCACCGATGCCTGCCTGAGCTGGGGCGATTCGCTGGAACTGCTGGAAGGCTTGTCTCGATCCGTGAAGGCCAGACGCGCCTGCTGAAATTTTTCAGCGAAGCTGGCGCTTTTTTCAGACCGCCAGCGCGTCCAGCAGTTTGGCGTGAATGCCACCAAAGCCGCCGTTGCTCATGCACAGCAAATGGTCGCCGGGCTGCGCAGCAGATTTGACTTGCGCCAGCAAGGCATCAAGTGTGTCGGCAACTTGGGCCTTTGCACCCATAGGGGCGAGGGCGGTTCTGGCATCCCAGTCCAGGCCACC
>Ga0105055_10005381_pt1 | contig 18092 bp, 10 predicted proteins | sample BON03_FD_78090 | JGI IMG/M metagenome (GOLD analysis project Ga0105055, IMG submission 78090) | Freshwater microbial communities from Lake Bonney liftoff mats and glacier meltwater in Antarctica - BON-03 | ecosystem: Environmental > Aquatic > Freshwater > Ice > Glacier meltwater | place: Lake...
AATTCGGCGAAACTGTGGTAGAAGCTTCCAAAATTTCTGTTGCTGCATCAAGCACAAAGCTCTTATCAACAATCATATTTGAAACGCCTAGCACTGACGCGGGGGATTATTCGGTGCGAGTCACACCAAAAGTTTGCCCAAATTGCGGAAAGAGTGTAACCTTTGCCTTCAGACAGATAGACCCAACACGTCCCGTGATTCTAGCGCCAGCTCCAACTGGAGGTCCATTTCAGAGCATTCTAGGAAGCAGCCTTGCAATCAAGGTTGCTCCTTTTCCGACTCTAGGCTATGAAGCCCTTATAATTTCATGTGCGGGAACTGGAATTACTGTTGGAGAAATCTCAATTATATCTGTAGTTCTCGGCGACATAGCTACAATTTCTTTCAGTCGACCGGCTGCGAACATGATTGGAAAGGCTGTGTGTACATTGACAGTAACAACAGGAGGCAAGAAAAAAACTGGAAATTTCAACTATGAATTTTACGATGGAACTACAGTCCGATTGATGAGGGTCGACCCACCCCAGATATCAACGCGTCTTTCTGTTTATGGTCGGACTCTGGATCTCACTCAGCCAGTGAAACTGACTATTGCCAACTTTGTACAGGGATTGACGCCTGAAAGATTGAGCATGATGCTGGGTGCATCTACAGTGGTGTCAGTGACATCAGTAGTCGACGTCGTATCATGCTCGCGAACCTCGATTGACTGTAATCGCACTGAGGTTACAGTATCAAGTCCTGCGCAGGATGTTGCAAGATCTGTTCCTTTCACACTTTTAATACAGGGTGGAGGCAGCATTCCTCTCTTGCTTCCTTACTTCAAACCGTGCGACTATGCAACTTTCTGCAACAACAAGGGTATGCTTATGGATGTTCAACGACTTCGTGTCGATGTGCCGCCCGACAACTTCTGTAATCTCAAATTTTGCGTCGATCCTCTGTCGCCAGACTTCCCGAAAGCTGCCGTGACATCTGTACTGCCCAATGAGGGACCTGCTACTGGCGGCACTATAGTTCAGGTCTTTTTCGATAACATACCAGCATTTGCCCCAGGAGATATCACTATTGTGATAGGATCCGGTGCATCAGCTGTGTATGCAAAGGTCATTTCTGTATCAAACCCGGGAGGTAATTTACTTGCGAGTAAGGGTGTCTTACGATTTGAAACACCATCCATCTCAAACACTGCTGCTCTTACGCAGCTTGGCATTGAATTCATTGTTTACGTAGGAACCCTTGCAATATCTGTAGGCAAACAGTTTACCTTCACACCAGTTCCCATTGGGCGTGCATTGCTAGCTAGTCTGAGACCAGAAAGTATATTCTCGGAAGCTAACAATTCGGTTCTTGTACAGCTTACAAATTTCCCCCTGATAACAAAGGAGATGATTGCAGACACGTCCCTCATCAAGGCAACGTTTGAAGGGGAAACTATCAAAGCCTCCGCCATCACCGCATCTACATATGACTTCACTCTGGCAAGATTTGTTTTGCGAGGAGTCACAGCTGGACAAAGGCCTTTGGAAATATATTACGAGGCACATGGGCTAGCAAGAGCAGCACAAATTGCTATCACTGTTCTACCAGCAGTTACGCCAGAGGTCATGAGCTTCTTCCCCACCAAGGGTATCGCTGCTCGAGATCTGTCTCTCAGTGTCACTGTTCGGTACATGCGGCCTGAGATTGGGGCAGACGATTTCAAGGCCAGCATTGTCGCAGGCGGGACTGTTGGTGATCTACCTGTTGGATCTGTTGTGGTCCTTACTCCTACAGGTTGCATGGAGCGTTTATGCGCTAAAGTGACAGTACCATTGACGATTGCGGCTGGGCTGGTTGCAGATAGCGGCGGTTCCGTTACATTGCGGATTCAATGTAGTAAGCAAAAAGTTGAAGCAGTCGAGTTCAAATTTGCTTTTGATCCCTCAACAACTCCTGTGCTGGAATCCATCATTCCGAAGACTGTGTCTGTCGCAAAACTGTCTGCCACTGTCTTGACCCTGTACGTTTCAAATGTCGCATCCACCTTCTGCGATGTAGGGTCTACATGTATGGCGTCCTTCACTTTTGGCACAGGCACGCTGGCTACCACCCGAAATGGCGTCGTAAAAGGGGGTTCAGCAGTAGACGGTCTTCGTACAATATTTGTGCAGCCGCCCTTCGCGCCAAAGGCTCAAGGTGGCATAGTTAACGTTAAAGTGCAAGAGGGTTCTGTGCTGGTGTCTGCTGATTTGGAGTTTGCGACACCAGATGCAGGACTTGTGCCGATCGACGGACCTTGCAATGGTGGCGTCTCCATTACAGTTTCTGCTATGGGCTGGGGTAAAGTTGTAAGATTACCAACACAAATTACTGTCTCGATTGGTGGTAAAAAAGCTGGAGTGGGAGCAATCTTGTCATCAACAAGCACCGAGGATACGTCAGTGACAACCTTCACCGTGATGACTCCACTTTTATCACTTGATGATATGATACCTGGCATCATATCATTCGAACGTTACACCAACAGATTCAATTTTGATTGTTTTGACAGTGCGGTGGCTGTCGTCACTCCAAAACAAGCATCACTGAAGGGCAAGACTTCGTCAGCGGATGGTCGTTCGGTCACGATATCGATGCGCAATTTCCCTGCTCTGAAAGCTGCGGCCGACGTTACAGTCAAGTTCGGGAACACCAAGTGTGGAGGTGACGAATGCAACGTTTTGAGTTTCAAAAATTTGGCAGAGAGCGTCGACATAGTTGTTTCAGTTCCAGCCGTTGAAAGGGCCATGGAAGTGATACTAATGGTTGAATATGTTGGCACGGCTCTTCCGCCGCAAGGTGGAGATCTTGCCGCTGTCTATGTTCGGTCGAGGAAGTTTGTGACGTCAACTTTTCAATACAACATTCCTCCTCCATTGGCCTTGACCGTGCTTTTTTGTGAAAAGTGCAATTCAGGGCCCAATAGTACATCGTGTCTTGTCGCTGGTTTGTGCGGAGATGGCGCAAAACCAGCTGACAATATGCTAGGGATTACCCCGAGGGCAGGAGTGATGACAGTGGTGGTTGATAATATTGGCGACATTCCCTGGACCAGGAGCGATGGGCAGGTTGCAGAAACTGCTGCAATTTCTGTTCAATTTGGAGACTACGCGGGTTTGCTTCAACGTATTCTGTATACCGATGAAACACGGTCTGCCTTTGAGGTTGTTTTGAACAGTCCTGCTGAGTCGGGGCAGGTAGAAGCAGAGATCTCCATACAGATGGACATCACGCGCCCGACGCTTTTAGTTGCTCGATTCAACGTGAAGCTCTACGACGAAAGTGTCAAGTTGACCTGCGATATGTCGACGGGATGTAATGGACAAGTGGAAGCCACGCGTGCACTTGTTGCAAATGTCTTGAATCTTGTCGTTGGAGATGCGCCAGTTTCAGATACTTACATGTTCCTTTTTGATGGAACTCCTTCGGAGAGCATTCAACTTGTGAGGAAAGGATCGTTTGGGGCAATTTTCCGTGTCATACCACCTACATATACATGCGCATCCTGCAAAACCAGGGAGGGAAAAAAAGAAGTGAATTTTGTCGTGGCTTACAAGAGTACAAGAGCTACAATTGCGGAGACGAAGTTCACATACTGGTCTTCGCCTGGTATCAGTTCGCTGAGATTTGACAGCACTGGCGGTAAGATGCTCATGTCCTTTGATCAGAGCACTGACAAGGCCCAAATGACGGGATCCAACACAGATTGCTCTACATTGTTCGATGAACAATGCGTTGCTTTGTTCGGAACTCCTTCTAAGTGCTTGTGGCAGTCAAGCCGTATCCTCGAGATATCCCTTGCATCTGATGCGGCAGTAGATCTCGGAAGTCCCCTCTATATCTCGAAAAGCGCTGGCCTCAGGTCCTCTAATAGTATTTCGACTGCAAGCGCAGCGAGTGCTAAATGCGCGGTTCCTCTTTTCAAAATTCCACCACGACTGGAAGTAAAATCTCCAGAAACCATTGATCCATGTGCCTCGCTGGAGTTGCGAGCCACTGCCGTAAGCCCCAGGCCGCCCACTTACATATGGACTTGTACAAATGATGATAACATGGCATCATTCTTGAGCACTCAGAGTGGAGATACCATTTACTTGCCGCCTGGTACTGCTGACATGACAACCCTGGACAAGATTTACAAGATTTCAGTGTATGTAAAAGACTTTTTGGGATCTGTGAGCGAAACCAAGCGTGCTAATATTCTCAAGAAGAGTACTGCAACTCCGCAAATTCAATTCAATCCGCCTACTGAAACGACCACCATCAACAAGGAAGTGATGATCAAGGGTGAGGCAGTCTTTTCGACATGTCTTATCAAGCAAGAAGACCTTGCATTTGAGTGGCGACAGGTCTCAGGACCCTCACTTCCAGCGTCTTTGCTCACCACTGAGTTGCCGCAGCTCCAGATACCAAGCGGGACTCTCAAAGAGGGCGCAATTTATGAGATTGCACTCAAGCTCCGCATGAGTGGCGACAGCTCGAAAGGCTCCGAAAGCATTTTTGTACTGATGACAGAGTTTCAAGGCTTGCAGGCAGCCATCCAGGGAGGAGAGAGTATGGCAGTTTCGTCGGCATCTGAGATTAAACTGTCCGCATCCCCGTCCCGGGATTTAGATTTGGCTGCCACTGCCTACCAAGGCCTCAACTACTCGTGGTCTTGCAGCTACTATCTAAGCGGTGTTGAGAATGTGTGCCGCAATGTGACAGGAGAACCACTCACGTTTGCCCGACATCGAGACATCCGAGTAAAGCCGGGTCTCTTGCCACCGGCACAGTTTCCTTATGTATTCATTTTGACAATCTCGAAACGGGGACTACCTCCGTCTACTTATTTAAAGAAGGTGTTTGTACGCTATGGAGAAGTGCCGCTCTTTACCATTGAGGGAGATGGTGGTACCATGCGGCCAGATGGATCGCTCTACGTTACGAGTACCAGTAGATTAATTATTAGTAGTCATGGAGACAAGCCTTCCTGTAGGGCACCATCTGTTACATACCCCGCCAGCTATATCCACAACGCCTCAAACACAACCAAATCTGCAAGTTACTCTAATGTTAGCGTTGCCATACTTCCAGTCGTCAAGCCAATTTATGATCCCGGGATCACTGAGGATTGCATCTCTGCATACAACTGGACGTTCGAGCCTCCCCTTGAAACTAAATCGCTCGATGTGCCCTTTGGGTATCATAGAGAGGTGTTTGTCTTGAATAGCGCCCCAGACATCCTTTTTGCAGGAAATACCTACTTACTCAAATTGTCAGGAGGGCTTGTCCAGGGTGGTAATGGCGAATCTTCCTTGACAGTAGTTGTCAATACTCCTCCTGTCAGCGGCACTTTTAGGGCCTGTCTGAGCTCTCCTGGCATCTCTGGTTGCATCAAGACCGGAGTCCCAATAACCGATGACTTCAGGATAACATGCTCAGGGTGGGTTGACATTGATCTTCCCCTCATGTATGAATACGGATACAAGACTTCGAAAACGACTGGGACTGGAAATGAATCTGGGACTGAGATAGAGGAGGTGTGGTATGATGGGGTAGCTGACAACACTCGAGATATAGGCTTTCCCGTTGGATCTGTGCAGCTCTTGGGATATGTCGTTGATGCCTATGGTGCTCGCACGGATCTGCAAACTGATGAAATCATGGTCTCTGACCAAGGGCCCGGCGGCCGTCGTCTTCTGGCTAGTGGTGGCTTTTGGGAAGCCGCCAAGGCCAAACTTAAGGCGTCTCTTCAGACCTTCAGGGCGGACAAGATCAATCAGATGGCTGGTGCAATGTCTGGCTCATCAGATGGCATGTCGTTGGCTGACCAGCAAGGCATGAAGGGCAATCTACTTGAAACTATGGCATCAGGTGCGTCACGGTCCACTGCAACAGTAGGTGGTCAATGCGAATCCTTTTCAGCCTCCAAGGCTGTCACCAGCAATGCAGGCTCTCTCGGCGGGCAGGCAGTTGGTGGTGTGGCGGCTATGATGAAGGCTATGCTCAAGAAGAAGCTGGCTGCTGCCATTCCTCTTTCATGTGCAGCCAATGCTGCTGGCAGCATGGGGGGGGGGCTCAAGGCGCAGGCCCTGTATAAAAAAGCCAACAAGGGCAAAACAATATCAATGAATGGGCCCGAATTTATGGCTTCTCTCGAGTCTGGCATGAAGCAAGTGATGAGTCAGGCTGTGTTGGATGCCGTTACGGGTGAGGGCCCCCGACAGGTGTCGTTGGAAACGGCAGAGCACAACGTGAACCGTGTTTCTGCGAACCAGCTGGGCACAGGAGCGACATATGAAAAGTGGAGCCATCCGGTCCCCGCCATGTTTCCAACGACGCGAGTTGCGGGCATCCAACTGCCTGACTCGTTCACGACAGACTTGTTCGGAAGCGACGCACCAGATGTTGACATTCACACGCAGTCACATGGATTTGCTCCTGATGCGGTGGGCTTCAAGCTCATGTCACCAATGGTAGGACTCACTGTGTCATATGCCAAATCAAGCACGCCAATCCCCGTGGCGAATCTGAGCAAGCCAATCCTGATTACTATTCCGGTGGATACTTCGGATCTCAATTTCGCGCAGCGCCTGATTTTCGCACAACAGGTCAAGTGCGTGTTCTGGGATAACACTACTTACAGTGACTACGGATGCAATGTGTCAGAGTCCTCTATTTTTTCTGTGACGTGCAAGTGCACTCATTTGACATTGTTTGCAATTCATCACGACACCAGCGCACGGGCGTGTGGCGATGGTGTGATCCAGCAGGGTGAACAGTGCGATGATTTGAACGCCATCCAAAGGGACGGATGCTCCAGTTCGTGTCAGATAGAGGATGAGTGTGAATGTTCGGGCGAGCCATCGAGCTGCAAATGCAAGAAGTCTGTCACAGACAACACTCCAGCAATCGCTGGCATTAAGGCCTCGCTCATACTCACGGGATACAGCTCGATGCAAGACTTCTTGAACGGACAGGCTGAATTTCAGGGTGCTATCGCCTCAGCTTTGGGCATTCCGGGCATGACTGCCGCCGATGTCGTCGTTCTCAAGGTGTGTTGGGGATCAGATTGCAGGTTGTTTTGGGAAGGTAGACGCAGCATGCATCTTCTGGCAGCTGCCAGTGCATTGGAAGTGGATTTTTTTGTTAACAAAGGCGACCCTGCGACGACGATTGAACTTTACAACGCTGTCACCTCGCCCACGTTTTTGTCGTCTTTCATCAGCTTGCTGTCAGCGATCACGGGTCGTACAATTACTGCTAAGTTTGGGCTGACACCTCAAGTTGTTGAGGATGGATCAGGTTTCAACAAGCCTGGCTTTGGGCCCAAAGGAGACTTGTCAGGTAACGGCTCTGCTGCAAGCATCTTTGGTGCTGCAGACGACGCCCTTCCCGGCATATCTGGCTGGCTTTTGTATTTGCTTGTTGGACTCTCTTGCCTCGCCATCACGGTGTTCCTTTGCGCTGTTGTGATTATTCCGGCGTACAAGACACACGTGAAGGCCCGGAAGAAAACTCAAGCAGAAGGAAATTTCAAACAACACAAGATCCATCCTTTGGTCCTTGATGAAATCAAGAAAAGGGACAATGTTTGGAAATCAGAAAAGCCCGTGGAAGAGGAGGACACGGGACATATTTTCGATGCCCTCGACTCTGAAGACGAGAGATCCGACGCTGACAGCGAAATCGAAACTGAAATCTTGCCCTTTACGCTGGGCAATTCGCGCGATTTGGGACCCTACGAAATTAGCACCTTGCAGGATGATGGCCTGCCGCCTGCCGTGCTCTGGCCTGGTGCTACCAGTTTGGTGTCAACTGACGCACAACAAGCTACAGGCCGGTGGGGTCACGCTCGCTCGCGGCTAAAGGCACTAGAGATGCAGCTCGATGAGCTTCTCGACAAACTCCCCAAAGGTGACCATGAGGATGAAGATACCTTGTCGAGCAGTGCAAGTGAGCTGATGGCTGAAGCGGGTGCGCCCCGCGAACGTCCTCAATATGCCCGGCCAAGTCTGCCTGACCTCTCTCCTGCTGCTCCAGTAGGAGTCACTCCCGAAAACCAGCCCATTCGACGCGTGCGCAGGAGAGGCGCAGTACCGCCTGGTGGCACACCCACGCGCCCTCCCGTCAGTACTGTGAGACGCGCGCCCAAGCTCACGCCAATGATCGATGAGATGGGCATCTTCTCGCCCCAGCAAGGGCCTGACGCAGGACAGTCAAGCCAGCCCAAGAAGCAACTGGCCTGGGAATAGTTCTGAGAAGAGAATCTTGCACATATGGTGGGTGGGTCAGCGCGCAGGTGTGTGGGTAATCGACCGTCGATTGCCGTCGGCAAGAAGGTAGGGAGGAATGAATGAATCTAATACATGATACTTATAACGTCAGGCATGGCAGAGTGGGAAGCAAGGACTCGGAGGAGGGAATCTGAGCAAAAATGTCACAACTGTCAAATTGAATAAAGAATGTATAAATAAGTGTTTCAAGATAAACATCACCATCAAGTTCTAATTGTGTGACGTGGGACCCGAATGCATCTATGACGCTGTGCCTTTTCATCAATTCCTTCATTTTCCCTGCAAACGCCTCCTAGCTGCTGACCCGGGTGACTGTGACCACCATAAAAATTTAAACATAAGTGTCCTTTGGGTTCCATATCTTTATTAAGTAATGTACCATGGTGGCGAAGAAGCGCAGCGTCTGAATGACTCATGACAAATCTGGCATATTGTATGCTCTGGAGCACAGGTTCTGTGGCAGGTATGTATGAACACCACCGCACGGGGCGCGCGGCAGCGGAGGGCTTTAGCCCGACGTCGCCGCGCACGCCCACTGGATTGGACCAGAGTCATGAGGATGGTGCAAATAGGGGACACTTCCCTCTGGTTGATGAATGTCGCCCTCCCCATACTTGTAAAACAGTGCATGCTCAAGGCTAATCCACTTTAGGCATCACAGCTTCCAGCGCTGCGCTGCACCCATACTGTCGGACATTCTTCAAAAAAGATATGAGTCCCAAAGGAAGAAACAAGCGTCCGGCCAAAATCTTATCTAAGGAGATCCTCTCCCTTGGGATTCACAGCGCGCTGAATGGAAGAATTCTTCCATGCAAATGTGAACTTTCCCTATATTTTGATATGTTGAATGTAGACAGACGAGGCTAAGTGCAGGGTCAGGGTAGGCCAGCACCACTGCGGGCAGAAATCTAGCACTTAACTCTGACGGAGGCGCACCTCATATCTAAGGGGCATTTCCAATAAAAAACTTTTCTCGAAATGGTAAGGGAAAAATATTTAATGAACAAAAATCGAAATTTTCCACGTGTTCACTCGCATTGTGAATTGAATTCGGTGTCGTTGTCTACAGACTGTACAAACGTCTTAGAACCCATATCCTGAAGTCAGCTCAGACCCTCCACTTACCTACGCCTACTGCCGCAGCCTGAGCGCTGGGGGAATCACGTCTCTCAGTGTGAAACCTGCAGCGCGCAATTCCGACGTGTTGGTGAGCATAGTCTCTTGTGGTTGAGGCTCATCAACGCACTTACTGTGTTGCTTTGTTTTATTAACCCGAGGGTGAGGGAGAAACGAGGCCTCGTGTTGTTCTGGGATCTTCTTCAGAACTCTTCGCCTTTACTACAGCAGAATTCCGGGATATCAAAACCACCGAAATGACCCAGCCAGCGAGTTTCCGAGTCTAACACCCGTAGCAGGACTGATTTTTGAGGCAAAAATCGAGCGATATTTTCTGGAGAGCTTTTTTCGGGAGAGGAATTTTTGCCCAGAACAGCTTTCTTGGGCAAAAAATGTCGCTCGATTTTCAGTAATCAAGTAATCTCGTGATATGGATAGAGAGCTGTTGGTGACCCACTCGGGAGGGAATTTTCTGCCAAAACGTGTTCTCTTCTTGGGGGCTTTCTTCTTTCGGTTTAAATCAAAACTTTCTTTTCGTGGAAAAGGAAAAAACCCAAACGGAGGTGGGGGATTTATGAATCCACTCCACAGCCAATTACTGGGAACAAAGTTGTAGACAAGTAATGCTTCTCCTGAAATTCCTCTCCCGAAAAAAGCTCTCCAGAAAATATCGCTCGATTTTTGCCTCAAAAAATCAGTCCTGCTACCGGCGTAAGCACACACTGATGAAGCCAGCACCCAGCCTGTCAGCATTGTTTCTATCAACCATTAAGAAACTGCCACCCCAGCCTTGCCGCGCGCCACTCGCAATACGCCAGACTGAGAGTTTATACGGAATTTGTCCAAAAACACACTTATTTTTTTTATTTTTTTGGAGCTCAGCCAGGCCATCCCTCAGGCCATCCCTGGCCGAACTCGAAAAAAAAAAGTTGGGTTCAGCCAGCTGAACTCAAAAAAAAAGCTGAACTCAAAAAAAAAAGTGGCAAAAACTTGGGCCCAAATTCGGTGGGCGAAAAAAAATTGGGTTCAGCTGGCTGGACCCAATTTTTGAAAAATTTGTGGGTTCAGCCAAATTTTGGACAACAAATTGGGTTCAGCCGGCTGAACCCAATTTTTGAAGAAAACTTGGGTGAGTCCGTATAAGGCGCGCCCCCCGTAGAAACTCTAACTTTGTAGTAAGAGATTTTATGAATCAATCAGAAAATCATAAAGAAAATCAACAAGATGTGTCATAGAGACAATCTGAGATTTTCACAGAGAAAATCAAGATTTGCATAGAGAACACCCCCCGTAGAAACTATAACTTTGGGGCGCGCGGCAAGCGGCTCGGGAGGGTTTTTTGGATGCATCCGGCTCGACATGGCAGCCAAAGTATCGGGGCTGCCCGCGCGCGCCGCCCAACGATTTATCGAACAACTCATCACCAGTGATATTGAACCATCGTTTTTTTTGTTTTTTTTTGGTATGCCGCCTCACAGCTAGTGCGCCGTGATGATTTGTTTGGCGAATTTTTTTGCCGGAACCCACGAATTTTTTTGGAAAAGAACCAGATGTTGATGAAAAATCAGAAAATTTAAGTCAACAAAAGGTACCACGCATTTTACTCGACTCCCCCTCCACAGGTACTAAGAGTGGGACGGTCTGACGACACCACGCTATACTGTATACAACAGCTTCTGCCCACGGTCATGCCCCGTTCGGATGAAAAGGAAGTACCAAACAAAGAGGTTGATGAGGAGAAGAACGATGATGAAGATGAAGTATACAAAGTTGAGGGCCATGAAGAAGATAAAGAAGATGAAGAAGAGGTGGAAAATGGTGAAGAGGGTGAAGAGGAAGCATGTGAGATAGGAGGGAAAAGCGACAAGTCTGATAGGGGTGAGGATGGTGATATCAATTATAATCCATGCGGCGAGACTTCTTGCCCAAATTGTAGGGGCGGCCGGAGCCGCCGCGCGCCACTCGCACTGGCAGTCAGCCAGAGTCCATACGGACAGTTCCCCAGAAACCACTTTTTCCACATTTTTTTGAGTTGAGCCAGCCTGAGTCCTTTAGTCCAGGCTAAACCCAAATTTTGGAAATGTGGGTTGAGCCGGCTCAACCGAAAAGTGGGGAAAAAAATGTGGTGGGGATTTTGGGGCTATTTCTGGCCCTTTTAACAATGTTGAGATGAGCCGGCTCAACCCGAATTTTGGAAAAAAATTGTGTCGAGCCGGCTCAACCCAATTGCTGGAAAAAAAATGTGTTGATCCGGCTGAACCCAATTTTTTTAAAAAATTGGACGAGTTGCACCGGCTCAACTCGAATTGTTGTGTGAAATGAATAATTAAGAAAATCATCGAGCAAATCATTAAGATTTTTGAAGAGAAAATCTCAGATTTTCATAGAGAAAATTGAAATTTTCATAAAGAAAATCATAAATCATTAAGGAATTGCCCAAATCGCTGCCAGCGGGTTTCGAAACCCACAGTGAAGAAACCGAACGAATTCCAGACTGCGGTTTCCATCGGCCAGTTTCTATGTCCCGGAACTACTCTGTATGTCGCTAGCTCCCCGGGTTCGTCACGATAAAGTTTTGTCTAGTAAAGGGCTGCGGCATATTCAAATTGACCCGACCAATTTGTCCCAAAATCCTTCCCCGGGAAAGGTACTTTTGGGGTGGTTAAGACTCAATTAGAATATTTCGAGGGAAATTTAATACAGCCAAAATATGTAATACTGCCAAGATTTTTGGTATCCGATTTTTTTTCAATTTTGGATATCCAAAAAAAATTTGGAAGAATTTTATCATGCAAAATGAGTTCTTGCCGCGCTCTCGACAGAAATGTCGATGAATTCTGACTCTCAAAATTACCCCGTTCCTTATCTAATTAGCTGAATTCACTTGTCTCATCGACTCTCGAATACGTCTAATTCTATGTACCTTAAATTTCGTACAAATTTTTTTAAACAATATTTTTGAACACTTTTTTCATTCCTTATTCAAATAGTCGAATTCTTTCGTGTGTTTGACTCTCAAATATGTCGCGTCATGTGTACTTTTTCCGACTATTTTGTTCAACCATTTTTTCGGTTTTTTCAAAACCAAAAAACGACTCTCAAAACAGGAACGGGTGGTGGTGGTGTCCGTTCCAGTTTTGGAGAGTCACGCCTCGTGTGCGTGCGCGCGCGACGGCGGTCGATGGGCGCCCATCTACCGGACGAGATACAGCGACCCAGCCAAAATGGGGACAGTTGTGCAGAAAAAACAAATTTGTTAGAGATTGGTCGAAAATCGGTCCGACCAAAAAAAATCAAAAAAATTTCCGGCCGCTCAAAATATCCGCAATCTCTAGACAACAGTGTGAGAGCCCATGAAAACCCCAAAATCATAACCAAACACCCACAACAAGACCAAACAAACCAGAAATCAGGATAAACCAGAAATTAGTGAGAAAATACCTGTGATAGGGTGCGTCCGTTCCTGATTTTGAGAGTCGAGAAATTTTTGTAGAAGAAATTTTTGTGCAAAAAAAGGCACAAAACACACAACAACTCCACAATGGACAATTGTAAGGAGAGTAATCATGCCAAGAATGACGAGGCACTAGATGAGTAGGAACGGGGTGTTTGTGAGATTTGCTCACTGTTAGACGTGATATTGAGATTGGGCGCTCCTACCCGTCTGCAACAGCACTGCTCTGTGTGTGTGTGTGGTGTGCGTGATACGAGCAGGGGCACAACTGACTCGGTCTCAACCTGAGATTGAGCCGACACCAGAGACGAAGGATTCCACTGGCCCTACCGTAGCAGACTACCACCTCAAAAAAGATGTGTTATCTTCCCCACAAGGCGTCTTTTCGGAGATTGGACTTCAGTGGACTTCAATGTCCCATTTCAAATCGAGACGTCTGATCTCGCCAAAAATTGAAAAAAAGGTCATACATGTCTGATTTCAGATCAGTGTCCAATCCGAGAGACCCTGGCAAACTTGGAGCATCCCCTACGCCTTCAGACCCCGTAGTCAGCCCACTACCAGCCTCCGCCCTCGCCCATTCTAGGGGACCTGGGAAGAGGCTTGTCGTACATACACCTCTTCTGTCTTGACACACCTGGCCCTCATCTGCCCAAGCTCTCCTGCCGCTTCAACATGCAACCTGTGCCCGGCCTCCCATCTCCCTTCATTAACCCCTCCAAGAAACAATATAGCTGGGGCATACAGTTCAGCAGCATGTGTCTCATTGATCGGACAAGGAACTTGGGAATTATTCCCTGGAATGGAACTGTCACTGCCATCCAGGGACCACCGATCTAGTTCATCCCTCAAGCAGATCTTGGAATGATCGGGTTGTCTGTTTGTTCTTGCGTATGTTATGAACATGTGTATACGTTTGTGTGTAAATATACGTATTTACTTTCATATTTTAGAACTTTTTAAGTTGGAGAATAGAATTTTTATTAAAAATTGATAGTGGGTATCCTAAGCTGGTCAGAGCGCGGGACTGTTAAACACTTGGTCGTCGGTTCGATTCTGGCAAAACCCCAAAAACCCGAGAACTCAAATCTGGATTTGACTCGGAGTTACATAGACCTTCAACCAAGGGTACTAAATTACTGTTTCAAGTTATTAAAGCAATCGTCAATCAATAAAAGAGCTTTTCAGAAATGTCAGCGAAGGTGGGATTGGCTGTACTACCCAGAAGTCGCCAACGAACAGTCCGAATTTGGAATCCTCCACACAGATGACAACGAGGAGGAGGAGGAACAGGAAAATGAAGTGGGTGAAAACAATCCACAATGTTTGTGGGCTGGCATGCATTCACGTGTTTGCTCCACTGATTTTTACTCTATGGGCAGCTTTCTCATCGTAAGGGGACTGTGCATGCTTCAAGAGATGATGTCCTAGAGCAAACCTGAACCGGTGCCAAGCCTGAGGACCGAAAGTGAGAGGGCCTAGTTTCCATATCTGAGCATCTGGGGAAGAGTTCATGGGTCTGTGCTGGGAGATTAGATTGCATGTGATCTGTTTTGTAGCCCCACATGGAAGGGGTAAAGTTCTTTGCTGACTTGGATTGGGTGCTGATGAGTCAATCGTAGTCACTGTTTCTGCCGCACTTGGTGTTGTAATTTCCAAAGCTCGTGATTTTTCCTGGCATGAGATTGCCAAGGTCTGCAATCACATTCAGAAGGGTGCCCTCTTCTCTTGCCCGTCGGATTTTATCCTTGAGCGTTTGTGTTGATGTCTGTTTTGCCGTTATGCGTTTGTCATTTGAGGAGTAATGTCCGTTTCCTTGGTGACACCTTTGTGCCTTGTGCTCTTTCTGAACATTTTTACCTCCAAATGCTGTTGTACCAAGGATCTTCTCTGCTGTAACTTGTAGGGCAGACTCGGTCACAATGATATTAACATTTTCTGTGTACTAGGTGGCATTAATGCTGCCTTATTGGAGACTGATTTTTCAATGCAAGGATTGCAGATTGTGTTTTGGTGGCTTGATCCTCCAGGGCATCTGAATTTTAATCAAACATTTGCAAGATCCTTGAGTTTGGATGAGTGAAATTGGATGGGTGGAGTTCTGATTTGTGAAGATTTCACTGTTGACTTGAGTAGCAGATTTAGTACTATTGGGTTGTGATCTGTGGGTGGACTGGCTTGTGATCTGAGTGTTCGTGAGGGTCTAGGTATCACGGAGCATGTTTTAACTTTTGAAAAATGTGTGTGCGTGATGATGCTTTGTTTTATTAAACCGATATTGGGGACTCGTCACGGAGCCGGTCTGTTTGTGAGGAGTTTGATCACGAGCGAGCCAAGGGACGCACCCATGTGTGTGTCAGGAATCGTTACGGTCCCGGGGCTTCCTAAAAGATGGGCCAAGGAGCACGTACCCAGGAAAGGGATCGCCGACGTACCTCCTCACCTTGTCCCCCTTAGAAATACTGGGGTGGCCGGATCCTCACCTTTCACCTTAACTACGTCGCTGGGTATATCGATCCCCATCTCTTCCTCTTCGAACGGACCCACAACAAACGCCATTGAAAACCAAGGGCAGAGCCCTGGCGGCTCCATTTCTGGGCAGATTGATTGATGTTGCTTTTATTACTTCGTAAGAAATAGTCTAGCAGCTTTGCTGGAAGCTCTATGTGCTCGATTCCTTTTCTCTAGATTCGTGAATAACGGTTTTTCCCTGATATATTTATTCTTTCTGTGTGTATGCAAGGCCTTTGTCTCTAACAAAAGCCTTTCTTCCTCCCTTCTCAACCAGGCTCTTGTGTCTGGTTGTCGCCATTTCTCTCTTGTGCTCCACTATCGTTCGGCGGGCCGAATCCTCAGTCCACTATCGTTCGGCGGGCCGCAGCTTTGACGCTCTATAAGCGTGTGTTCCTCTCTCAGTCTCTTCACACATGAACATTGTGCCCGATGTTCTCCCCCGATCCCTTTGTGGTTGGCCTCGCACCTCCTTGCACCTGCTGGAGGAAGGACACAATCACCCGATTGTGCGCTTCACATACCTGTGTCACATGATCGGCGAAGAGCTTGTCTTTTTTTTCTTCTTGTACATCAAGCTTTTAAAAGTTCATTCAGCCTCATTGGTGAGGGTCCTGAATGATGGTAAGATTTCTTGGGTACTAGGGTTTTAAGGGGGTATGTAAAATCCTCCTGCACCCATGACCAAAGCAAAGCAATAGTTTCTTCGTTTTTGGTTTGTTATGCCGCCACACAACTAGCCCTCCAATTACATCAGGAACACATACAAGCTGTGTGCAGTAGTACGGTAGCTCGGAAGCGCCTGACCCGAGGGCACTCCCGCAGTGGACCTTGGAGTTGAAGTCCTACGCATACACATGTAAGGAAACAAACGAGCAACAAAACAAACTTCGGTTCGCATCCATATACACGGTGGCACTGGCACTTATTTTGGTAAAAAAAACAGAATGAAAAACCTGACAGACACGACCCCACTTCTTGGGAGCACTACTATGATACCTCACAGGCCACCAAGCGCTCTAGCTCTTGGTGGAATCCCCCAAGTGCCCTAAAGGACTCCTGGTCTGCTTCACGAATCCTGGCCTGAGCACTGGCAGCCTGCACCAAGACTGGGTACTGCAAGTGCGACTCGTCCACCGCGCGCAAGCTGCGCATTAGCCCCGATTTTTTGCTCTCGCTTGACTGCAAGCCTTGCAGTAGCATGAAGTCCGTGTTAAAATCAGTCATGACATTGCACAGCCGGTCGTACGTGCCCTCGAACTCAAGCAACACTTGCTGCAGATCATCAACGTGCGGCGTGAGGCTGTGCCGCATTTTACCGTCTTCATTTTGTGTTGGCTCCACTGCCTTCCCCTCCAGTAAACCCCGAGATCCAAGCCGCAGCGGTGGCCTGCTTGCACAGCAAATCATCAGTGGGCTTCTTGCACATCGGCGCTATCGTCGAATTTCTCTGCTTCCTCCAATTCCACTTCCAGCTCTTCGGCGGCCTTCGCCTGGCAGGTGCTAATAAACGATTGAGCTGGCATTGTTTGGTGGCTTCGCCTCACTCTACCCCAAGAGCAAGAGCATCGATCCCGAAAATCCTGCGTGGCCAGTCCAGACCAGGTCAGTAGTCGCAGCGGAGTCTTTGCCTCATTACAAAGACTGACACTTTGAATTCAAAATTGCCCTCACTGAGAGATGTTTTGATTGCCAGCTGCTGGTAGTCCGATAGATTTTTCGATGTCTCTGTGCACTGCCGGGCCGGCTAGGGAGAGGAAAGTTTGTCCTAGACGGTCTCGGATGGAAAAAATTAAAGTAGCACACCTATTATTCCTATAACCACCCTTAATTAACACAGCAGTAACTAGAGGCGGAAAAGAGGTCCACTCTAGGGGAGGAATGGGGTCAAGGACCAATCCTCAAAAAAAAATCCTAGAAAAAAAGCTGAAGGCGAATACCATCTAAAACCAAATCTCATCATGGCGAACCACGTACCAGGCTTGGTTTGGACCCCTCGCGATAGGCTTCCATGTGGTTGTTGGGCCTGAATACAAGAGGGAGTGTTTGGGGTTAAAGTTTTCTTTTTATTTATATTTGGTGTCCGGAAGCGCAGTTTAGTGATATCGAGTCATGTTTTTCCTTTTTTTTAATCAAAGTCGAAATCGAGAATGGGGGAAGGAAGGCGACGGAGTCGTGTTGCTGTCTGGGGGCGCGGGGTGCATAAGGGGCATTTCCAGCTCCCAGTTGGGATGGTGGTAAGGGGTGGGAGAAGGCAGTTCATATGCCATCCTGCGTTACATATATGTCACAAAAGAGTATTTTGTGTTCGTCAAACGGACCTTCACATACTTGGCAGTGAAGGTCATCCGGTGGAGGCGAGGATATAATAGTGGCAGGGAGGCAGGCAGAGGGGAGGGGGTTGGGTAAGGCGAGAGTGAGATTGAATTGAGTAGATAAGTTGTGCGCACGTGGGAAAGGTTAGGAGAACACCAATGCCTTCTCATGTTGTCTATCAAGTTTTGGTGGGATAGATCCGAATAACATAGCTACTTTTTGGGTGTCTGTGTAGGTTGCCCATGCCCAAAGATTGAATTGTCGAAGGTTGAGCATAAGGCTATGGATTGCAGGTTGGGCAAGTGGAAAGGATTGAGGGCAGTGAAGAAGGGTATGGGTCTCATTTCCAAGCATTTGTAGGGGAAGACGCGAGGAGCAATATCGTTCGGCATACG
>Ga0105055_10005382_pt1 | contig 18092 bp, 13 predicted proteins | sample BON03_FD_78090 | JGI IMG/M metagenome (GOLD analysis project Ga0105055, IMG submission 78090) | Freshwater microbial communities from Lake Bonney liftoff mats and glacier meltwater in Antarctica - BON-03 | ecosystem: Environmental > Aquatic > Freshwater > Ice > Glacier meltwater | place: Lake...
CTAAATGTGCTGCTTTATGCATTAGGCCGTGCCTCTTCTACTTAGCGAAAGCCGGCAACAATCCCGCTCCAAGCGTAGTTGTGCCTTTATACAGCCCCTAATTTACCCATTCTCTAGTCTTGCTGAAAGGGGTAGCCTTTATGTTTAAAGAACACTAATTGTGGGTTAAAAACACCTATGACAACAGTGAAACTGATGGAATTAGCCGCTTTTTTTGCAGTACTTCAAAAAAAGCCTCAAGCTGCGCAAATGGTATGCGGTAAAAGTTCTGCCAAAGCTCGGCAGTAATCTGCTTTACACTTCAAACAAAAACCCTCGTTGTATGAGTTGATGGTATCTTTTCTGGTCGAAACGATAAAGACGTGCTGGCCGGTGTCGAACTTCTTTCTGCATCTTCTCCAATGGAATCAACAGATGCATTGAAAGAATTTTTTTACGAAAATTCCCTTTATCGAAGTTGGTATTCAATATCGTTTCGTACAGCTGCTGAAGTTGGGCTAGCGTAAATTCTTCGGCTAGTAGTTCAAAGCCGAGAGGCTGATGCTGGACTTTATAACGCAGGTGGCTAATCGCCTTTTCAACAATTTCACGGTGATCAAAAGCCATTTCACCCAACTCATCCAGATTTTTCCAGTAAGCTTCACTGGCCCACGAAGATGGTTTAGGCCGGTAGAGATTTTTGTCTAGTAGTGCGTAATACACCACGGTGACTACCCTGCCCATTGGATGACGATGGACGGCCCCAAAAGTACTCAGTTGCTCCAGATAAATGTCAGGCAAACCCGTCAGATCGTGCAAAACACGCTTGGTAGCTACATCCGTATCCTCCTCCGGGTGAACAAGGTCGCCTGGTATCGCTTCAAATCCGAGGTAAGGTGCAGCACCTCGCTGTATCACCAAAACTTGTAGATTCTCGCCGTCGTAGCCAAAAACTACACAGTCTACAGAAACACCAAAGTGAAAGTAGGCATCGAGCCGTTTTCGGCTTTCAATTAAATCTTCATTTGCTTGCAGTTGAACCATGTGTGGGGTTTTCAAAAGTTAAAGTTAAGCGGGTTCTCGTTTTCAGCAGAATTTGGCGTCAACCAAACTTCAAATGAACCAGTCTGCAGAAAGCGTTCTCCCCGGGCATTGTAGCGCACGAGATCTTCTCTTTTAAGCTCAAAAGTCACCAGTTCGGATTTACCCGCGGCCACAAATAACTGCCGGAAATTTACCAGCTGTTTAGCTGGAGGAATGCCCTGACTGCTGGACTTTTGCTTTATGTAGAGCTGCACCGTCTCTTTTCCATCGACGGCAGAAGTGTTGGTGATTTTTGCGCTAACATGGTAGTTGCCGTTATCCGCACGTCTGATTTCGCGGTTGCTGTACACAAAACTGCTATAACTCAAGCCATACCCAAATGGATAAGTCGGACTATTGGGCATATCGCTGTAATGCGACCAAAAGACGTCAGCAGACGGACCGGGACGACCGCCGGTATAGTCGTTGTACGCCATCGGTATCTGCCCTTCGTGGCGTGGGAAGGTCATAGGCAACCTAGCAGAGGGGTTGTAATTACCCACCAGCACATCAGCGATAGCGTCGCCAGCATGTGTGCCTGGTTGCCATGCGAGCAGTAATGCGCCTAATCGAGTTCTAATATCATCGGGGATGATGAGGGGCCTACCTGCAAATAACACCAATATTACACATGTATGCAGTTGTACCAAATCACGCAAAAAAGCCTCCTGCAAGCCTGGTAGCCGGATAGATGCCCTACTGCGGCCTTCCCCTGACTGATAACCGTGTTCGCCGAGCGCCACAATCACGGTTTTAGCCGTTTTTGCCAATGTTATAGCCGCTGCCCAACCGCTGGTGTCCCTTTCATTTATTTCTACTTCCTTCTGAAATGAGGCTTTTCCCTTCCAACATGCTGGTCCGGGTGAATACGGTAGTCGAGGATAATACGTCTTCAACCCCTCCGTGAGCGTAACAGCCGTTTCGTCGGCGGCCGATACGCGCCAGTTACCCAAAGGGGCAGTACGGTCGTCGGCCAAGGTTCCTATCAGCACTATCTTTTCTTCTTTTTTTAAGGGGAGTACGCCTTTATTTTCGAGCAGGACCATACTCTTTTTGGCCATATCACGGGCATTCTCGTGAAGTGCTGCACTTCCAATCACAAATTGCTCCCGTGTTTCGCTGCAATAGCGGTAAGGATCATCAAACAGGCCCAAAGCGAACTTCAAGCGCAAAATCCGGCGAACAGCTTCATCAATAACCACCATAGACACCTTTCCTTGCTTAACGGCCTCAGCGAGATGACTCACGTAGGCATTCGACTCCATATCCATATCACAGCCTGCATTGGCTGCCAGCACAGCGGCTTCCTCACGCGACGAGGCATACCCATGCGCCGTCATCTCCTGTATCGACCCCCAATCGGAAACGACAAATCCAGCAAAGGCCCAGTCGTTTTTGAGGATGCCGCGCATGAGAAAAGAATCGGCTGTGGAAGGCACGCCATTATAGGCTGTAAAAGAGTTCATAAATGTGGCTACGCCAGCATCACGCGCAGCTTTGAACGGTGGCAATATGGTATTATAAAGGGTATAAGCGCTAAAATCGGTGGCATGGTAGTCGCGACCTGCTTGCACAAAGCCGTAACCAGCGAAATGTTTGGCGCAAGCCGCTAGAGTCGTCGGGCTACTCAGGTCATCGCCTTGAAATCCGCGCACACGGGCTGCTGCAATCCGCGCACCGAGATAAGGATCTTCGCCTGCCCCTTCCATCACCCTACCCCAGCGCGGGTCTCGGGAGATATCAACCATGGGCGCGAAGGTCCAATTGATGCCGGCAGCCGTTGCTTCCAGCGCGGCAAATCGTGCCGAACGTTCGATGGCTTCCAAATCCCAGCTTGCAGCTTCGGCCAAAGGAATGGGGGTAAGCGTTTTGTACCCATGAATAACATCACAGCCAAAAAGCAAGGGTATGCCCAAACGGGTTTCTTCAACGGCGATACGCTGCAAAGCACGCACTTGGGCTACACCTTGCACATTGAGAACGGCACCAATCTTTCCAGCACGAAGGGCTTCGTAGCGTTCACGAGGATTACCCGATTCCGGTAAAGGGCCAGTTGCGTTCCAAAAACCATTGTATTGGTTCATCTGACCTACTTTTTCTTCTAAAGTCATACGCTGCAGAACCGAATCGACGCGGCTCGCAAAATCTTGAGAAAAAACAGCAGTGCTGGCCCCCAGCACCACAAAAAGTACGATGACGAAAAATGGTCGCTTCATGGATGGACTTAAAAAGGTGTATAAGAAAAAGAACGTATCACCAGCTCATAATTCTGTCCGGTGCTCGGACCGGTAGCTTGGTTGGTGACCAACCAAAGATTGATACGGGCATTGGTAGTTGCTCCCGGCGCAGGTATAATTATGGGCACACTGAATGCCCCACCCTCTTCCTTGACCCTTGCCGGATTGTTCTGATCAAAAGACCAGCTGGCAAAAGGAGCTACACCCGTATCATCTCCCAACCAACTTTTCCAGCTGATTAGCGAGTCGGTCCATATAAATTCATGCGTGGTGTGGCGCGTTGCTGCAGCTGCGGGCAACTGGAAACTTCGCGTCCGTTCGGGCTTAAAAGGGCCGAACCAGACGGGTTGTACCGACATATGTAGGGTTTTCGGGTCATTGGCTACTCCCCAACGGCTGAATTCAATATCAACTTCACTGTTGGCCTGCGCAGAAAAAGTGTTGTTATCCCAAGTAAAAAGTCCGAGCACCGTGTTGTTGGGAATGTTCACCATATCCGACTCCACTACCCAAACGTACTTGCCGTAGCCTACTACCTCGTTAGAAATGATTTCGGAACAGTACCAACGACCGTCATCGAGCCGCCTTATATTCATGTGGAGATAGCCTCGGTCATCTACATAGGCTGCATAAATGTCCTTGCTGAAATAATTTGGACCGGGGCCGAACTGTTCTGTACCTCCTTTCACAGTCCATAAGCGACCGCTAAAGTTAAGCTGATCGCCCGCCCGACCTTGCGGTGCTGGAAGTGTTGCCAATTCACAACCTAAAAGCACCAGCATTGACAGCAGCATGCCCACTTTATTCATAATGTTGCTCATTTTTGACTTTTTAAATCGGGTATCAACAGTTCGCCCCACAGCGAAGGGGTAGTATGGAAGCCTTCCTCCTCACCACTATTCCAGCGGTATTGTACCTTTCGCCCGCTGGCATCGCCTTGGTCGCGGGCTATTTCTAGCAGATACCTACCTGGCAAACTCCAAGGCTCGCGTTCAAGATCGGTCCAATTTAGTGTGGCCTCGAGGCGGTAACGACTCTGACCAAGCGGCTCGATATGTCTGTTAATCTTCAAGGTTTTTTGGGTGCGGAATTCAAATGCACGAACGTCGGCACCAAGTGAGATGCCGATATGTAGGTCGCTAAACAGAAAACGTGCTCTGGGGCGGCTCGAAAGTTCTGGCTGGGCCGCGAAGGCCAACTCAATTGCATCGCCATTCCAAATAGCTGAACCTTCTTGGGTATTTTGAAGACCATCAGCAGCTTGAAGTATTGCCTCCACGTACAAGGCCTTTTGGTCCCAACTGAGACGAATAGAATCGGAACCAAGCTGCTGCCACGGAATAAACGAGCGGGGTGATCCGAGCTGAGCCTTTGCTTGTTTCCGGTTGATGCCGGTGTGGCGAACCAATCGGATGTGGCGCAAGTCGATTTCTCCGGCTGCCTCAAACTGTATAATAAACTGTTTAATATTGGTTGGGTCGGCACCCTGTTCTTCCCAGTTAAACTGCTGTAACGGCAAACGAATATGAGCGTATTGCGCTCCAATGGGGCCATCAACGACCCACCGGGCCGACATCCCCAACCATGCCTGACGATTGCTGTAATCTTCAAAACCAAAGGCTAATGGTAGGGTTTTGGCAGGTTTTCCTGCTGGAAGACGGACTTTTAACTCAATGGCGGCACTATCCAGCAAAGCCAACAGGTTTTTGCCCGACCACTGGTCCCAGCCGATACCCATACCCACCCAGTTGCAACCGCCGCCAGGTTTATCCCACCAAATACGATAGGAGCTGTCTGCTTGTAACGTAAGCCGCATGCAGCCTTTTTTACTGTCGCTCCATAAATCGTCGCCAGCAGCCCCATCTAGTATCACCAAGGAGGCGAAGCCTGCAATCTGCTCGAAGTCGTTATCGGGATTAAATTGTTCATACATGCCTTGCGGCACTGCATTCAGCCATTTCTTTTGTCCACGCACTTCCACTTCCTGCAAGCCGATGGTCCGAATGCTGTCTGCCGATTGCGCAGCAACTTCTCCTGCCAGCAATAAGCCAAGTAGTAAAAACGGCCTTACTAGCTTCATGGCTTCATCGGTTCATTGCGTGAAAAGGCGAGTAGATCCATATCGCATTCGGCATAACCACTGGTTGGGTTGGCAAGAAATAGCACATCTATCTGAAATAATTTCTGTGGTTCGTGAACCCCGTTTCCCAAAGCTCCAGCTGGCAGGCCATTCACTAGGGTTACCAAATCAATATACTTTATGCTTTCAAGGCTCCAGTTGATACCGGGCCGAATTTCAATCGCCCACATGTCTTCACCACCATCGGTATGAACGCCATCGCCATTGTCATCTTCTCTAAATCGCAACAGTACAATACCATTATTGAGGCCTGCCTTTTGTCGGAAAATACCGTTAAAATACACGCTGCCGGCATCAGCACTCAAGCCAAAACCATTTGTGCTATTAAAAGCAGATGCAGTCAAACCGAGCAGTCCTTTGAGCCAGTCCCAGCCCACGGTTCCCCCCATACGGTAATACTGCGCTCCTTCGGCGAGAGGAGGTGTACTTACCCCAACAAACTTCATGTCGGCGCCCGTCTGCACAAACGAGGTCCACTCCGGCCGCAACCCATTTTCAAAATCATCGAGCACGGTGGCGTCCAAAATGCGTATGCCAGTGATAGTGATGGCTGTACGCAGCGTATCGGTGTGGCCAGTAAAGGTGAGCCGTACATCACACGCTTCTTCCCGGAAAGTAGGAAAATCGGTGGTTTCACCAGCCCAGCTGGCATTGGTAATATCGATGGTCCGCGAACGACCAATGATGCGTTTTACAGCACCGGAAGTACGGCCGGTGATTTGAATTTGCCAATCGGCAAGAATACTCAAACGTGCCGTAAAATGTGCCTGCTGTCCGGTGCTGAAATCGATTTCAGGGGCCGACTGCGTTAATGGCTCCAGCACACGGAAGTTACCGTATAAATCGGTGAGCTGGGGTCCCGCTGGGTCAAGGTCACGTTGACACGACCAAATGGACAAAAGGGTTAGGGTAAAAAACAGGTGCCTCATTGTGTCAGAATTGAATAAAGTAAGCTAAAAATCCAGAACGCAGGTTTAACTCGGCACCACTTTGGTTGATGGCACTGGCCACGATGCCCAGCTGCAGGGTTGACTTACCGAAGGCTTTGTAGGAGATAGCGGCTACCGGCAACAGCTCGCGATAATTAAGTGTACGACCCGTAAAGTCGATGATTTCATTTTGAGCATTGCGGATGGCATCGAATACAAATCCTGTACTCTGCACTTGTAATAGGCTCGCGTCAAAACGGAAAATATCGCTAAACTGATGGCCAAGATTCACGGTCCACCAAGGTTGCTGCACACTAAAGTCGGGTACTTCTACATTGGCACTGCTTCTCCACGTCCGCTGGTCGCGGTACATTATTTTTACATCCGTTTTGCGGAATACATAAGCCAAGTTTATTTCAGCACGTGAAAACCGGGTAAGTTCATTGGTGCCGCTTCCACGTATTTCACTAAAAAGAGCTGTACTTACAGCAAGACTTAACCCCTTAAGCTGCAGTTCCGGCTCCCAAGCCAGCGTAATTCCGCGTCGGTTTGGGGTGGCCTCACCGAATGGATCTAGTAAAAGATAGTTCGATTGATCGTTGCCAAGGGAAGTGTTCCAGCCGGCACGGTATAAACCAGCCTCACGACTGTAGTCGTAAATGCTGGCAGCCCGTAACTGTCGGTCGTTACCAATTGTGCGAAAAGACCGCGGGATACCTGCTGGGTTATAGGCAGTAGTTTGGGCTGCAGGACTGAAAAAATCAGGGCCAACCTCACGGTAGCTCAATTCCCAGCGCTTGCCTACTTTCAACTTCAACGCATAAAAAAAGTCTGTTTTCTGTGTAAATGCGGTATCAGCGAAACGGGCGAGTGAACTTCCTGCCTCCCAGTGCAAGCGCAACAAGCCATTGCCAAAATCACCATCGGTGGTCAATACTGAACTTTGGTAGAGATTCGTTTGTGTACTGGTGCCTGGCATGTCGCGCACGGCAATCAGTGTTCCTGCTAAACGCAAAGGTGTGGCATCCCACTGCAACTCACTACGGCCACCATAAGCCCATTGTTCGGTAGCTGCACCGCCAAAACTTGGACGAAGGCGCATAGCAAACAAAGCGTTCGACATGCGCGCAGGTCCCTGGCGGAAGAGCAGCCCAAAGTCGAGCGATGCTCCTTGGGTGCGCCAACTGCCGTTTTGATTCATAAATACATCATATCCTGCCATTTGCTGCTGAAAAAGCTGCAGGGCCGGCACACCATCAAGTACGTCTAACAAAGGAGCGGTACGGTACATGGTAAAGGGTGTGAGCGCATAGTCCATATCTCCTACGGTATACTTAAACCGGTTTTGTATGAGGCCCTTTACCTGCAACTGCCGTATATCAAAACTGACGCCCGAGCCCCAGAATCCACCATAATCGTTGCGAATCCGAACCATGGCTTGCACCTCGGTAGCAGCATTCGGCCTAACATTTACGCCCAAATCGGCAAGTACATGGCCTGAATTTTCGCGGGGCAGCGTCGTGGTATCGCCCGAAATAGCCAATCGGTCGGCAAAATAAACAGCCCTGGCGCCACCGTTGATCGAAAACTTGGGCAAGGGTGTTTGTGCCCAGACTCCGGCCCAGCAAAAGATGAATGCGATGAATAAAATCTTTTTCATCAGAATAATAACTTGAGTTCTAAGGTGGTTTCGGTACCAGAATAGGTGTCGAATACAAAACTTCGGTCTTCAAAGGCAAAGGATTTGTGCCGCAGATAAACACAAACGTTGTCGGCTGCCCAAATGTCGCAACCCAAGCCTAAGGCTTTGCCGAATTGCTCCAGCGGCCGACCTAAGGTATTCACGCCAGTTAGCACACCGCCGAGGGAGATATCGGCACTGGCTAAAAAGACCAGCGAGAAACGACTATTCCATTGCAGGTACAATTCATTTTGGGAGGAATACTGTCGTAATATGGCCTCAGGACTGGTGTTGAGTAATGCTGCGGAGGTTTGTACCGACTGCGCTCTCAGCAGCTGATTGAATACCAGCACGCGGTCGGCAACGCGTATACGATAAAGGGCTTGCAATTCCAGCTGTGAAAAGTAAAGATGCTCCTGCTGGCGCTCGGTAAAAGCAACTTTATCGAAGGTACCCCGGTACAATACACTGGTCCTGCCATAGGGTCCTACTTGTTGCGGAAAACCCCAACGCCAAAAACGGCTGCGGGTAAGGGCATTCACCGGCTGGGTGTAAGACAAACTACTTGACCCGGTGTTTAGCTCGCGGCTTAAACTGTAACCACCCGAGAGCGAGATGTTCGCAGGAGAATAGGCAACATTCAAATCTGCGCCCATCCGGTTGTTGGCCAGCTGGCCAAAACCTAACAAGGACGAGCTGGAAGGAAATAGCAAAGCACCACTGCCTGCCTGCCCTACTGGAATATTGGTAGTGGCCGCCTCGGAAACACTGGTATTGACAAAAGCACCTATATTATTTACAGCACCAGGATCGATGTAATAGGACTGACCAAATAATTTTAGGTGTTTCAAGGGCTCCCATTTAAATTTCGCTTGGGCAATCAAGCCACCCAACTGACCCAGGCTATTGGACTGATAGCCCGAATAACCTGTTTCCAGTTCCCAGCCTATAACAGGATGGGTACGACCGACTTTCACTGTATGTATCTGCGAGCCAAAGGGTTGTAACAATAAGCTATCCTGATAACTCCGCTGGTTCATGCTCTGCAAACTCAACTTCCAGCCAGTCCGTGGCATCCAACTATATTGGCCACCCCAGGCTGCATTTGGTCGCCGATCGAAGCCTCCGTTTTGCTCGTTTTTGCCGAACATTAACTTTAGCGACTGGTTGTAGGGCAATTGTGTCATGCTCACTACCGCACCGGCAAAGGCACGTTTACCCCAACGTTCTTCCTGATCCACACGACCAGCATCTACATATCGGTTGTATCGCTCATGTACATTCTGGCCAATGGGATCCCAAGGATTGCGGTCGAACAACATATACCGTTCATATGCCGTATAGCCACCCATAGTCAGATCGGTCATGTCTTCCCAATGTATTCCCCCTAATTTCACCGTCAGCGGACCCAACGAAGTTTGGACGGTTGAGTATAGATTCATACCCAGATTGAGTAACATGCTCTGCCCCAATCGAGGACTACCGAGTGGATTGTCGATATTCGGGCGTGCCGTATCAGGAGAAGCGGGACTATAGGCAGGCAAACCCGGGCGATCGAGAAACTGAAAGGCAAATAAATCCAAACCCCAGCTCAAACCGGAACGCGACTTTCCTGTGATAAAGAACATCAGGTTCGGCAATTGTGTATCGTCGCCTATAAATACCTCGCGCTGCGGCAAATTAGCCTGCGGCAGATAACGATAACTTCCAGGCATATCACGGTAGGTGCCAAAAAAGCGATAAAAGCCATTTACATTAATAGATCGCAACCTGCTGGGCTCCATTTTCGGGAAATTGCCCCACGCGGGGGTCTTCTGGATTTTCGGCTGGGTTGTATCAACAAACAAACGGTAAAACCGGGTTGCAGCTGGGCCGATTTGCTTTCCCGCATCTATCTTCCGTGTGCTGTCAGCCAACACCGCGCTGGTTCCCGGCTGCGCATATAACGCACTGGGCCAAACAACTGCACAGCCAAACAATAAGACGAAGCCAACAAGATATTTTTTCATGGGAGCTCGCTTAGGGTTTCCATTTGAATGAATTTGCGAGGCCGGCTGCCAGGTTTGGCTGGCTTTACGTATACCGGCAGATTGCCATAAGCGACCCAGTTGTCTAGTTCGAGATAAACGAAAATACGGTAGGCCCCCTCCGTTTCTGGCAGGGAGACTTGAATCGAATGGGCATCAAAAGCACGGATTTTCTTCTTCAATACGCTTACAGGCCGATTCTCTACATCACCGCCTGCTTTGATATCCTGACTTTCGGGTAATATCTCGTACCGTAGCGTAACCTTTTTTCCATTTAGCACGGCTGTATTGAATTTCACTTCCAACTTTTCGCCGACCTCGGCCAGCTCAAATGGTTTTTCAAATGAAATAAAGGATACCGGAGCTGGCTCGGCACTTCCTTTCCAAGCCTGACTTATGGCCCAAAGGGTTTCGGTTTTTTCTTTGTATTCGGTGAAAATGCCATACCAAGTAGGTGTGGTTTCTTGTTTCTGCCCCCAAAGAAATACGTAAGACCCCATGCAGTACTTTCTTTCGGCCAAAATTTTATCATTATACCGATTTTTATAGCTCTCCGCTTTCTGGGCGCTGGTTTGTTCAATAGATGCACCCCACGGAGTCCGTTTTACTTCCCAATGCCCATTTGGTCCCCACTCGGTAATCATATAAGGGCCACCCCAACCAAATCGGCGTATCTGACTAGGTAATTTGTCGAGGTCGCCATAGGTGTTGATAGACAAAAAGTCGATACTGGGACACCGGGCTTTAATCAACTGCACTTCAATGGAGTCGAGTCCTGCCGTGATTGTGGTCGTAGGATGGTTTGGATCGAGCTCCTTAATCATTCGGGCCATATCTTCTACGGCATACCAAACATTGGTGTTTACATAATTTAAATCGAGCTCATTGCCTACACCCCAAGCCAAAAGCGCTGGATGGTCTTTGAGCGCCAATACCTCTTTGCGGAAGGCATCCTTTTGTCGTTGAACACTACTGCTGTCGTCGTAATCGAAGCCATGTCGTTCGTGCTGCATCCAAATCCCCATCATGACCGTAAGGCCGAGTTTATGGGCTTCATCAAGCAGTAATTTGCCATTTTCTGTTCCCCAAGCACGAATGGAATTTCCGCCGGCAACGACTACCTCATCTAAATACACCGAACCACCCGCACCTTTTACATAATAAGGCACTCCATCACGGTAGATGCTCCACTGTCCTTGTTCATCCTGCCTTATTTCGGTACGTATAACCTGCGCATTTAGCCCGCTGTTTACTAAAAACAGCAACGTAAGCACAAGGATAAACCTACCGACAACCATACGCATTTTTTGATTTCACTCAACAAGTTATAGTATATTTTACAATTTCTAAATGTTAGCATATTTTTTTTCTCCTGCTTCCTTCAGCAGCACTTCGTATAAAGTACGAAAAAGCGCAAATGAACAGGGCAGGCATTGAAATTGAGGCTCAAGGCCTAAATGGCAAAACACAAATTACGCGCGCACCATAGTGATCCCCTGAAATAATTCAGTAGCAAACGCTAACATCGACTATTAACCCATTCGATGTTCATTCTACCACTCGAAACGTTACGCAAATCGTTTTGCCCTGCATAAAATAAAACTTCACTCAAACGCGCCAAAAGAACGCTGACGCGCAGATTATGCAACCATTGACCAGCACTATATAATTTTGGAGTTAATCATGGCCCCACCTGTTCCGTCATTTTCGAAAATGAACCCATGGAAAAAATACTATGGTTCAAAACCCAAGACCGTTTACAGCTACATTTTTCAATTGGAAGGAACTAACGACCAGTATATTTCAAGGTCTGTTCATCACGGCAGGCACTTTTTTTGCGTACCAATATGCTATTATCCTAGGCTTTGATGAAGCGCTCACCCGAACCATGGTCTTCACAGTCTTCATCACCGCCAACGTATTCCTCACCCTCGTAAATCGTTCCATTTACTATTCCATTTTCACTACATTAAAATACAAAAACAATATGGCGCTTCTCCTTATAGGCATCACATTAAGCATAACTGCATCCCTTTTGTTTTTCCCTCCCCCTACGCGCTTCTTTAATTTTGAAACACTCAATTTATCGCGATCCACCAGCTGCATTTACATCGGATTTATAACCGTAATGTGGTGTGAATTGGTAAAAATAAACACGCGGTATAAAGCAATAAATAACCATTAAGGACCACAATCAACCGATACAAATAGAATTCCTATTCCACAGCCAGTGTAAGGAGCGGTAGAGGCACCAAGCCACTTAAAAGTAGGAACTTTGATATAAATTACCCCTTAGATGTAACGCCAAAATAGCCGTGTTGGCAGATATTCACCTAGTCATCTGTTTTATAAGTCAAACAACACCGCTGTGAAAATCAAGACAAGAAGCCCACCATGCTTATGTATTCCAAACCAACTTATTGCAAGGAATACTAGCAACTTAAAGTGGCCGTATATTTTAAAGACCCGAAACGTTTAAGCTGCCCATAAAAAGAGTTAGAAAATACATTTCTCCAGATGCTGCGTTGGTAAATATGTAGCACATATGGTCGCAAAAAGTTGCGCGTTATTTTTTTTATAGGTCATACAAATTCGAGGACGCACTGCTAGCTAAAGACCAGGAGGCGTGCCAAAAGTCGTCTGATAAAAGCGTATCCAATACCTACCGACAGCCTTGGCACAAAAAAGAAGCTGGCTAAAAATCAAAATACCTAGGACTTCAGTGGTATTGATACCACATCTGAAACTCCTGGCGAGAAGGAATAAAATCATCTTTATCAAGCCAAATGAGGGCGCCGTTTAGGATAAAACAATCACTGGACAAAATAGCAGCCGAAACACAAGGAACATTTGGCCTCGACAAATAACCAAACAATAAAACGACTCAAAGACAGCATCAATAACACCCAAAAAAAAGGAAAACCCCTAACTGATTGAGCAGCATCAAAGGCATAAAAAACCTATTATAAAATATATATTCAAATGATTACAATCAAAAAAGAAGGTATTATACTAGAACCAACCGAACTAGATTTTGAAAATGATGGCGTACTCAATCCAGGCATCATTCAAGAAGGAAATACAGTACATATGTTCTACAGGGCGGTACGCAAAGGGAATTATTCAACTATCGGTTATGCCAAATTATCGGGACCATTAAAAATAGTAGAGCGGAAAAAGGAGCCAGTTATCGTACCAACTACCAACGATGAAATCCATGGTGTTGAAGACCCCCGTATTGTAAAAATTGACAGTACCTATTATTTAACTTACTGTGCTTATGATGGAATAAATGCCTCTGGATCCTTAGCAACATCAGCGGACCTGCTACAATTTGAAAAACATGGCACAATTGTGCCTCAAATTACATATAAAGAATTCAAAAGACTAACAGAATGTAATAGCCGATTGAACGAAAAATATGAAAGATTTCATGCACACCACAACAAAAAAAATAATCCAGAGAAACGAATATTGCTTTGGGACAAAAACCTAATTTTTTTTCCTAAAAAAATCAAAGGGAAATTTGCCTTTCTGCATCGTATTAGGCCTGACATTCAAATTGCCTATGTAGATACGATCAAAGATCTCAACAAAGCCTATTGGGATGATTATTTATTACACTTTAATCAGCACGTACTTATGTCATCCCAACATGAACATGAGATTGGCTATATAGGCGGAGGCTGTCCACCCATAGAAACCAAAGCGGGGTGGCTCTTAATATATCATGGTGTACGCGATACCGCCCATGGTTATGTGTATAATGCCTGTGCAGCCTTGCTCGATTTAAAAAACCCATCTATAGAAATAGCGAGATTGCCTTATGCCCTTTTCGCGCCAGAATTACCCTGGGAACTTAGTGGATATGTAAACAATGTGGTTTTCCCAACGGGCACATCCCTCTTCAAGGGCATATTATACATCTATTATGGCGCTGCAGACAAACGCATCGCTGTAGTATCTGTGCATTTGGAAGAACTCTTAGAAGAATTATTACGCTTTAAAAAATAACCAATGACCACCAATGAAATATTAATAATAACCTCCTTCCCGCCAAGAAAATGTGGAATTGCAACTTATAGCCAAGATTTAATCAAAGCCATTGAAGACAAGTTCACAGACGGCTTTACCATCAAAGTATGCGCATTACAAAAGCAGAATGTAATGCTCGAATACCCCTCAGAAGTTAAATATATTTTGAAGACTTGGTTAAAAGCGGACTACAAAAGACTCGCCCTTGCAATTAATGAAGATTCTAACATTAAGATTATCTACCTAGAACACGAATTCGGTTTGTACGAAGGCAACTTAGGTGCATATATTCTCGATTTCCTATCGGCGGTTACTAAACCAGTCGTTACCACTTTTCATACTGTATTACCTGCTCCCAATGAAGAGCGGAAGGAGATGATTCAAAAAATTACGGCCTTATCCGCAAGGGTCATCGTTATGACCCAACTTTCTGCCAATATTTTAAAAAATGAATATGGTGTAGATAAGGAAAAAATAAAAATGATCCCCCACGGAACACACCTCATCAAGCCACTACAGTTAGACTTAAAAGAAAGTATTCCATTTAAAAATAAAATCATTATATCCACTTTTGGCTTAATTAGCGAGGGAAAAGGAATAGAAACAGCCCTAGATGCACTGCCGCGAATAAAAGACAAATTCTCTAATGTTTTGTACTTAATTATTGGGAAAACACATCCTGAGGTTGTTAAGAGAGATGGGGAGGCCTATCGGGAGTATTTACATGCCAAAGTAAAAACATTAAAATTGGAGCAAAATGTTATTTTCATCAACAAATACCTCGATTTAGACATCCTCTTGGAGTATTTACAACGTACCGACCTCTACTTTTTCACTTCCAAAGACCCCCTACAAGCCGTGAGCGGAACTTTAGTCTATGCACTTTCAGCCGCTTGTCCGGTGCTATCCACGCCCATTCCACATGCCATTGAGCTCCTAAATGGGGCAGGAATGAATTTTGACTTTGGGAATGCCGATCAACTCGCCGATGCTGCCCTACTCATATTATCCAATCCGGTTATGATGGAGGAAATGCGGCTTAACGCCTTGCACAAAATTAGTCCAACCGCCTGGCAGAATGCAGCTATTGCACATATGCGAATCGCCGAAAAAAGTTTGAAAAAAACGAGGTTTTTATTGAATTATAAAATTCCAGAAATTAATTTAAATCATATCGAACGCATGACAACGGATTTTGGCATGATTCAATTCGCTAAAATATCCGACCCAGAATTATCATCAGGGTATACCCTCGACGACAATGCTCGGGCCTTGATTGCCGTGGCCAAACATTTCGAGTTAACTGGGAAATTCAGCGACCTGCCTTTAATCCAGATATATCTAAAGTTCATGTTGTTTTGCCAACAAGAAGACGGCACCTTTCTAAATTATGTTGGCACAGACAAACAATTTCTAGCTAAAAACAAAGATGAAAACCTCGAAGATGCCAATGGAAGAGCCATTTGGGCATTGGGAGAATTTCTATCCATGAAGCAATTATTGGATTTTAATTTACAAGCGCAAGTAGAGTCGGCTTTTGAAAAAGCTATTCAATCCATCCGCCTGCTACAATCACCTCGTGCGCTGGCTTTTTGTATTAAGGGTTTATACTATTATTACCAATTCAAAAAGGATGAAGCCATATTGCAGCTTATCACCCAACTGGCTGATAATTTAGTCTCCAAATACCGTGGCATTTCAAGTGAAAAGTGGCATTGGTTCGAAGATTATTTAACATACGGCAATGCAGTGCTTTCAGAAGCCATGTTATTGGCAGGAATATGTGCGAAAAGCGATTTATTTAAGCTTATTGCCTTAAAATCCTTTGACTTTTTACTCGAAACCACCTTTAGTGGAGATAAAATCAAAGTTATTTCCAATCAGGGTTGGCACAATCGCGGAATGGATAAAAACGAATACGGAGAACAACCTATCGAAATAGCTTACACTATTTTAGCGCTTGATTCCTTTTATAATTTCACTAAAACCAAAGCCTATCTAGATAAAATAAAAATTGCTTTTAATTGGTATTTGGGAGAAAACCATTTACATCAAATCATTTACAATCCCGTTACAGGGGGCTGTTACGATGGTTTGGAAGAGCATCAGGCAAATCTAAATCAAGGGGCCGAAAGCACCATATGCTATTTATTGGCAAGATTGACTGTAGTAAAAAACGGAGACAACTAAATACCAAAACGGTTGACATGCGGTCCAAAAATTAACTAAATAGCTATCCCACCACTGGTCGTGAGCGCACGATGTTCAATGCAAGCCCAATAAAACGATTGTAGGGATATTATTTAGGCACAGGTAATTGAATTTTTATTCCTCCCCTGTGTCGTCAAAAGGATGCGTCGCATCTTGACCGTATAGGATGTTAAGAAAATCGTCGCGACGCAGGCTGTAGGCCCCGCTGGTTTTGTTGCTGAGGACAATAATGCAGCTCTCGTCCTGGGGCAGGTGTACTAACATCGACTTAAACCCACGCCACCAACCCATATGAAAGTTGACTTGGAACCCGGCTGGATGATCATACATCCGCCAGCCAAAACCATAATTTGAACCCCGCTTTTTATCGGGATTATGGGGCTGTAGCGCCCGCATCATGGTCTCGGGTTTCAACAGTGTGTGATGAAATAACGCTTGTTCCCAGCGGTACAAATCCTCGACACTGCTATATACCCCCTTGTCGCCGGCAACACCATTAAAATAATAAACTTTAGTGATAGGATTAAAATACCCCGAATGACCTTGCAGCGTTTTATCGAGCTGTTTTTCTTTATTTGAGTCAAACACAAAACTGTCCTTCATACCCGCTGGCTTAAAGATGTTTGCCGCCATATACTTCTGGAAACGCTGACCGCTGACTTCTTCAACCAAACAAGCCAGCAACACATAACCCGTATTACTGTAATCGTAACGTCGGTTTGGAGGAAAAAAGGGTTGAAACTTATTTCGAATGATTTCTTCGAGCACTTTTTGGTTATCGATATACGTGTTGCGGTCGCGGTAAAGTGCATCTAAATCATACATATAGTTCGATAATCCACCCCTGTGGCACAACAACATACGTGGTGTGATACCTCCATGCGGAAAATTAGGCCACCAATGTTGAAGTTCCTGGTCAATATCCAATTTGCCCTGCTCGTACAATTGAAGTACGGCTACGGCGGTAAACTGTTTTGATACCGAGGCCAATTCAAAAACGGAGGAGGTAGTCAGCGAATCTTTTGACCGTCGACCTTCAATGCCAAAGGCTTGGTTGTAAAGTAACGCACCCCTGTGAGCCACCAATACCGCACCATTAAAACCATTACGCACCGCCCTTTGCCTTACCAGCGAATCGATGGAGGCGGTTTTGCACGCCATGGTGGTGGCATCATTCAAAAAGCGAGGTGCACCCACCCGTACCGCGGCTGGATCTGTCGGGGGTGTTGGCTGTTGACAGGCGAAAAGCCCGAGCAAAGTCAGGAGGAGAAGTTGCCTTCTTCTTCCCCTCACTGTGCCAATATATTCCCGAGGGCGTTGTCGTAGAGGTCGGCTATACCTTGAATATCGCCGTAATTTTTGCCGTCGATGCTGATTTCGCCCGTGGTTACTTCTCCCAATAAACGATAAGGCAATTCCATGGCTTGAAGTATCCGCTCCAGTATAGGCTGTTCGTGTGGATCGATGGTTACCACTGCCCGACTTTGCGCCTCACCGAATAAAAAAGCGTCTTTACGCAAATCCGCAGCTGTGGTGATTTTAAAGCCGAGTGAATTAAAAAAGCCCGATTCAATGAGGTTTATATACAAGCCACCGTCAGAGATGTCGTGCATCGACTCCGCAATTTGTTTGCTGCGGATACGCTTCAAAGTTTCATGCAGTTGCAGTTCTGCCTCGATAGTAAACTCCGGACAAGTAGAATGTTTAATGCCGTGATAGCTGTAGCTATACTGAGAGCTGCCCATATCGTTGCTTTGGGCGCCGAGTACA
>Ga0105055_10005385_pt1 | contig 18082 bp, 11 predicted proteins | sample BON03_FD_78090 | JGI IMG/M metagenome (GOLD analysis project Ga0105055, IMG submission 78090) | Freshwater microbial communities from Lake Bonney liftoff mats and glacier meltwater in Antarctica - BON-03 | ecosystem: Environmental > Aquatic > Freshwater > Ice > Glacier meltwater | place: Lake...
CAGATCATTTATCGCAACTGCTATTAAGCAGGGCGCTGATCCCGTCGAAGAACTCGTCGGATTGTTTACCCCAAATAGCGAAGAGTATATGAGACTCGCTCGACACCCTGAATAGTTACGAATTCCTTTGCTGTAAAGTTAATTGGCGTTTTCTTTGCTTCCAAAGAAATTTGCACCACACCGTATGTCGAAGAAAAAACAAAGCGCCAAACAACCCCAAACGCAGCCAAGAAGCACGACCACTGCTCCGAGTGCACCACCCATTTCCGACAACATGCTGCTGCTCGGATGCCTGGTAATCACCTTCGCCGTATTCGCCAATACCCTCAGCGCAGGTTTCGTCAACTGGGACGACCACGGCTACCTATGGCTCAACCCGCTGGTGCAGCCGCTTTCCGGCCAGGCCATCAGCCAAATGTTCACGGGGCATACTTGTGGCAACTACTCCCCGCTGGTAGTGCTCACCTATTGCATGGAACATTCCCTCGACACCATCGTGAAGCCGGGCGCGATGGTGATGGAGAATTTCAACCCCTTTGTGTATCACCTGAGCAATGTGCTGTTGCACCTCGGCGCTACCGCCATGACCTTCTTTTTCCTCCGGGCACTGGGATTGCGCAGTTGGGCGCTGGCGCTGGGCACGGTGCTGTTCGGCATCCACCCCATGCGCTGCGAGAGCGTGGCTTGGGTTACGGAGCGCAAGGACGTGCTGTACGGCCTGTTTTACATTGCAGCATTATTCACCTATTGGAAATACATCAGCGAAAAGGAGGGTAAAACACGCTGGTTCCTGCTGACCATGGGACTGGGTTTACTGTCCTATTTCTCAAAAATACAGGCGGTATCCCTGCCGCTATCCTTGCTGTGCCTCGATTATCTGGCAGGCAGGGACCTGAAAAGCATGAAGGTTTGGATGGAAAAATTGCCGCTTTTTGCTCTTTCACTGGTGATTGGCCTGGTGGGCATCCACTTCCTCGGCGTGGCCGAAGGTTTAAAAGACTCGGGCTACCCGATGGTGGATCGGCTCTTTTTCGCGACGTATTCGCTGTGGATTTATTTGTGGAAATTGGTGGCGCCTTTTAGCTTGTCTGCCTATTACCCCTATCCGAAATTGGGGGCCATACCCGTGCAGTACTACCTCACGCCCTTCTTGCTGGCCGCTGTTGGCTGGTGGGTATGGCGCAGCGCCAAGCACGGCCGCGACATTGTGTTCGGCTTCCTGTTTTTTATGGTCAATATCATGTTTGTGTTGCAATTCAAAGGGGCGGGCAAGGCGTTTATGGCCGACCGTTTCACCTACATCCCTTACCTGGGGCTGTTTTATATTTTGGCAAAAAAATACAGCGACATCACGGAAGGGCGCATCAAATCCGCTTTTTCGACTGCCTTGCCCTACATCGCTGCTGGCTTTGTTGGTATGTGTGCCGTGCTGACTTTCCTCCAAAACCAAACCTGGCAATCCAGCATAAGCCTCTGGGAAAACGTGACCGCCAAACACCCCAGCGATGCCCTTTCCTGGAATAATATGGGGCTCGCCTACCTTGATCTTGATGATGCCGACAAAGCGTACCAGGCATACGAATCGGCCCTCAAAGCAGAACCGCAACATTTTGACGCACTGTTCAACATGGCCGTCACCCTCAACAAGCAAAAGAAATACACGGAAGCCATCAAGTTTTACGACCAAGCCCTGGCCGTAAAGCCAACTTACGCGGATGCTTACTTCAGCCGCGGCCAAGTGTACACCAATGCCAATGAGCCAGAAAAAGCCAGCGCTGACTTCCAAAAAGCGCTTGAGTTGGGCATCAAAATGCCCAAGCACGAAGTCATGGCCGCCATCGCGAACGCCTATTCCATGGCCAAACAATACGACAAGGCCATCGCCGCCTACGATGCCGCGATCAAGGAAAAGCCCGAAGCGGACTACCTGTTCAAAAAAGGGAATTCGCTCGCTGCTACCGGTCAAATGGACGCTGCCATCGCTGCCTACGACGCTACCATTGCCGCCATGCCCGATTTCGCGGATGCCTGGAACAACAAGGGGAATGCACTGGCATCTATAAAAAGATTCCCAGAAGCTCTGCTGGCTTTCGAGCAAGCCATCAAGCTCAAGCCAGATGCGGGTAATTTCCGCTGCAACAGAGGCCTCGCCAAACACGGCATGGGCGACCTCGCAGGCGCCTGCGCGGACTGGCAGGCAGCCGCGATGGGGGGATATGGGGCTGCGCAGGGGCTTATTCAGCAATTTTGTGCTAAATGAGGGTTCGGGTTTCAGGTTTCAAGGTTTCAGGTTTACGCGGGTGGCTCGTAACTAAGAATACTATTTTCAATTTTAACAGAGATTTTTGTCAATATTGAAATTACGTGATCTAAAACAAACAAATCGCGTAAACCTGAAACTTGAAACCCTGAAACCCTAAAGTATCAGTATCTCGTCCGCAAATATCCAACTCTTATTCCCATTACAAGAATGCCACTCCGGGCATGTTTTTTGATTCACCGCCGTAACCCGTACATAGCGGACGGCCTGCCCGCTTAGGTTTGCTTTCACAGTGTAAGTGCTCTTTTTTCCATCAGGCGCGATTGGAATTACTTTCCATTCTATTTTTTGAAAATCCTTGCCGTCCTGGGATATTTCAATTACCACCAGTTTTGGAAAAAACACCCAGGATTGCTGGTCTTGCAGGAAGGAAACCTGGATGCCATCTGCATTTTGATCCTCCACCTCAACGGTTGCGATCATGTCATTCCCTTCGAAACCCAGCCAATTGTAGCGGTAATCGGTATCACCGATGAGTTTGTTGATGAGTTCCTTGGGGTCCCCCTTGGCGTAAGTGGGCGATGCGGGCTGTTCGAGGACGATGGAAGTTGCCCTTGAGTCCAGCGCATTGATGGCATTGTTGAGGTATGATTTGTAGTCCTGTACGTATTGCTGTGGGGTGTCTCCGTTTTCATTCAAGCGGTAAAAACCAACAAGTTCGCAGTCGTTTTTGAATTGGTTGAGCAGGTTGCCTAAAACATCATTCTTTCGTTTCAATATGGTTACTGCCCGGGATAAGGCATCCTGGGGATTGTACGGAACGGCTTTTATGCTTTCCAGGTAGGCAAACAGTTCTGGCAGCATCGCTGCTTTTAGGTGCATTTGTTGTGCGTCATCGCCTTTGGGAAAGTCGGTCAGGGCTTTGTGCCGTTGGTAAAAGCCATCACGCACAAAGGACTCGTTTTGGGGGATATCATAGATCCACAATTGGTTGCCGTGGGTTTCGAGCCGCGTTGTTTGATCGTGGATATACTGCCAAATGGCTGGGCGGGCGGGGCCGTAATAGCCATTGCCAAAATCGGTCAGAATGGAGTCCATGTTTGCCTTTGGGTTCCACATCAGTTTGGCCAGCAGGTAGGCCCGCATCTCGGAGAATTCGGAGCGATCACGTCCGCTGCCCTGTTCGAACATCATTTTTACCCCGTTTTTTTGAAAAAACTGCAGATTGGGCTGGAGTGTATGCCAGTTGGGAAATGGGCTGATGTAGCTTCGGAACTGCACGACATAATCCCAAATCATCAGGTTGTCGGTCAATTGCGACCATTCCAGCACGTCGCGGGCGAAATCCGGGCAGCCGGCTTCGATGCTTTGTCCCCGGTTGCATTCGATGCTGCACAAGCATACGCTCACGTTTCGCTCTACCTTGATGTTTTTAGGGGCTTGGCGGGTATATTGGTAGGCTAGGGTGGAAATGGTGCGGTACGGGAATGCCTTGGCCACGCGGTTTACAAAAGCGATGAGGGTGCCAGCGGGGCTTCCGTAATGTGCGTCGGCGTCGGCACAACGCGGGCATTTGCAGTAGTCGTAGTTGTCGTTTTGGCTGATCGACCAGTATTTTGCCTCCGTATTTTTTGCCATCATTTCCCGGAGCTGGGAAACAACAATTTGTAAGACGGTGTCATTGGAAAGGCAAAGTTGACCAGGGGAACGCTGGGTGCCGTTGAAGGCAAAATATTCCGGATGCTCTCCAAAGTATTCGTCTTTTGGACAGAGTTTTTCAAAGGTGTGCACAAACATACCCCACTCTTTGTTTTTCTGCTGGTTGGTTTTGAGCTTGTGCCAGCGCGCCCAGCTTTCATCAAAGGCAGGTTCGTACCAAAGTTCGCGGTAAGGGAAGGCGGGTGCTTCTGTTTTCGCGGCATAAGCAGGCAGTTGTATATTTTTTATAGAAGGGATAAGCGAATCCCGTGGGCTGTATTTTCGGCAGCCAAGCAATTCCAGGAAGCTGTAAACGCCATATTCTGTTCCCATTTCGCCGCCGCCAGCAATGGCAAAGGCTTTTTTGTTTCCCTGCAAAAAATACGCGTCAAAAGGCAGGTTTGTGGGTATCTCAAGCCCATATTTAACAGCTGCCAGGCAATTCCCTACAAAAATGGGTTGCACTTTTTTTGGCACTTTGGGTTGAGATGTGATGGCGATTTCTTGCCCCGTAATTTTTCCAAGGTAATGTTGCAATACCTGGGCAGCCCTGGTTTCAGGTGCTGTGGGTGATTCGGGTAAAAAAATGGCCGTGCGTTGTGCCGAAAGGCTTGCTGCGAACAAATAGAGCAACAAAAAATAGAGGAAACGTTTCATCCGGCAAAATTAAGATTTGAAATGTAAGCAGCGGTAGAACACATAATATGTGTTGAAAAAACCTTTGTGTTAAAAACACTAAATGTTCGCCGCGAATGGACTAGTGAGACAGCTTATTTCCCAAACGTCAACGCGTCGCCAACGCTTACTGTTGCCCCACCTTCACCCATCCACACCAAATTTTGCCCGAAGTAAATTTTGCGCTCAAAGTTTCGATAGGTCGCCAAGGTTTTCATGGGCTCAGCAGTGCGTATGGCTGTTTCTTGATCGGTGGTGGGAATGATACAACGATCGCAAGGTTTTACGCCCCGAAAAGTTGTTGTGCCAATTTGAAAGTCGATCCAGCCATCTTCTTCAAATGCTTGCCCCCCGGTAAAAACAAAATTGGGCCGAAAACGATTCATGGGCAATGGCTCCTGAAGCCGGGCATTCAAATCATCCAAGGAAGCCTGGCCTATAATCAAGAAGGGAAAACCATCGGCAAAACTGACGTGCTGCCCTTTTGGCGCATAGCGCGCATCGGCCCAGCGCTGGGTGGATTCAGGCATCCGCACCAAGCGTAGCGTTTGACCTAATACGCGAGAAAACCAGTCGTTTATTTCTTTTGGAAGCACGGCTGCGGTGCATGTATCGTCCCAGATATCCACAGTTTCCTGCTTCATATCTTTCAAAGGCAATGCTAGCGGAATGAGCAGCACATCAGAAGGTTTGTTTTTGTGAAATACCTGAAGATGCGCTGTATCAATCGCCGTTCGAAGCAAGGCCATTTCAGCAATTTCCCGCTGTGATACAAAGCGCCCCGCCTCATCTACCAGCATCCAGCGCCGATCATGTTGCAGTCCGCGGATTTCAACCGCAGAAGTTTGGGGGGAAATGCCACCCAGTGATTTGATGGGGTAAATCCAGATTTCAGACAGTGTATACATTTCTCACGGTTGACGGTTGACGGTTGACGGTTGACGGTTGACGGTTGCACAAGCTTTGTACTTACTTTTGGCATTTGTTTTTCAGCACTTAAGCCAATATTATTTCAATTTTTCGATTCTAGTGCTGAAATACAATCCTTAGCTAAGGAGAAGATGGTGTTCAAACAGTCTGCCGTTTTCGTAAATGTGCTGAAAAACAAATGCCAAAAGTAAGTACAAAGCTTGTGCAACCGTCCACCGTCCACCGTCTACCGTACAATCCGTTTAAGCTTAACCCCTTCTACTGGTTCCAGCACCAGCGGTGCCTGCTCTATGTCAACAGAATCTGAATCAAGGCCGAACCAGTTTTTGGGGGAGGACACCCAGCCTTTTACGGTGAGGTAGATGGATAAAATAAACTGCTCTTTCCAGGGAAGTTCGTTTTCGTTTGATAAAAACTCCTGAATGATGACAAATCGGAAGTCGCCAGTGGGGTACTTGCTGTGCTGGGTATGGTAGCGGGAAAATATGGATAGTTCTTCGTTTTCAACCATGTCTTCCACCACTTGTTTCATGAATAGGTTCATGCGTTGTTGTACCCGGAAGCCAAGGCGAAGGTTGATTTTGTACACATCGTCGTTGGCGTAAGTATTCACTTCGTATTCCATGGTAAAGGGCTCTTCAGTGGTTTCAATATGCACAAACCAGTACACATCAGCACGTTTGGGCTGCGTTTGCAGGATGGAGTACAGTACTTTTTCCTCAACTTTATAGGGGCTTTTGGCGGCAGTGAGGAATACCAGATTGGTGGCATATTTCGGAATATTGGAGTCGTTGCTCAACACGATGAGTTGGTCGAGATAGTCCTTGATGATGACTTCGTCGGTGTAGCTTTGGCGAATTTCTTTGGCATTTACCCATAAAAACATCATGCTGAACAACAAAGAAGCCACAATAACGGTGACGTAGCCGCCTTCCATAAACTTGAGGGTATTGGCAACAAAAAAGCCGCCTTCCCATGTCAGGTAAAAAATCAAAAACAGCCAAATGATCCAGGCTTTCACCCGATGTATCACAAAATAATTGGCCAACAAAATGGTGGAGCAAAGCATTGTGCAAACAACGGAGAGGCCGTAAGCTGCTTCCATTTTGGAGCTTTCCTGGAAATACAGCACAACAGATACACAACCCAGCCAAAGAAATGTATTGACCCCGGGAATATAAATCTGACCTTTCAATTGTGTTGGGAATTTCACCGTCATTTTAGGCAAAAATCCGAGCCTGATGGCCTCTGAGGCTAAGGTAAATGATCCCGAAATCATGCTTTGGCTGGCAATAATGGTCGCAAAAGTGGCAATGATGATCCCAGGCCATAAAAACCAATGCGGCATGATGCCATAGAACGGGTTTTCATCCAATATTTTCCCCTCGTGGTGCAGCAACCAGGCAGCTTGCCCAAAGTAGTTGAGCAACAAACTGGTTTTGACAAAAATCCAGCTCACGCGAATGTTCTCTCGACCGCAGTGCCCCAAGTCTGCGTACAGGGCTTCTGCGCCAGTGGTGCACAGGAATACCGCTCCCATGACATAAAGAAAGTTGGGGCTGTGGTACAGCAGTTCAAAGCCATAATATGGATTAATGGCTTTGAATATTTCTGGGTAATGGATGATTTGCCCAATGCCCAGAACCGCAAGCATACTGAACCAAACCAGCATCATCGGGCCAAAACTGCGACCCACTGTAGCTGTGCCAAATCGCTGGATGTAGAACAAGGCCGAAATAATGGCAATCACAATGCCGATGGTCGGCAAGCCGGGGTATTTAATCGCCAGACCTTCAATAGCCGATGAAACGGAGATCGGCGGGGTAATCATACCTTCCGCCAACATGGCAGCACCGCCCAGCAAGGCCGGGAACATCAGCCAACGCCGCCGCCTTTTTACCAGAGAATACAAGGAAAATATACCCCCCTCCCCATTATTGTCGGCGCGCAACACCAGAAAAACATACTTCAGCGTGGTTTGGATGGTCAATGTCCAAAAAACCAGGGACAAACCGCCCAAAACGGTCATTGCATTAATGGTTTTTCCTTCCCCGACGATGGCTTTCATTACGTACAGCGGCGAGGTGCCGATGTCGCCGAAAATGATGCCGAGGGTAATCAATAAGCCTGCTTTTGACAGGCGGTGGTGTGTGTTGTGGGAGCCCATTAATTATAGGATTGTGCGGAGTTTGGGCAAAGGTCATGCTTTGTTGGATAAATGAAAGGAAATATATTTCCCTAAGTACCGTAGTTTTGCCGATCATATTATCCGACGCAAGTGCCAAACTGGCCACTCTTCCGGGTATATTTAACTCAATTCATTGATAATGTACACATTCGCACACATTTTTCTTCAAGCATCCCCAGGTGGCAGCTGGCTTGGAATGCTTTTTCCTCTGGCTATTATTGCCGTTTTTTACTTTTTTCTCATTCGCCCTCAGGTGAAAAAACAAAAAGAAGTTCAGAAATTCCAGGAAAACCTGCGTGAAGGCATGGAGGTTGTTACAAATGCGGGCATCATCGGCCGCATCACCAAAATTGATGGCGCTATCGTGCGCATAATGGTGGATGAAAAGACCTTTATGCGGATAGTGAAGTCGTCGATCCAGGGAGAGTATAATGGTTGATTTCGTTGTTGGTTGATTGTTGTTCGTTCGCGTTGTTTTTTGGCCGACGAATAGGTAGCGCGATTGGCAGCTCCGCCAGAAAGCAAATGTCATTGAATTAGCGATTTTGACCACGGTCCTGCCGAGTATGTCTCAACTGAAAAAATGTCCAATGTCCAATGTCCAACAAGGAGCGCCCAATATTCAAGTGGTGGAACGCCTGTCATATTATTAAGCAAACCATATACATCGTTTTCTTAGGTTTATCGAGTAAACGAGGTGTACGTTTAATACTTGGATATTGGACATTCCTTGTTGGACATTGGACGTTAATTTTTTAGCGAATGGCGCCAAGCACCAACGAAAAACTAAACGCTCCGAAACTAACAACGAGCAACTATCAACTAAAAAACAACGAAATATGAAAACACTCGCTCCGCTCCTCCTCCTCCTCCTCCTCGGCAGCTGCATGCCAAGCACCAGCTTGCGCGTTTTGCAATCAGCCCAACTAACCGTGCCGGAACACATCAATACCATTGCCCTCATCGACCGCAGCAAACCTTCCAATGGTTGGTTGAATGCGCTGGAAGGCTTGTTTACCGGAGAAGCCATTGGTCAGGACCGCAGAAGCCGCCAGGAAGCCGTCAATGGCTTGACCAATGCACTGACCCGCACGCCCCGCTTTACAGTAAAAAATACGGGCATTGAAATGGCGGGCAGCAAAGCCGGGGGAAACATGGCGCGTCCTTTAGATTGGGCAGAAATCGAAAAAATCTGTAGGGACTATGGAACGGATGCTGTGGTGGCGATTGAGTCATTTGATTCCGACAACTCCGCCAGTGCCACCCGCCAGACGACCAAGCGAAAAGATAAAAGCGGCAAGGAGTACATTGATATCTCCTACAATTCGAGACAACGCACGGGTGTCCACATTGGCTGGCGTACCTACGACCCCAAGCGCAAGATCATCTTCGATGAATACGTGACAGACGACTACCTGGAGCGGACTGGCCGTGGCGATACGGAACGCGCGGCGCTCAGCAACTTGCCTTCTCAGGTTTCAGTGACCCGCGATGTAGCATTCAATGTTGGTATCGAGTACGGCGCACGCATTGCACCGCTGTATGTGTACGTGAGCCGTAGTTACTACAACAAAGCCAAAGGCTTTAAAGCCGAAATGAAACAAGCAGCCCGCTATTTTGAGGCCAAGAACATGGAACAGGCGACCAATGAGTGGAAAAAGATAATCGCCAAAGCCGGGATGACCCATAAAAAAGCTGCCGGACGCGCGACCTACAATATGGCAGTTGCCGCGGAGGTGAACGGAAACCTCGAAATCGCGCTCGACTGGGCTCAAAAAGCCTGGACGGCATACGGCAACAAACAAGCAAGATATTACATCAATACCATCAAAGATCGACAGAACGATTCGCGGAAAGTGGCATCTCAGATGCCGGGAAAGAAAGTGTAAACAATGGAAAATCAATCATTTACCACACAGCAGGGCAGCCTCTTGGAAGATGAGGTGAAGCAGCGCTTTGTGCCGTTTTTGAAAGATTTTTACAAGAACAGATACCAGTCGCAACCAGGCTCTATCACGGTGGAGATGGACAATGTAAGCGCTGAAGGCTGGGTAGCGGATGGCAAATTGTCGTTCCAAAAAGAGGATGGCTCCCCTTTTGTTTGCACCTACGAAGCCACTTCATTTGACAAAGCGGAAGAGGTGAAGTACAAGCTCAATACCCACTATTTTATTTGGGACTGTGTGGCTTTTGGTGCCGTCTGCGCGGCGGTCATGTACATGCTTTTTTACCAAACACGGCGGCTATGGCTGATCGAACTGCGTGGCTCCGGCAATATGGGTTTCGTGATCGGGATGTTTATTATTGGGTTTTTTGGCTGGTATTTCATGATGCAAAACTGGCGGAAGTACCGCTACATTTTCGCCATCCAGCAGTTCCGCCAATACTTCGCCGACGAACAATGGGTGGCTATTGCCGATGACGTATTCCCGGCTCCCAACGACCCGTACTACATCGAGCTGCGCAACCAATGCGTGTACAACGGCGTCGGGTTGGCCATCGTGCCCTTTGATGGCAACGTCCGCAAGATAAGCGACCCTTCCCGACTGGGTATTTTTGGCAAAGACCGTAAAATGGCCGATTGGGTGACCCGCGCCGAATGGTACAAAAAAGTGAGCCAGAACATGGGCTCCATGGCCGCACGCCGCCCAAAAGCACCGGATCAACTGACTGTGCTTTGGAACAAGGTCTACCGGCCATTTCACTACATGGTGGTCGACCCGTTTAACAAGTACGTTTGGAGTGCCCTCAACAAGCCATTGGGTGGAACACGATCTACGTACACCCGTTTTATGAGTTCACAGTCGGTGCAAAAATGGGTAACGTTTATGGCCATTGTATGCATCGCGCCTTTTCTCTACCAAGTGGCCAGCTACAAAACCGAAGATATGGCCGATTTGAAAAAGCTACAGCGCTGGAAGGGCGGGGAAAACCCGGAAGACCAGCGCGGCTACCTCATTGATGGTGCCGCCATTCCGTACGACGGCCAACCCAAGGCCATTCCGAAGCAATATCCCATCAAAAAAGAAGCAGAAGCACCTACAATTAATTTTTCGGGCGACGAAGACGATGGCCCCTCTATCACCATTTCCCGCGATGCGCCAGCAGCAGCAAAACCTGTCGTCAAAAAAGCCGCGCCGAAAAAAGCGCCGCAGCCGGTGGCCAAAATACCCGACGGCTGCCAATCTTTGAAAAAAGCGGGCTGGATCATCCAGGAAAGCTCCTTCAGTAGCCAGGAACTGGCCATCAATCGCGTGGCTGCTTTGAAAAACCAGGGGATAGACTGTCATTATGCCGCGCAGTCCTGCATCCCCAATAACAAGGCATCGGGGTATTTGGTTTGGTTGGGGCCGGTGCAGACTTCTGATGCTGCGGCCAGGAAGGCGGCGGATGGGTTTAGGAAGGCGCTTATCGCTGCAAAGCAGTCGAAGGGGAAGTTATTTGTGCGGTATTTGCGGTGATTTTCGTACATTTCGTCCAGAAACAATCCAAATCCTCCCGCCACCGCTGCCATGCGTAAAGTCATATATACCTTCCTGCTGCTGTCCTGCGTCACCCAATTTGCCTGCAAACGATCTCCCTATTCCCGCCCGGTGCAATACGTTGCTTACGTGGGCTTCAATTACCTCGATGCAGCAAAAAGCGCAGGCAACAACCACCTGGATTCCTTGTACATCGTGGCCTTGCAAACCTATCTGGATCGTGATTGACAATACCTGGGGAAAATACATCCGCAATGCCGCACCCATCATCCGCGATCAGCTGCCCGTTATTTTCATCAGTGCCGACCAAAACCGACTTGATTTTGGTAAAAACGCCATTTTTCTGCAACCCAACGACCCGCAGCCGAATTATTTTGTCCAGTTCCTGACCTTCAAGTCCAGTTGACCTTTTGTTTCCTTTTACCAAATGAACTTGGTTCACATCGAACATGTCAGGGTTTTAGTCAAGTTGAATTTGACTGTATTGCAGAAATGCACCATCCAGTTCATTTACATGCAGCGTAACTCGGCTCCACCCGGTTCAATAACAGCGCAAAGGCACCGTCTCCCGCGCCAATTTCGCCGACTTTGTCACCGGGCGCGAGGTCGTAGCTTATCAACTCCTGAAACAATTCGGTATGCGGGTTAATCTTGAAAGGAAACTCCGATGTCAAGGCACCCAAAAATATCAAATTAAGCAGGGCGGCGTTTTTTTCCATTATCGCCAAGTCCTCCCGTGTAAAATCCTGTGCAAGCGCAGACCCGCGCATATACCGCAAGGCCATTTTCCGGATAACGTTAAAGGAGTCTTTGTCAATCATGCTGCACTTTAGGGCATTGAGCATCAATGTTTCACTTTCTCCTTTCCTCGAACCCAGCATGTCCCATTTTTTTAAAAGCCCGTGCAGCTCTTTGACGGCATCCACGTTTTTCAACAACAGGTAGTCACGGTATTCAGAAATCTTATTGATCCATGCTTGTTTGGGTTGCGCGGATTCCTGACCGGTGACAAAGCCCGGAAGGTAGGAAAGCGTCAGGAGTAGCAGAATGATTTTGAAGTCGGGCATGGTTTTGTTGTATGGGAATGGCATGTTTTTTCGTAAAATGATCGAGAAACATGTCACGTAGTGTGGTTTTTGCGTCACCCACATTTTGGTATCGTCATCATTATTAAGCCAATACAAATAACTATCTGAATTACCCAAAAGGCTTTTGCGTAAGCCATTACGGCACTGCTCTTTTTCTCGTTTGAATCGTCCAAAAATTTGTCCCAGCAAGTCCCATCCTCAAAAATATGCTTGCGGATGTAAACGCGAATGGTTAATAACCGATTGGTGAACATCCAGATATTGAAAGCAAATAGCAAGGTGGTTACCAATGGGATACAAGCAATTGCAATATTCCATTGATCACCCGGGCTTATTGTTTCCTTGCTAAAAAGCCAAGCTGCTATTCCAGCCGTTACTGCCACTGAATACTTCTCCCGCTGCGAACATTCTGCCATGATGAACTCAACCTCCCGGTTGAGCTTTTCGTACTCCTTGAGTTGAAGTTCCTGTTGATAAGTCATAGGTATGCATTTTATTGATTTTCAATGATTTGCATCTCCTCCTCCCCCAAACCATACAGCCCATACACCAAACCATCCACCTCCGCCTCCAAAGCACTGGTGTCCGCTTGAGGGTCGGTTTGCTTGGCGGAGAGGATGCGGGTGACGAGGGCGTCTAGGTCTTTCATTTGAGAATTCAACGCATTTGGGATTGATATTTGTGAAATATATACAGGTTTATATTCAAAAAAACCGCCTTGTTTAGTTGATGAGTTTAGCCGCATGAAAAGGTCCGTGACTCTAGAGTTTAATATTGCCAATAAAAATTTGCTTTCAGACGCAATTATTGTGGTCTTGTCATTTGAATAAATCCCGTTTACATCAATTGTTAGCTCGGGCCTTTGAATTATTGCTGGAATAATAATTTTAGGGTTTTCAAATTCATTATAGTATTCACAGGCACGCAGTTCCCACCAATAATCACCTTGGTCTTGTCTTTTTTTTGCTTTGATTTCCTGGGGTTTTAACCATGAATAAATACCCGGAAAATTATTGGACATCCACTTTTCGGGCTCCATCCCATTCCGCTCCCGATTTGTCACCCCCTTCGCAAACAATATCAAATACTTATCACTCACCGGCATCTGATACCGCTTTATATCCCTGCCCGCCAAAAACGGCTTTATCACCTCCGCACTCCGCGCATCCTCCGCAATTAAACGCGCCCGCGTAGCGGCATCGATCACAAACGCCTCGTTCAAGCCAGTCTTAATGCCATAGTAAATCTTCCCCTGCACATATTCCCCCAGCGGCGTGCCCGCTGCCCGCAACTTATCCAGCAGTTGTTGCACCGCCTGGTTGCTCAGCGTCCAGCCCGTATCGCTCAAGCCATCCAAACCCACCTGGAACGCATGCTTGCGAATATACGCGCTCAAAGTGGTATCGTAATCAAGCGTGTCGATGTTGGCAGCCGGAAAAGTAGCCTGAGCTTTTGTATGGCTAAGTTCCAGCACACATGGGTAGGTCGTTGCCTCCTCAAACACCGGCAAGTCACCAAAATCGCTGATGCCTTCGATGCGGTGCCGTTTTACAAACTGCCGCAACTTGTCGCCATAACCCGCCCGCATCCATTTGTTGGGCAGTATGTAGCTAAACTGGCCGCCCTGCCGCAATATGCTCATGCCGCGCTCCACAAAATACACGTAGAGGTCGGCGGTGCCAGCAGCGGTTTCAAAGTGGTCTTGAAAATAGGCTTTGAAAGGTGTCAATTCCTCTTGTCGTATGTACGGTGGATTCCCCAGCACAACATCAAACCCGATAAATTTCCCCGCATCATCCAGCACTTCCGGAAACTCAAAACGCCATTCAAAAGCATTGATGAAAATCTTGTTGCTTTTTATGGCATCTATTTCAGCGCTCAATTTGTTGATTTCCTGTTCGATCTTGGCTTTTTCTTGCTCGCGTTTGACCTCCAATGAATCTTGCGGCGGCTTTTTCCCGCCATAAGGTACTTCTGGTTCAAACAGGAAATTACCCGTGAATCGGTGGTACAATTCGCTGGATAGCTTTTGCAAGCGCGATACTTTGGGATCGTTGCGCCCGATCTCGGTGCGGAAGTCGCCCTTGATTTCTGTAATCAGTCGGTCCAGCTCGCGTTTTTCTTCTTTGTCGGTAGCATGGTGGTATTTGCGCACAGCCAGGCGGTACATGTCCACGCTCCACTTGCTTTTTTTCAGGGCTTGTTTCAAATCTTCATCCAGCGCAAAACGGCTCACCAGCGAGTTGCCCGATTTGATGTTGATGTCGATGTTGGGCAGGGTCTCCAGGTTCTTGTACTGGCTTCCAGCCGTAAAATAGGCGTGCTTGAGCAGCTCTATCCAAAGCCGCAAACGGCAAATCATCACCGATTTTGGGTTGATGTCCACGCCGAACAGGCAGTTCTCGATCAGGGTTTGTTTTTCGTGAAACAAGGCTTCCTGCACACGCTGGGAATCCGTGTTGCCAGGCTGGTAAACAATGGGCTGGTCGGTTCTGGGGTCGCTGATGATCAGTTCGTCGTTGCCCACAGTAGCCTGGAGCGGCAGGAGCTTTCCGCTGGGGTCGCAGAGTATGCCGAGTTCGCTTTTGATGGCGATCAGTTCGTTGAGCGCGCTCACCAGGAAGTGCCCGCTGCCCACTGCCGGGTCGCAGATGTGCAGGCTGTTGATGAGGGTATTGGCTTCCGGGAGCGGTGTTTTGTAGCGCAACAGGGCGTTGTACAGGTCGGTTTCTACGTTGACACATTCCCAGCTGTACTTTTCGTTGAATTTTTGCAATACGCCACGGCGCAAGGTTTCCCGGCACATGTACATGGTGATAAAGCCGGGCGTGAAGAAGGAGCCGTCGCGGTAGCCGTTTATTTTTTCAAAAATCAGTCCCAGCACCGAGGCATTGATGACGGCGCGGTTGTCGGCTTGTACCCTTGCTTTTGCTTCGCTGCTGAAATCGTAGGCATCGAGGAAATCAAAAAGGTAGAGCAGGGTATTCATGTTGCCTTCCCGGCGTTTTCCGGCCCCGTCGCGCAACACGGTATTGGGTGCCAGGGGCATTTCCAACCGATCGGTCAGGGAAGAGACGCGCAGGGTGCGGCGCTCCAACTCCGACTGCTCGAACAAGGAGCTGTTCAGGTAAGGCACATCGCCGAATTTTTGCTGCACCGAGGCGCGGCGTTCGTTTTCCGGTACGGCCAGCACATGGAAAAACAGTTCGTTGAGTTCGTCGTAGTCCTTCACTTTTTCGGCTGCCAACAATCTGGCACCGCCGCTGCGCCAGCGCAACAATTGGCCTTCCAGGAGTTTCAGGAACAGGATGCGGTTGAGCCAGGTGATGCAAAGCTCCAGCGCGATGCTGAAGCGCTGGTATTCGGGCGTGTCGCCAAACTGGTCGAGTCCGGTGGCATCGCGCCAAACCCCACTTACTTCCAGCTCACTCAGGGTGTTTTCGAGCAGACTGCCTTCTTTACGGCGCTTGTCGGCCCGGTCGATGATCTTTTTGCCACCGGATTTCACTTCTTCCAGACCCAGGATGTACAGCAGCTCGTCGTAAAACTCCTTGTTCAGGGCATTGCTGTCGTTGGCAAACGGTCTTTTTAGGAGGTGCTCCGGGGAGAGTATCTTGTAGAGGTCAAGCAATTGCTCGTCGTCGTCGGGGTTGGTATTGGTGGCTGCTTCCGCGTAGGTGCGCAGGTCGAAACAGCAGCAAGCCAGTTCCGGCAATTGCTTTTCAAAAAACGGCGCGGCGATTTCCTTGTAAAACCAATCGGTATTGGCGGCGCCGAGCCGACCTTCCGACCAATCGCTGTATTGTTTCAGTAACTTGGTATTGGCGTACACGTGCCGCTCAAAATCGGCGGCATCAAAAATGTACCATTGATGGATGTCGGTGATGACGAGGTGGCGGATTTCCTTGTTGCCCAGCCCGACGCGCTCGTTGAGGTAGTAGCGCAGCAATTCCTGCAATGCTTTGGTATTGGGCTTGTCAGGCGCGATCATTTCCGCCTTGTTGCCAGGCTTTTTTGCCTCCAGGATCACGCCCACACTGTGCTTGGCCGTGCGGCCATTGTGGATTACCAGATCCTGCCTGTCTTTGGTATTGACAAAATATGTTTCGCGGTAATAAGCGCCTTTCAGAAAATCAGAAACGATATTTTTTAAGTGTTCTTCGCTTTCACTGGCCGAGTGGCCAATGAGTTCCAGCAAGCGTGCCAATTCAGTTTTAAAGCGCTCGATGTGGCCACGCGTTACATGTTGAACGCGGTAGGCGGGTTGTAGTGTTTTGGCTGGTGATTTCAGGATTAGTTTCACGGCAGATGAATGAGGGAGCTTTGATGTGATGCGTGCAATGATTTGGGTAGGCAATGATAGGAAATTCTACCAATCTGGCAAAGCGTCGTTTTAGTTTTTCTCAAAAATGGCAAGACCTGTCTTTTTCGATCGAAATCGGAAAAGACAGGTCTTGGCCTAAACTTCCTTGGTTTTACTAACCGGAGAAGCGAATCGCGGGAGGCTACATATTTCGCCTGCCCAGTGGAAATACCTTAACAAGCGGGGTCGCTTTTTTCGTTGAGGTGCTTTCCAGGCCGTCTTGTTTGTAGTTTTTGGCCCAAAGGCCGCCTTGCAACCCATGCCAGGTATCATAATTCTGAATAGATTCCGCCAATTGCAGGCAAAAATCAGTAGAAACGGCCTTTTCCGGATCGAATGCGATGCCGCATTTCAGGTTGCTGAACCAGCGCATCCAACCAGGTGATCCGATGGGGTTAGCCTTCAAAGTATCAGGGTCAAAGCGCGGGTTGATGGGCGAGGCTGCGGGATATTCAGCAGCGCTGTGGCAACTGTAGCAGGAGCTCACGGGATCGTCAACTGGACCATTCAGGCGGCCGTTCCAGCCGAGGTGTGTCGGCGGCAACTCCTTCGTATCCGGGTTTATAATCGTTTCCTTCAACGCTGGATTGATAATTGTGCTAACCGGTTGCGGATTGGAGGTATTGGTATTGTCTGTTGGGTCTTGTCCCCACATAATGCCGACCGGCACCAAATTATCCCATTTACTGGCCTGGTTCATGGCGCCGTTGTACTGGAAATTGCCGAATATCCAGCCAGAGGGTGCCCTGTCGTCCCGAATCATAATGTCCATTTGGATCAAGGCCATTCTAATAGGCTCCCGGTTAGTGTTATTAAAAGTATAGGTGGCGTATGCGTCCCACCATTGACCGTTTTTCAAAAAGGGAATGGTACTTTCCGCTTCGGCTTGTCGCATGGAAAGGAACAGGATTTTAAACAAAACAGCTCCGTTTTTGAATCCACCTTCCATCTTTTTGACATCCGGGTGGTCATGGTCTTCCCAAACGCGCCCGATAGTATATCCGGCTACGTCGTTGAAGAAGCCGACTGCCCAGGCGCCGCTCGAATCTGACAGTTGGGTCATGGCAAGTTGTTTTGGCTGCACAGGAGCCTCCTTGGTAAGTCCGTGATAGCCTTCGCGTCCATTAGGGCCAAAGTGCTGCCAGGGTACATGATACCAATTGCGCACCTTGTTGTTTTCGACGCGGAAATCAACCTCTGTATTGCCTTCAAAGCAGTATTGCCGCACAGCTAGCAAATACTCTTTCCGTAACTATACAGCCGCCTTCGGCGGCGAAAGCGTGAAAAAGCACAGATCAGAAAAAAAAGTGTTGCCAATATCTCAAAAGGCTGTATTTTTTGGGGTCTAAAAAGATGTTTCAATCGTGATAGAGTCTGATTACATAGCAAGAATAGCGG
>Ga0105055_10005397_pt1 | contig 18065 bp, 17 predicted proteins | sample BON03_FD_78090 | JGI IMG/M metagenome (GOLD analysis project Ga0105055, IMG submission 78090) | Freshwater microbial communities from Lake Bonney liftoff mats and glacier meltwater in Antarctica - BON-03 | ecosystem: Environmental > Aquatic > Freshwater > Ice > Glacier meltwater | place: Lake...
AGCCCGCCCGCCGCGTCGGCCGCCAGCTTCAGCCCCACCGTCCAGTCCGGGTCCCCGCCCGCCGACGCCTCGGTCGCCGCCAGGTCCCAGGCCCGCACCATGCGCGCCTCGCCCGGCACCGCCTCGGCGAAACCGATCCGCGCCACCGGGAACAGCGAGCCCTCGTCCGGCCGCGGCGCCTGCTGGTACAGCGCGTGCCATACCCGCGCCCCCACCGTCAGCCGCTTGCGCGCCAGCGCCGTCGCGTCCTCCCACTCCGGCCACAGCGCCTCCCCCGGCCTGCGCCCCAACGGATCGCCCTCCGGTTCGGCGAGCGCCGGCAGCCGCAACACGTCCCAGTTGTCGCCCGAAGCGAGCAGCCGCCCGCCCAGGTCGTCCTCGTGCCAGCGCGTCATCACCAGCACGATCCGCCCGCGCGGCTTCAGCCGGGTGATCAGCTCGGCGCGATACCAGTTCCACAGATGTTCGCGCGCCGGCGCGCTGTCCGCCTCGGCATGGCTCTTGATGGGGTCGTCGATCACCACCAGGTCGGCCCGCCGCCCGGTCACCGGGCCGTGGATGCCGGTGGCGAAATACTCTCCTCCCGCATTGATCCGGAACCGGTGCGCGGCATGGTTGTCGCGCGCCAGCCCATAGCCCAGCGCCTCGCTTTGCCCGGCCACCAGGTTGCGCAACTGTCGCCCGAAATGTTCCGCCAGTTCCGCCGTATGGCTCGCCGCCACCACCGAGCTCGCCGGATGGCAGCGCAGCCACCAGGCCGGGAAGATCAGCGAGGCATAGGTCGATTTCGCGCTGCCCGGCGGCATCAGCACCATCAGCCGGTCCACCGTGCCCAGCGCCACCTGCTCCAGCTTTTCCAGCAACAGCGCATGGTGGCGTGCCGGCGCCTGCCCGGCCGGCGCCAGTACGTGGCGGGCCCAGGCATCGAGCGACAGCCCGTCATCAGCCGCCACAATGTCTGGCGCCATATGTCGGATCCGGATCGGTCTGCGGTGAAGGGGAATGCGCGCCGGGGCGCCGCACTGGTGTGCCGCACAAACCGTCGATCATGGCGCTTTGTATACGCCGAACCGGGGCGGATGGGAAGGAAAATTTTCCATGTGCAGTAATTTTTCCTGTCCGACGCCGAAATGTGGCAAAAAAGGGGCATTCCGAGAGGGAAAAATCCTAGCCCGCCAAACTCCCCCGAAACCGGCCCCCGCGCCTCGGAACCCCCCCAAAAAATGCTGGCAGATCAAATGCCTAGCCTGCCAGTCCAGGGGTCAATAACACGTTGCGAACCAGTCATGACAGCCCCGCCGCACAGCACAAACCGCCGCCCCATAAGAATCAAGGGTTGATCCGCGGTGCAATGACCGTCTCAATGCCCCCCGCCCGGGGCCGATTTAAGGGCGGGCCCAAACGGACCGACTGCGGATTCTGCCCCCGGAACAACCTCCGGAACCACCCCGCCGCCGGCCACGCGGAAGGAGAGCACGATGAACTGCATCGCCGTAAGGCCAAGGGCCGCAGGACCCCGCGCCATGCGCGCCCTGGCCGCCTGCGCCCCCCTGCTGATCGCCCTTGCCGCCCCCGCCACAGCCGGCGAAGGCGTCGACACCGCGCCATACGCCCCCATCGTCGCGGCCCCACCCGTCAGCGACCACGCCTTCACCGTGGCGATGGCAGCGCCCTCTGCAGCGGACCAAGCGGCCCCGGTGGCGCTTTACGCCACTCCCATCGCCATGCGCGCCGGCATCCCCGCCCCCACCCCGCTGCCCGCCGGCCCGGTCCACACCGCCCCGGACGGAAGCTGGGCACAGGTCGGCATCGCCTCCTGGTATGGCGGCGCCCGCTGGCAGGGCCGCCCCACCGCCAGCGGCGAGCGGTTCGACGAAGCCAGGCTCACCGCCGCCCACGCCTCCCTGCCCATCGGCAGCCAGATCCGCGTCACCGTCGCCGACACCGGGCGCAGCGTCGTCGTCACCATCAACGACCGCCCCGGCACCCGCACCCGCATCATCGACGTCTCGCGCGCCGCCGCCCGCGCGCTGGGCATCGTCGGCCGCGGCCTCGCCCGGGTCAGCGTCACCCCCAACTGATCCCGGCGACTGATCGCGGCCGCTCCGCCGCAAATCACCGCCACTCCCCACCGCCCGCCGCGCCCCAGGGCGCGGGCCGCTCGCATGCGCACACAACGCACAATCGCGCATTTGAAATGAAAATCCAGGCGCGATGCCACAGTTACAAGATATTTGAACACAATTGTCTGTAATCTACCAATATATGAACAAACAACCCAGTTGCAGCGCCCATACCAGACCGATACTGTTGTGCCATCAACGGCAACAATGCTGCTTCAACGCATAGGGCAGCCGGGAAGGCATCGACATTGCACCAGGCGCGGGCAACGGGCGCGGCCACTCCACGCGTCTCCCGCAGCGCCCCCGCCGCGCCGCGCCAGCGCGTCCCAACCGCCGCCAGCCGCGATACGGGCAGCAGCGACACCGGCCACCGCGACACCGGCCACCGCGACACGGGCCACCGCGACACGGGACTCGACGCCATCCGCGCCCTGGCGATCCTTCTGGTCCTCGCCGCCCACAGCCACCCGTTCTTCGCCTTCGGCCCCACCGGCTCCCTGCTCGCCTCCTTCGCCGGCACCATGGGTGTCGAGGTGTTCTTCTCGCTCAGCGGCTTCCTGATCGGCCGCATCCTCCTCGCCCACGAGGGCCAGGATTTCGGCTGGCGCGCCATTTCCCGCTTCCTCGCCCGCCGCTGGCTGCGCACCCTGCCGCTCTACTACGTCTTCCTCGCCGTGCTGTTCGTCGCCGGCTGGAACCTCGCCCTGCACGACGTCCTGCTGCTGCAAGGCTTCGTCCCGGCCATCGCCTGGCACCTGCCGCACGCCTGGTCGCTGGGGGTGGAGGAGGCGTTCTACCTCTCCCTGCCCCTGCTCGTGGCCGGCCTGGGCGCCGGCCGCCACTCCGTCGCCCGCGCCGCCTGCGTCGCCCTGCTGATCGGCTGGACCCTGCGCCTCGGCGCCTATTACGGCGCCAACCCCACCGGCGCGGCGCTGGAATGGTTCCGCACCAACCCGATCTACCGCATCGACGCCTGTGCCCTCGGCGTGCTCGTCGCCTGCCTGCTGAAGCCCCGCCCTGGCGCCGCCCCCTGGGCGCCCACCGCGTCCCTGCGCATCGCCCTGGTCGCCACCGCGATGCTCATCGCCGCCGCCATCGGCACCGCCGTGGTGGTGATGTTCAGCCTCGACGCCAGCCACGGCCCCATCATCACCACCCTGGTCGCGCTGTACCACCTGGGCATGCTCCAGGCGTTGAACCTCGCCGCCGCCCTGGCCATCGCCGGGGTGCTCGGCCTGTGGATGCAGCCCCGAGCCGCCGCGCGAACCTCGCTCATCGCCCGCGCCGTCGCCACCACCAGCCGACTGTCCTACGGGCTGTACCTCATCCACCTGCCCCTGTTCACCGTCATCGGCAACCACGCCGCCGGCCAGCCCTGGTCCGGCGCCCCCGCCTACGCCCTGTCCCTCGCCGCCACCCTGCTGCTCGCAGCCCTCGCCTGGCGCTTCGTCGAAGCCCCCTGCCTGGCCTGGCGCGACCGCCACGTGCCCGCGTCCCCCAAACCAGCCCGCGCCGAACCGGCCACGCTCCTTGTGACCCCGGCCGAATCCTTCACCCGCTAGCCCGCCGCCCCTGGCACCGCGCCCCCGGGACTGTTACCTACGTGGCGACACAGGCAACAGCCCAAGGCAAGCTCGACAGGATGGACCGCAACGCTCTGCTGCTCGGCGACGCCACCCCGGCCACCCGCATCATCGAAATCGGCCCCAGCCACGCCCCGATCGCCGCCAAGCGCGCCGGCTGGAACAGCTTCGTCGTCGACCACGCCGACCAGGCCGAACTGCGCGCCAAATACGCCGAGTTCGGCGTCGAAATCGCGGCGATCGAACATGTCGACGGCGTCTGGCACGGCGGCCGGCTCGACAGCGCCGTGCCCCCCGCCCTGCACGGAACCTTCGACCGTCTGATCGCCAGCCACGTCATCGAGCACATCCCCGACATCGTCACCTTCCTCGACTCCGCCCAGGCCCTGCTCACCCCGGACGGCACCCTCGCCCTGGCCGTGCCCGACAAGCGCTATTGCTTCGACGCGCTGAAGCCCATCACCACCACCGGCGACATCCTCGCCGCCCACGACCCCAACGGCCCCGGCCGCCACAAGAAGCGCACCCTGTTCAATCAGGTCGCCTATTCCGTCGCCATGGACGACCAGCCCGCCTGGGGCCAGCACCCCGTCCACAGCGCAAAATTTATGAACTCTCTCGCCGACGCCGTGGCCTTCCACGCAGCGGCCAGCGAGGCGCCGGACTCCGCCTATGTCGACGCCCATGCTTGGCAGTTCACCCCCGCAGCCTTCCAGCTCGCCATCCTCGAACTCGCCGAGGCCGGGCTCATCGACTGGCGCGTCGCCGAATGCAGCCCCGCCCAGGGCTCGGAATTCATCGTCACCCTGCACCGCGGCCGCCCCGCCTGGCCCGACGCCGCGCAGCGCGAGGCCCGCCGCATGGAATTGCTGCTGGCCATCCTGGTCGAGCAGCGCGAGCAGATCGACTACGCCGCCCTTGGTGGCCTTATCACCATCCCCAACCAGCCCGCCGACCCGGCCCTGGCCCGCGCCCTCGCCGACCTGCGCGCCCTGCTCGCCGCGCAAGACGCCCGCATCGACACCATCGCCGCCATCCTCGCCCCACCCACCGACCAGCCCGCCAGCCTCGGCACCCTCGCCGACCTCACCGCGCGCCTCGATGCCCAGCAGCGCCAGCTCGCCACCATCACCGCCGCCGACGGCACCCAGGCCGCCATCATGGCCAGCCTCGCCCAGCTCGACGCCCGGCAGAACGACCAGGCCCAGGCCGTGTCCGACCTCGGCGCCCGCCTCCTCGCCACCCATGCCCAGATCTCCACCATCACCGCCGCCGACGGCACCCAGGCCTCCATCATGGGTTCGCTCGCCCAGATCGCCGCCCGCCAGCAGCAGCAGCAACAGGCCATCGACAGCCTCGCCGCCCAGCCGGTCGCGCCGCTGATCCACGCCCTCGCAGCCCGGATCGAGGCCCAGCAGCGCCAACTCGACGAGGTGCACCGCGTCAGCACCTGGGTGCGCCGCGTGCTGCGCCCGGCCCTGCGCCTGCGCGCCCGCGTGCTCGGCCGGCCCTTCGTCGAGTAGTGGCGGCAGGACAAGAAAGCACAAAGACAAGCATGTTCTTTTTTGAAAAAAAGAACCAAAAAACTTTTATCCGAAAGGCACAGCGCGCGCCGCCGGTGAATCGGACAAAAGTCTTTTTGCTTCTTTTTCTTCAGAAAAAGAAGACTCTTACTACCTGACCACCCTTGCCCGACTTCCCGGAGATCCCCGCATGACCCCCGCCACCATCGGCGACGGCAGCTTCCCGGCCGGCACCGCCATCGCAGTTCCCGCCGCCACAACGCCCAACGAAGTCGCCGTCGAAACCCTCGCCCGCGGCGACACCGTGCTGTCGATGGCCGGCCCGGCCCGGCTGCGCCATGTCGGCACCACCACGCTGGACCCGCACACCCAGCCCGCCGCGCGCGACGTGCCCGCCCGTCTGGTGCCGGTGCGCGTCGCCGCCGGGGCCTTCGGCGACGGCCTGCCGCGCCACGACCTGCTGCTGCCGCCGCAACAGATGGTCTATATCCGCGACGCCAGCATCCCCGAAGGCGCGCTGGTGCCGCTCGGCGCCCTGGTCAACGCCACCTCCATCCGCCGCGAGCCGCAGAACGGCCCTGTCACTTGGCATCGGCTGGAACTGGAAGGCCAAGGCGTGGTGTTCGCCGCCGGCCTGCCGCTGGCCGCGCGCCACGACCCCACCGCGCCGCCCTTCGCCCAGGCGATGCTGCCCGGCCCGGCCATCTTCCGCCTGCGCAGCCGCCTCGCCCATCGCGCCGAGCAGGCCGCCGCCCCGCCGCCAGAGCCGGAACCCGCACCCGCACCGGAGCCGGCACCCGAGCCCGAATCACCACCCGCCCCTTCGGGGCCCGACATGTCGGCCGCGCCCGACGCCGCCACCATGCTGCGCATCGTCGCCGGCAGCCGCGCCCTGGCCGCCCTGCCCGATAGCACCGCGACCCACTGGCACTTCACCCTGCCGGCCGGCGAAGCCGCGCTGCATCTGGTCTCGCCGCGCGGCGTGCCCGCCACCACAACCCCGGCCCAGCGCGCCGCCGCCCGCCGCTACGGCATTGCCGTGCGCGCCATCCACCTCGCCGACATCCCGGTGCCGCTCGACGGCTCGGCCATTGGCCCCGGCTTCCACGCACTGGAAAGCGCCGGCACCCAGCACTGGCGCTGGACCGACGGCCACGCCACCCTCACCGTCGAACCGGCCAGCACCGACCGCCGCTTGGTGGTCGAGATCACCGACTGGCATACCCTGCTGCTGCCCGACTGATCACCATCGCCGATAGCCACGCCCGATCGCCCCCTACCCCAACGGGTGGGGGGCGTTTTTGCGTACGCCGTCCGGCTGCACGGGTGGAACGCTGCGTGTCGCACAAAAAAGCGGGCTGCCCAAAGGCAGCCCGCTTCTTTACGCCAGAGGCGCCAGGGATCAGACGATGTCGCTCGCCTTGAAGTCCTGGATACCGTCCTTGTTGGTGTCGAAGAAGAACAGCGTGGTGCCCGAGCTCAGCACCACCTTGGTGCCGGCATTGGCACCGAACTCGGCACTATTATCGTCAGCGGTGAAGAAGGTGATCGTAGCATCGGCCGCGGTCGCGCCGGTCAGGCTGAGGTTCAGCTCGTCGGTGCCGCTCACGAAGTCGGAGATCAGGTGCGTGCCACCGGCCGCCGCGTCGAAGAACACGTTCTTGGACAGCGGGCCCACGTCGCGGCTCTCGTCGCGGCCATCGATCAGGCTGATGCCGACGCCGAAGCCGAAGGTGTTGCCACCACCAGTGTTGCCGAAGATCGTCGTGTTGCCACCGCCGGCGAAGAAGGTCGAACCGCCGACCGACTCGTCAACCGTGAAGCCCGTGAGGGTCGAGGCGCCGGCACCGGCGATGAGCACCTGGCCCGCACCGCGGGAGAACAACAGGTCGCCGTCGCCACCGCCCTGCAGCGTGGCCGAACCGGTGATGGTGCTGGTGAACAGCAGATTGTTGCCGCCCGTGCCACCCTGGAAGTAGCCCTGGCCCTCGACAACCGTCAGCTTGCCAGTGAAGGCCGGCGCCGTGACGATCGCGCCGCCGATCGCGGCACTGCCGCCGAACACGCTGGCCGTGCCGCTGCCGACATTGCCGAACACCGTGACGTTGGTGCCGCCCGGGTTGATGATGCCGCGGCCGCCGATCGCCAGGTATTGGATGTCGCCGCTCGCGCCGCCCGACACCGTCACCGGCACCGTGCTGGCACCCTGCACGCCAACCACCACGTTGGCACCGTCAAGCACGTTCACCTTGGTGTTGCCGTCGCCGTAGATCAGCGAGAGCGAACCGGTCGCCGCGTTGATGGTGGTGTTCGAGCCGGCGTCGGACTGCACCACCGTGCCGCCCTTGTCGATCTGCACCTGGGCGCTGGAGCCGCCGTTGCCGATAAAGAAGTTGTCGCCCTGGCCGAACGTCACGTTCGCGTTCTTGCCGACGTTCAGATAGGTCAGCGAAGACCCGTCGACCGCCACGATGGTGGACTGGTTGTTGTTCGGGCCGACGATGGTCGACTTGCCCGTAGCCGCCACGATCGCAGACACATACTGCGACACCAGCGCGCCGGCATCGCCAGCCTTATCGATGATCAGGCCGCCGAGGAAGGCGGCCGGGGCCGGAATGGTGCCGGTGCCGGAGAAGACGAACTGGTCAAGGTTACCCGCCTCAACCTGCTTGGAAACCGCGGCCAGCGCAGCCTGCGCCGCTGCCGAATTTTCGGCCGAGGAAAGTGCGATGGTGATCGTTGCGCCACCGGCGCCAAGAACTGTTACGTCTGCCATATCTGAATTGGACCTCTGTAGGAGTTAATCGCGTGTCGCCGTCGTTCTAACGGAACCGCGTCATACAATGCAAGCAACTACCTGCCGCATGCGGTCCGTCTTCGATCCCGGCCCGTGGCTTTTCGCGTTACTGCCGGGTCGAACCGCCCCTGCCGCCGTCGATCGCATGCCGGCGCGCTACGCTCACGTTCCGGTTAAGTAGTTGTAATAAAGCATATTTCATTGCAGCAAGCGCACGCGCCATCCAAGCGCATTGCCGACAACGGCATGTTAAGGTCCGCGTTCACGAAATCGTGATGTAACCACCGGCGCCACCGCCATCCAGCCCCCGGCTGCCGCTGCGCCAGGCGTGCAACCCACGGATCGCATGGGATTTGCCGCAACCGCGGCATTCGCGAGGCCACCCGACTGCGTATCCGGCACGCCAGCCCCGCGCTAAACGGCGCCGGGGGAGTCCACGCCGCGCACGCTGGCCGCCAGAACCCGGTCCGCCTGGCGCGCGAAGCGGGCCGCCATGCGCAGCAGGATCTGCCGATCCTCGCCGTGGCAGGCCCGGAAAAGCCGCAAAAGCGCCAGTTCCGCGGCATCTTCGGCCGCCGCGCCGCCCTCGCTGGGGAAATGCCCGCGCAGCAGATGCTCGGACGAAACCCGCAGCACGTCGGCGATGCGGGCAAGATTCGCCCCCACCTGCCCCGCCCGGTCGGTTTCCCACTGCGCCACGGCACTCCGGCTCACCCCCACGGCCGCGGCAAGCTCCGCCTGGGTCATTCCGGCCACCTGGCGGGCGGCGCGAATCCGCGCTCCCGCCCCGGTCGATGTCTGATTCTCGTTCATGCCCCCTCATACGACATTTTTTCTAACCGATCAAGCTAACTCTGCTTGACTTTGGTTAGATCATATAACTAACGTGGCACCCGAACATCGAAGGTGACGCCATGCCAGCCCCCCTCGTCTGGACCCACGCCCGCGACTCGCTGATCCGCCGCATGCGGGCCGAAGGCCATAGCTGGGACGGCATCAGCGCCGCCCTCGGCATCAGCCGCTGGGCCGCCATCGAGCGCGGCCGCCGCATCGGCGCCCGCAAGCCCGACGCCCCGGCGCCCGATCCGCGCCCGCAATCCGACCCCGCCCGCGAACCCCTGCCCGCCGGCCACCCGCTCTCCTGGGGCCTGATCACCGCCGGCACCCTGCTCGACGGCCTGCGCTACCCCTACCCCCCCCTGCCCGCCGCCCCGCTTGCAGCCACGCGCGAGGCGGCATGAACCACATCCATCCCCTGGACCCCCCGGCCCAGCACCACGCCGCCGGCCGCGCCGGCCACCTGGCGGCCCAAGGCCTGGTCGACGGCCCTCCGCTGCTCGCCGCCATCGTCCAGGCCGCCCATGCCGCCCATGCCGCCGCCCCACGGGCCGACCCGTCCGGCCTGGCCATGCGCCTGCACCACCGCTTCGCCGATGCAAGGGCCGACACCGCCCGCGCCCGCGCCGCCGCTTCCCGCGCCATCGGCTTTGCCCTCGCCCCCCTGCTCGACCGCCGCGCCCCCGGCGAGGCCCTGCTCGCCGCCGCCCACGAAGCCGACCCGGCTTGCGTGCTCACCGCCGGCGAGCGCACCGCTTTGGTGGAAGACGCCATCCTGCGCCGCCTGCGGGCGGTGCGCCGGGGAAGCATCCGGTGAACCACCACAGCACCCTCACCCCCTGGGAAGCCTGGGCCGCCCACGCCGCGCCGTCGCCCTACAGTGGCCCGCCGCCTTTGGTCGCCGGGCCGGCCGCCTTTCCGCCGCCCGAGAGCATCCCGCCGCGCGAATGGCTCTACGGCACCCGCCTGATCCGCCGCTTCGTCTCGGTGCTCGCCGCCCCCGGCGGTGTCGGCAAGTCGGCCCTCGCCCTGGCCCAGGCGCTTGCCCTGGCCAGCGGGCGCGGCTTCCTCGGCGAGCGGGTGCACCATTCCGTGCCCGCCTGGGTGTTCAACCTGGAAGACCCGCTGGAGGAGATGCAGCGCCGCATCGCCGCCCTGATGCGCCTGCACGCCATCCCGCCCGAGGCGCTGGCCGGCCGCCTGTTCCTCAACACCGGCCGCGCCCGCCGGCTGGTGATGGCCGATTTCGACAGCGCCGGCGCCATCGTCCACCCCGACCGCGAGGCGGTGGCCGAGGCCGCCACCGCCGCCGGCATCGGCCTGATCGTGGTCGATCCGTTCGTGAAGTCGCACCGGCTCGACGAGAACTCCAACGCCCACATGGATGCCGCCGCCACCGCCTGGGCCGAGGTGGCCGACCGCACCGCCTGCGCCGTGCTGCTGGTGCATCACGTCCGCAAGGGGGCTGCCAGCGACGTCGATGCCACCCGCGGCGCCAAGTCCCTCACCGACGCCGCCCGCTCCGCCGCCCTGCTCAGCCCGATGAGTGCCGAGGAGGCCGGCGCCCTGTCGGTGCCCGAGCGCGAACGCTGGCGCTACGTGCGGCTGGACGACGCCAAGGCCAACCTGGCCCCGCGCGCCGACACCGCGCGCTGGTTCCGCCTGGAGACGGTGGCGCTGGACAACGGCACCGACCTCTACCCCAACGGCGACAGCGTGGCCGCCATCGCCGCTTGGGCCCCGCCCAGCCCGTTCCGCGGCCTGACCGCGGCCGACTGCAACCGGGCGCTGGACGCCATCGCAGCGGGCCACGACGGCCACGCCTTCACCCGCCACCGCGGCGGGCGCGCCGGCGCGCGCTGGGCCGGGCTGGTGCTGGAGCAGATGTTCGCCTTCGAGGCCGACGAAGCCGCCCGCCTGCTCGCCTTGTGGCTGCGCAGCGGCCTGCTGGTCGAAACCGAATACCGCCACCCCACCCAGCGCAAGGCCCGCCTCGGCCTGCGCGTGGCCGACGAAAAACGCCCCACCGACACCGCGACCGATAGGAACACGCCATGACAATCATCACCCACGCAACGATCTCGCCGCCCGAGCATGGCGCGCAGCATGGCGCGGTGGATGGCGCAGCGGGGCGGAGCCAGGCCCCGGTTGCGCCATCCGCGCCATGCCCCCCGATGAAATCGGGGGGGCATGGCGGCATTACGCCCGCACGGGCGGGCACGCGGCGCATCGCGCATGGCGCGGCACATGGCGCGGAGCATGGCGCGCCCCAAGGCGCGCTCCCCGCACGCTTCGATGCGGCATCGGTCATCGCCCGGCTGGAGGAGGCCGGCGAGACGCTGATGGCCCTGCCCGCCAGCGGCCCCGGCACCGGCCTGCGTACAAGTACTCTGGATATCGTGCGCACCGCCGCCGAATCGTATGGCTGGACCAGCGGCCGCCTGCGCCCGCCCACGCCCCCGGCCGCGCGCATCACGCGCATGGACGAAACGCTGGCCTGGCTCGCGCTGATCCCGGACGACCGCTACGTGCTGCGCCGCATCGTCTCCAGCCGCATGCTGGTCAGCCCCACCACCGGGCGCCACCTGTTCCCCTGGCGCCGCCTCGGCCTGCTGCTCGGCGCCGACCATAAGGCGATACAACGCTGGCACGCCCAAGGTATCGACCTGCTGGTCGCGGCATTGAACCGTGCCAGTAAATAAGCAAAGAATGTTCTTTTTTGAAAAAAAAGAACCAAAAAACTTCTATCCGTTTGCCCGGGTGCCCGCGGTTTCTCCCCAGTCAAAACGGATAAAGTCTTTTTGCTTCTTTTTCTCCAGAAAAAGAAGACTTTTCCTTCCCTGGCCGCGGTTCCGGCCGTCAGTAGGGAGGCGGGCGCACCCTTTCTCCTATACCTGCTTGTCCGGCGGCAGTTCCCACTGGTCGGCCACCCAGGCCGCCGCGCGCGCGCCCAGCCACAGGGCGACGATCACCGCGATGATGGCGGCGATGTTCGGGCTGATGCCCCATTGCTGGCCCAATGCCCCCAGCGGGACCACGATGGCCAGCGCGATCGCCAGCCGCATCACCAGGCGCAGGATGATGCGCGCGCCGGCCGGGTTGCGCTGGGCCCATTGCTTCATCGGCCGGCCTCCGCCGCCGCCGTGCCGTGCCCGCCGGCGTTTTCCAGGCACCAGCGCGCCACCTGCTCGTGGGTGGCGAACCACACGCCCTTCTGCGCCTTCATCATGCGGATCAGCCGTTCCAGCAGCGGCAGGCGCGAGCGGTGGCCGATCACGTGCGGGTGCATGGTCAGCAGGAACAGCCCGCCTTCCTGGTAGGCCCCCTCGAACTCGGCGCGGAAAATCGCCTCCACCGCGTTCGGCGCCGTATAGGGGCGCAGGGCGGAGAAGCGGTTCATGTTGAAATACACCGCGTCGTCGCGGATCCATTCGGGCGGCAGCTCCACCACGCCAGTCGCGTCGCCGTCGTTCAGCAGCTCGTACGGATCGTCGTCGGCCATCAGCGAGCTGTCGTAGAGCAGCCCCATCTCCTTGATGATCACCATGGTGTTCGGCGAGAAATCCCAGCTGGCGGTGCGCATGCCCACGCACGGGCGCCCGGCCAACCGCTGCAGCACCTCGGCGGCGCGCATCGAAAGGTCGCGCTCGGCCTGGTAGGGCAGGTGGGTGTTGCGCTCGTGGATCCAGGAATGGATGCCGATCTCGTGGCCCTCGTCGGCCACGCCGCGCACCTCGTCCTCGTGCAGCAGGGCGGAGACGGCGGGGTAGAAGAACGTCGCCGGCACCTGCTCGCGCGCCAGCAGGGCGCGGATGCGCGGCATGCCGCGGCGGGCGCCGTACTGGCCCTGGCTGATGCGCATCGGGCTTTCGTCGGCATCGCGCAGCGGAATGGTCTCGTGGTCGGCATCGAAGCTCAGCGCCACGGCGCAGCGCGCGCCGCCGGGCCATGAAGCGGGGGCCAGGCTGCGCCCGGCGCGCACCCGTTCCACGATCGGGCGCCACACCTGCTCCGGCCACTGCCACGGCTCGCCCGCGGGGTGCTGCCCCTCCTCGTGCTGTAGGCTCTCGTCCATCGCGGGGTTCCTTGCTGCGCCGGGGCGCCTATGCTGCACCGCCGCCCCTTTTGCCCGCAACGCCAGCAGACCGGAAGACCGCATGTCCGACCCCACCCAGATGGCCGCCGAAGATTTGCTGGCGCTGTACGCCCGCCGTGCGCTCTCCCCCGTGGAAGCGCTGGCCGCCACCACCGAGCGCGTCGCCCGGCTGAACGCCTCGCTCAACGCCTTCGCGGTGATGAACCCGGGCGCGCTCGCCGCCGCCGGCGACAGCGAGGCGCGCTGGCGGGCCGGCCGGCCGATCGGCCCGCTGGACGGCGTGCCGGTGACGGTGAAGGACCTGATCGACATCCAGGGCCTGCCCACCCGCCGCGGCTCGCGCCTGACCGACCCCGCGCCGGCGGCCGAGGACGCGCCGATGGTGCTGGCGCTGAAGGCCGCGGGGGCGGTGATCATCGGCAAGACCACCACCACCGAGTTCGGCTGGAAAACCCCTGGCGACTGCCCGCTGCACGGCATCACCCGCAACCCGTGGAACTTCCACCACACCCCCGGCGGCTCGTCCTGCGGTGCCGGGGCGGCGGCGGCGGCGGGCTTCGGGGCGTTGCACGTCGGCACCGATGCCGGCGGCTCCATCCGCATCCCGGCGGCCTGGTGCGGCGTGGTGGGGCTGAAGCCCAGCTTCGGGCGGGTGCCGCAATGGCCGCTCGGCGCCTTCGCCCCGGTGGCCGTGGCCGGGCCGATGACCCGCACGGTGCGCGACGCAGCCCTGATGCTCAACACCCTGGCCCGCCACGACCTGCGCGACCCGTACTGCCTGCCCGATGATGCACGCGACTGGCGCTGCGGCATCGAGGACGGCGTCGCCGGCATGAAGGTGGCCGTGCTGCGCCGCCCCGGCTTCGACGCGCCGGTGGACTGGGAGGGCATCGCCGCGGTGGAACAGGCCGCCGGGCTGCTGATGGAACGCGGCGCCGAGGTGGAGGAGGCCGACCCCGACCTGCCCGACACGCGGGCCATCTTCAGCCGCGTGTGGGGCGTGGCGCTCGCCCGCCTGGTGCACTCCTTCCCCGAGACGCGCCGCCACATGCTCGACCCCGGCCTGCTGGCGGTCGCCGCCGCCCACACCGGCCTGTCCGCCGAGGAGTACATGGAGTTCGAGACAAGCCGCCTCGCCGCCGCCCACGCCATGGCCCGCTTCCACCAGCGCTACGACCTGGTGCTGTCCCCGGTGGTCGCCAACCCGCCGCCGCTGGCCGATGCCGCCACCACAAATCCGGTCGAGGCACTGTGGACCACCTGGGCGCCCTGGACGGCGGCGGCCAACCTCACCCGCCAGCCGGCGATCAGCGTGCCGATGGGCTTCTCGCCGAACGGCCTGCCGCGCGCCGTGCAGCTCGCCGCCGCGCTGTACCGCGACGACCTGGTGCTGCGCGCCGCCCGCGCCATCGAGGTGGTGCAGCCGTTCCCAATGCCCGACCTGGGATAGCCGGCCGGAACCCGCACACAGCCGCCCCGTTAGGTCAGCCAGTGACAACATGAGGAGCGTGGCGCCATGCGGCTCGAAGACCTGTTTCTCGACACCCTCAAGGATATCTTTTTTGCTGAACGGCAGATTCTGAAAGGCCTGCCCAAGCTGGCCAAGGCGGCCGCCGACCCGAAGCTCAAGGAAGCCTTCATGCACCACCGCGAGGAGACCGAGGCCCAGGTGGAGCGCCTGCGCCAGGTCTTCGAGCTCATCGGCAAGCGCGCCAAGGGCAAGACCTGCGAGGCGATGAACGGCCTGCTGGAGGAAAGCGAGGAGCTGCTGGAGACGGCGCCGCAGCCCAGCGCGGTGCGCGACGCCGGCCTGATCGCCACCGCCCAGGCCATCGAGCACTACGAGATCGCCCGCTACGGCGCGCTCATCGCCTGGGCCAAGGCGATGGGCAAGGACGACATCGCCAAGCTGCTCCACCAGACCCTGGAGGAGGAGAAGAAGGCCGACGAGATGCTCAACCAGATGGCCACCTCGGTCAACAAGTCGGCGATGGCGGCCTGATCGCCGCGCCGGCCACGGCGTTGGTGGGAGCCTAGTGGTGCGATCCAAACGCTTGCTATCCAAGCGTTTGGTGAATCGCCCCACAAAATCAAGCTAGTGGTGCTATCCAAGCGTTTGGTAAATCGCCCCACAGACTCAATCTAGTGGTGCGACTCTGACGGCACCATGCGTCAGAGTCGCACCACTAGCTGCTCGCCGACGGGCGGGGCAGGCGCCGCCCGTCCCGTCCTCGCCGCCGACCCCCAGGGGCGGCGGCGTGCGACGTAAGGGCGTCGGCAACGAATCCGAGGCAGACCCGTTGTGAGGTTTTGAACGGCCATGTTATCTTTTCACCGAGACGTGAATCCGCGTAATCGCCAAAAAATGCTGTACCGGTTGGCAGGTGGTGCGATTCCGCCAACGCCGAGCGCGAAGCGCGGCTGGGAACGGGTGAATGGCAGGGACACTGATGACGGCACTGGCAAAGGCGCCCACGGGGATCGGGGGGCTTGACGAGATCACCGGCGGGGGCCTGCCCGCCGGCCGCCCCACCTTGATCTGCGGCGGTGCCGGCTCGGGCAAGACGCTCATCGGCATCACCTTCCTGATCAACGGCGCGCAGCTTTTCGGCGAGCCCGGCGTGTTCATGAGCTTCGAGGAGCGCGCGGCGGACCTTGCCGCCAACTTCGCCTCGCTCGGCCACGACCTGCCGGGCCTCATCGCCAGCCGGCACCTGGTGGTGGACCACGTGCATGTCGAGCGCAGCGAAATCGAGGAATCCGGCGAGTACGACCTCGAGGGCCTGTTCGTGCGCATCGGCCACGCGGTGCGCCAGTCCGGCGCGCGCCGCGTGGTGCTGGACACCATCGAGGCGCTGTTCTCCGGCTTCACCGACCCCGCCATCCTGCGCGCCGAACTGCGCCGGCTGTTCGGCTGGCTGCGCGAACGGGAGCTGACGACCATCATCACCGGCGAGCGTGGCGACGGCACGCTCACCCGCCACGGGCTGGAGGAATACGTCTCCGACTGCGTCATCCTGCTCGACAACCGGGTGGCCGAGCAGATCGCCACGCGGCGGCTGCGGGTGGTGAAGTACCGCGGCTCGGCGCACGGCAGCAACGAGTATCCGTTCCTCATCGATTCCGGCGGCATCAGCGTGCTGCCGGTCGGCGGCGGGGTGCTGCTGGGCCCGCCCGACACGGTCTCGTCGGACATCATCTCCACCGGGGTCGCGGGGCTGGACGCCATGCTGCGAAGCGGCGGCATCTACCGCGGCAGCAGCGCGCTCGTCTCCGGCCTGCCGGGCGCCGGCAAGTCCACCTTCGCCGCGCATTTCGCCCATGCCGCCTGCCGCCGCGGCGAACGGGCGATGATCTTCCTGTACGAGGAAAGCGCGGCCGAGCTGTGCCGCAACGCCGCCTCGGTGGGGCTGGACCTGACCTCCGACATCGCGAGCGGCCTGCTGCGCATCCACGGCTCGCGCCCGGCGCTGCACGGGCTGGAGATGCACCTGGCGCGGATGCACCGCGAAATCCAGGAAGCCTCCCCCTCGGTTGTGGTGGTGGACCCCATCTCGGCCTTCCGCGGCCCCGCCCACGAGGTGCATGCGGCGCTGCTGCGCATGGTCGACATGCTGAAGGCCGCCGGTATCACCGCGCTGTTCACCAGCCTGTCCGAGGGCGAGCCCGAGACCGGTGGCCCCGGCGGCGGCCCCAGCGGCGGCGGCGGTGGCCTGTCCTCGCTGATGGACGTGTGGATCCGGCTGAACGATGCCGAGGGCGAGGGCGAGCGCAACCGCCTGCTGCACATCGTCAAGGCGCGCGGCATGAGCCATTCCAACCAGGTGCGCGAATACAGCATGACCGATGCCGGCATTGTGATGATCGAGCCCTATGTCGGCTCCGCCGGCGTGGTGACCGGCGCGGCCCGCATGGTCCAGGAGGCGCGCGACCTGACCGAGGCCGAGCGCCGCGTCCAGGACATCGCGCGTCGCCGCCGCGAGGCCGACCGCCGCCGTGCCCTGGTGGAGAGCCAGATCGCCGATCTCGGCGCCGCGCTGACGTCCGAGCAGGAGGAGCAGCAGATGCTGATCGCAGAAGCCGAGGCGCACGAGGCCGATCTGGCCCGGGGCCGCGCGGCCATCACCGCCCGCCGGGGAGCCGCACGATGATCAAACATGACACCGACCACACCGCCCACACCGGCCACACCGGCCACACCGACCACACCAGCCACACCAGCCACACCAGCCACACCGGCCGGCCAGCCGGCGACGAGGACGACAACGACGACCGCCGCTACCGGCTGCGCCTGTATGTCGCCGGGCAGACGCCCCGCTCCATCGCGGCCACCGCCAACCTGCGCCGCGTGTGCGAAACCCATCTCGCCGGCCGCTACGAGATCGAGGTGATCGACCTGCTGGAGCACCCCGAACGGGCCGCCGGCGACCAGATCCTGGCCATCCCCACCCTGGTGCGCCGCTTGCCGTCGCCGCTCAAGCGCATCATCGGCGACCTGTCCAATGCCGACAAGGTGCTGGTGGGGCTGGAGATCGAGCCGCAGCCGGTCCGGGCGGAGCGCCCTCCGCCGATGCCGGCGGGGTCGGTGCAATGAGCAGCGCTCCCGCCGGTCTCCCCTCGCCCTTCTACCGCCTGCGCCTCCTCGTCGCCGGCTCCACCAACCGCTCCCGCCGCGCCATCGCGAATCTTCGCCAGCTCTGCGCCGAGCATGTCGGCGACAAGTGCGAAATCGAGGTGATCGACATCTACCAGCAGCCCGAGTTCGCGGCGCGCTACCAGGTGATCGCCGCGCCCACCCTGGTGAAGCTGCTGCCGCTGCCGGTGCGCCGCATCGTCGGTGACCTCTCGCGCGAAGCCGACGTGCTGCGCGGGCTGGACATCGAGGTGCACTGACCATGCAGCCCGCCATCCTGCCCGCCGAGATGGGCCCCGCCGAAACGGGCCTTGCCGAGACGGGCCTTGCCGAGACGGGCCTTGCCGAGACGGGCCTCGCCGAAACGGGCCTCGCCGAAACGGGCCTCGCCGAAACGGGCCTCGCCGAAACGGGCCTCGCCGAAACGGGCCTCGCCGCCGCGCTGGCGCGGATCAACGCCCTGGAGGCCGAAC
>Ga0105055_10005401_pt1 | contig 18060 bp, 8 predicted proteins | sample BON03_FD_78090 | JGI IMG/M metagenome (GOLD analysis project Ga0105055, IMG submission 78090) | Freshwater microbial communities from Lake Bonney liftoff mats and glacier meltwater in Antarctica - BON-03 | ecosystem: Environmental > Aquatic > Freshwater > Ice > Glacier meltwater | place: Lake...
GGGGCGTGGAATCCGAAGTCGAGGAAGAGCTTGCCGATACGCGGTGCGGCGTCGGTCTTGCGTAGGCCGGCGGTTTCGAGGGCGGCGAAGTCTTCTGCTTTCAACGTCAGAATGAACTCGTGCATGCGTGGCTCGGCATCGGAGCCGGCGGGCAGGGTTTTGTAATCGTCGCGCAGTTCTTCGTGGAGGTAGCGGGCGCAGAGCACGGCCACGGCGGACATGCGGCGCACCCCTTCGCGGCCTAGGCGAAGCAAATAAGTATAGCAGCGCACTTTGTGGGCGAAGTTGCCCCAGTGGCGGTGGAAGGAGCCGATGGATTTTGCTGGCTTCACAGGCGTGTAAGTGACGCCGTCGAACTCGATCTGGTAGCCGGGCAGGAAGGGGATGAGCTTTGCACTGACCGCGACGATGGCATCGCCGGGGCCACCGCCGCCGTGGGGTATTGTCCACGTTTTATGAAGGTTGTTGTGCACTGCATCCACGCCGAGTGCGCCGAGGTCGATCCAGCCCGCGATGGCATTCATGTTGGCACCATCCATATAGACGAGGCCGCCGAGCGCGTGGATCTTTTCGGCGATCTGCTTAAAAGAAGTTTCGAAAATGCCCGAAGTGTTCGGGTTAGTGATCATCACGCCGGCGATGCGTTCGCCGTATTCTTCAATCCGGCGGTCGAGGTCTTTGTTGAGCACGCGGCCTTCGGTATCAGCTTCCAGATAGACGATCTTGCCTTGTTTGCCGCCAAAGCCCGCCATGGTGGCGGAGGCGAAGTTGGTGCCGTGCGCAGAGCGAGGGATCAGCATGACGTCGCGTGTTTCGCCTTTGTCGCGGTGGTAGGCTTGGAAGAGTTTGAGCCCCACGAGCTCGCCTTGCGCACCCGCCAGTGGTTGGGTGGTGACGCCAGGCAGGCCGGTGATGCCTTTGAACCATTCCTGAATCTCGTGTAGGATCATGAGGCAGCCTTGCGAATCCTCGACGGGAGCTTGCGGGTGCAGGTCAGTAAAGCCAGGCAGGCTGGCCGCCCAGTCGTTGACCTTCGGGTTGTACTTCATCGTGCAAGAGCCGAGCGGGTAGCAACCGTCGTCAGGGCTGACGTTGAGTTTACCCAGTTCCTGGTAGTAGGCGATCACTTCGTCGGCGCTGTAGCGGGGCAAACCGGGGGCGGTGGCGCGGGTCTGATCGGTCGAAACGCTTGCGAGCGTTTGCGAATTGCCTTCCGCTGGACCGAAGACAGATTCAAATGCAGCCAGTAGTCCGTCGAGCGGTTGCTCGCGGTTTGAAAAGGAGAGCTTCAACAGCTGACGGCCGCTAACGATTCGCCCAGAAACATCGGCTCCAGCTAGAACGCCTGACTTTTGGGCGGCTGCCATTACGGATTGAACGGATTTGGAGAGCGATAAAGTCACTTCGTGGTAACTTGTGGATTTGGGGAATGCGAGCTCGACGCCATCGAAGCGCGTCAGTTGGGCGACCGCCTCGCTGAGCTTGTTACGGAGGTCGCTTAAAATTTGCTCTAGCCCCGCGTCTCCGCGTTCGAGGAGCGCCGCGCCGACCAGTGTCGCGATAAAGGCTTGGTTGGAGCAGATGTTGGACGTGGCTTTGTCTTTACGGATGTGTTGTTCGCGGGTGGAGAGCACGCCGACACGGCAATCGCGGCCTGAACTGTCCTTGGCCTTGCCGATGAAGCGACCGGGCGCGGCGCGGACGGCGTTGCGATCTTTGGCACTGAAGCGCACGCCGAAGAGTCCGAGACCAGGACCGCCAAAATTGGGCGCGAGTGCTAGGTGGTGCGCTTCGCCTACAATGATGTCGGCTCCGTTCTCTCCGAAATTGCAGGGCGCTTTGAGTCCACCAGGTGCGAGTAGAAGCGGGTCAATCACGGCGATTGCTTTAAGGCCGCGCTCGGCGGCGAAGTTGCTTAGTGCATCGACGTCTTCAATCAGCCCGAATGTGTTGACCTGCGGGAAAACGATGGCTGCCAGACGCTCCGCCGCCTCTGTAGCCGCTGCTTCGAGGGCAGCGGAGTCGATCACACCAGTTGCTGGATCGGCAGGCACACGAATTAACTCGATTTCGGTGCCTTCGGCCAGAGTGGCGAGCACCTCGAGGTCGCCGGGATAGAGAGTCTCCGGGATGATCGCGGCGCTTTTGCCTCGGCTCATACGAATTGCAGCGCAGATACCCTCGAAGATCGAGGTGGAGCGATCATAGAGCGAGGCATTCACTGCTTCGAATCCCGTCAGGCGCGCCATTGAGCATTGGTAGATCCAGTGGGCGAGCAGGGTGCCTTGGCTCAGCTCGGGCTGATAGGGGGTGTAGGCGGTGGTCATGTTCCGAATGTCGCAAATCGGAGCGACGACCGGGGAAGGAACGAAGTCGGGCACGCCGTCTCCGAGGAAGCTGGTGCCGATGCGGTTTTTCGCGGCGATCGCGGCCAGCCGCTCTTTGAGTGTTTCGTATTCTAACTCTTCGGGCAGTTCCAGTGCTTCGGGGAAACGTACATCCGCCGGGATGTGGTCGAATAGGTCATCAAGTCGCTCTTTACCGACGGCGTCGAGCATGGCGCGAATGTCGGTTTCACTGGCAGGTATGTAGTGGCGCGCGCTTTCGCGTTGGTCGGCTAGAGAGGCTGGCATAATAGTGTCTAAAAGAGAAGCTGTGAAAAGATGCTGTTCGGGACTTGTTCGGGACTTGTGCTGTCCTTATTTTATCAGACAACGCTTCTTAGTTGCCTTCGCAAGTATCTTTGCGTGAAACTTGACAGTTTCAGGTTGGGATAGATTTCTCGCGTCCCAACGAATGATAAACTCTGCAATTTTTACTTTTTTTAAATCAAATAACTTTTATGGCAGGCTTTCTTCAAATCCCACTTCACGATTTTCATGCCGCACATGGCGCGCGTTTTGTTGCCTTCGGCGGCTGGAATATGCCCGTGCAATACACCAGTATTCTTGAGGAGCACAAAGCAGTGCGCGAGGCGGCCGGTCTCTTTGATGTCAGCCACATGGGCGAATTTCATGTGCAGGGCAGCGATGCGGCGATCTTTCTGGATCGGCTGGTGGTCAATGCCGTGGCCAATGTGCCGGTCAGCAAAGCCGTTTATTCGCCGATGTGTAATGGCGAAGGCACGGTAGTGGACGATTTGATTATTTACCGCACGGGCGTGGAAGAGTTCCTAGTCTGCGTCAACGCGGGCAATATCGAGAAAGACTTCGGCTGGTTCCTCAAACAAGCCGAGCGCTGGGGCTTGGAAGTCGAAATTGAGGATCGCTCCGAAGAATACGCACTCCTTGCCCTGCAAGGACCGAAGGCGGAAGCGATCCTTACGGCGATCGGTCTTGAGGAGGTCAAAGATATTAAACGCTTTTGGCACCAAGTGGTGACTTTTGGCGGTGAGAAAATCCGCGTCTGCCGCACCGGCTACACGGGTGAGGATGGTTTCGAGATTTACAGCTCACCCAAGGCGGCTGAGGCCTTAGCCAAGCAAATTATGACCGAGGGTGAGGCGTATGGGGTTAAACTCTGTGGCCTCGGTGCCCGCGATAGCCTCCGCTTGGAAGCGGGGTTTCCGCTCTACGGCCATGAGTTGAGCGACAGCATTACCCCGCTGGAGGCGAGCCTCGACTGGACAGTGAAGTTAAACAAGACCGACTTTATCGGCAAAAATGCCCTGGCCGAGCAAAAGGAGAGCGGCATCCCGCGGCGCGTCGTCCATTTCAAGCTGGAAGGCCGCCGCATCGCTCGCGAAGGCACACCCGTGATTGATGGAGCGGGCGAGGAGGTGGGCCAAGTTCTCTCCGGCACACTCTCGCCGATGTTGAATTGCCCGATCGGCAGCGCAATTGTCCGCACCGATGCCAAAGATGCGCCGCTCTTCGTTGACCTGCGGGGTAATCAGTTGGCTCTACAGGTGGCGAAACCGCCGCTGCATAAGACGTAGCGATGCGTCGCGAGTCGCGTCTTGTTCGGTGAAGTTCGGCGCGGAGACCTCGCTGGCGCGAGTTCGCTACCAGAGAGGTGTAGCGATGCGACGCTAGTCGCGTCTTGTTCGGTGAGTTCGGCGCGGAGACCTCGCTGGCGCGAGTTCGCTACCAGAGAGGTGTAGCGATGCGACGCTAGTCGCGTCTACGACCTTCCACGTATCCATAAAATATCAAGTTCTACATACTTATACCGACTTATATTTAATTTCAGGTATATCTAGCTAGCATCTCTTCAGCAGGGCTCCTATTTACTCACCTTTTTCCAAGCTGTTTTTCACGGTAACCCGCTTCCTGAGCTTGCACTGCATCGTAGGTCTTGACGACATCGACATGGTCATAAGTATGAGCCAAAATATTCCTGAATCCTATAATTGCAGGGCAGTCTGATATTACAGAGAGGTCTTCTGGGGCCGTTCTTTTAACTCGACCAATAATCGCTTCAACGGGGAGGGCGGATGTCCCATCCGCAGTGTTTGCTTAAAACAGGGTCGCTCTTATCAATTCACGAACCACCCACCGAAGCATGTTGACCAAATGAATTCTTTAAATCTATCCTAAAAAATATGGCCACTACTCAAATTTCTGAAAATAAAGTTGGCGAAACGAAAGCGCTCCACCCTGGGCAAGATAGTTCAAACGGTTTCGCCAAAGACTTCCCCGTCGTTTGTGTGGGCGGTTCGGCTGGTGGACTCGACGCCTATATCCGACTACTCAAACATCTACCGGACGAGACGGGAGTCGCCATCGTGATCGTCAATCATGTCAGAAACGTCGCCACTCAACTTCACGAGATACTCCCACGCTACACCGAGATGCCAGTTGCGCTCATCACGGAAAAGCTGGATATCCGACCGAACCACGTCTTTATCATCCCTTCTCATCGGGATCTACACGTCCTGGATGGTGAGTTCATCCTGACGCCAGTATCCAAGCCACGGGGATGGCCCGATGTGATCACGGTTTTTCTGCGATCTCTCACCGAGAATTGGGATGGCAAACTGGTCGCAGTTATAGTCTCTGGCTTTGATGGTGACGGCGCGGAGGCTCTGCGCGGCATCAAAGAAGTGGGAGGCATCACCATCGCCCAGAAACTCGACACTGCCTCAGAGTCCGACATGCCCGAGTCCGCTATCGCCAGCGGGTGGATTGACTTTATCCTATCACCCGAAGCGATCGCCTTGAAAATTATCCAAATTGCGAAGGGGGCTTCAAAGAATCAATAAATAAACCTAAGAGCGGTTGGGATACAGCACTCACCACTATTGTAATTTATGGTTAAAGGCAATGCACAGTCCGAAACGTCAGACGAAAACGAGGCAATTACAGAAATACTAAAGCCCGCAGACCAGCCCAGCGCAGTTGTTGGCGTTGGCGCGTCTGCCGGCGGCTTGAGGGCCTTTCAAGCTTTACTCTCCAGTATCCCGGAAGATTCGGACCTCGCATTCGTGCTCATTCAACACCTCGATCCGACGCACGCGAGCATGCTCTCCGAGATACTCTCCAAAGACTGCGCACTTCCGGTTAGCGAAATAGAGCCAAACACCGTAGTCGAGGCCGGGCATGTATATGTCACCAGCCCGAATACCTTCGTCACAATCCAGGACGGTGCCTTGCAAGTTCAACTGCCCGATCAAAAGCGAGGCCAGCGCACGCCAATCGACTTTTTTCTCCGAACCCTCGCAGTCGATCAAAAAGAGCGGGCCGTTGGCATCGTGCTCTCGGGAAGCGGTTCGGATGGGCGAACAGGCCTCTCCGCGATTACTGCTGAGGCGGGCTTGACTCTTGTCCAAGACCCGGAAGAAGCCGAGTTTCCCCAGATGCCGCAAGCGGCGATCGACAGCGACTGTGTCGATCTAGTGCGACCAGCCGGCCAGATGATCAAAAGCATTATGGCGTTTATCAATCACCGCAAATCAGACGCAGGCGCTTCCGATTCAGCGGAAAATTTCGAAGAACGCCAAATCAAGTGCCTAATTAAAGTCGTGCATCAAAATGCGGGACTGAACTTTGATTGCTACAAGCCGAACACGCTGCGACGGCGCATCTTCCGCCGAATGGGCTTAAAACACATTTCCGATCTGCAAAGCTACATCAAAGAATTGCAGGACAATCAACATGAAGCAAAGAGTTTAGCGAATGATTTGTTGATAAGCGTCACCTCCTTTTACCGAGACCGGAAAGTATGGGATCAGCTCGAAGACGAGATCATCCCCAAAATCATTAAGAATGCCGATCCGAACACTCCCATCCGCATTTGGGTGCCCGCCTGCGCGACTGGCGAAGAAGCCTACAGTTACGGCATCGCCTTTCAAAGAGTGATGAAGCGCATCGGCAAAACGCACAGGGTGCAGATTTATGCCACCGATATTGATGACCGTGCACGCGATATCGCACGAGAAGGTATCTACTCCAAGAGCATCTCTGCCGACCTAGAGGATGAAATTATCGAAGATTATTTCGAAGAGGCGGATGAACACCATTACCGAGTGCGCAAGCACCTTCGGGACATGCTGGTCTTCGCCCGTCAGGACATCATTTACGATCCCCCTTTCTCGAAGCTTGATTTAGTCAGCTGCCGAAATCTGCTAATCTACCTGACCTCCGAAGTTCAAAAGCGTATCATTCATTCATTCCACTTTGGCCTCAAACTAGATGGATACCTCGTCCTCGGAAATGCCGAAAATATCAGTAGCCATTCCAACGAATATATCACTATTTCGAAGCCTTGCCGCATTTACAGAAAAATTGGTTTCAGCTATAGTCCGGATACCAGTTTTGCCCATTCCAAAAAACTACCTCAATCCGTCGCCAATGGGCGCGAGACGAATGCCCTATACCTCGAAGATCAGGCACAACGACTACTGACCAAGCATTTGACCGTAGCCGGAGTCTTCGTCGACTCTAAATACAACCTGCTCTTTTCCCGGGGCGAAGTGCACCACTACCTGAATTACGCTGAAGGCATGCCCAATAGCGATATCCTCGCGCTTGTACCACAAGTTCTTAAGACACGCCTGCGCAAAAGTCTCCGCACCGTCTTCGACCACGGCGAACCAATTATATTGGAAGATCTGGCCTTCACGGACAAGCAGCAAAAGCACCGGACTCGAATCACGCTGAGCAGGGTACAACTGAAGCAGCGCAACAGCCCCGCTGTCTTTATTATTTTTGAAGACGAACCGCAAACAACCACTCCAGTCCGCGAAGTCCTTCCAGATCAGGAACTCGAAGACTCGGATATGCTCGTCCAGCACCTTGAAGACGAACTGCGCAACACCCGTAGCGAGTTGAAAGACACGATTGAGGATTCGCAAACTTCCGACGAGGAACTCAAGGCAGCGAACGAGGAAGTTATCTCGATGAACGAGGAACTGCAATCGACAAACGAAGAGTTGGAAACCTCTAAAGAGGAACTGCAGTCGCTCAATGAAGAGTTGACCACACTCAACCAACAAATCGAGGAAAAGATGAAACAACTCGAGGTGACTTCAGACGATCTGCAAACCCTCCTTGTCAGCTCTGATGTAGCAACGCTTTTTCTCGACGAAAAGAACTGCGTGCAACGCTATACGCCCAAGATTAGCAAGCTTTTCAACCTCATTACTTCGGACATCGGCCGCCCGCTGTCTGACCTAAGCCCCCGATTTAACGATCCACATTTACTGGAGGACACCAAGACCGTGCTGGAAGATCTAACCATTTTAGAAAAAGAAATACAGAACACTGAAGGGGAATGGTTCTTTCGACGTATCTTACCCTACCGCACCTCGTCCAACCAAATCAAAGGCATCGTTATCACCTTTTTCGACATCACTGACCATAAGCAACACCAGGTCGAGCTGAATGAAACCGCAACCCAACTTAATTTGGCTCTGAAAGCGGCTGAACTGGGGATCTACAAATATAAGCTGAAAACGGATACGCTGTCCTTCGACGAAAGAGCCCAAGAAATCTTTGGTTTGGAGCCAGGTCATGCCATTTCCTACAAGCAGTTTTTATCATGCGTTCAACCAGAAGAACGCGACCGTATCCATGATGTTCTCCACCATATCTCCCATCAACAAGAGAACGAGCATTTCATCGTCGAATTCCGAATACTTCCAGCAAATGGTGGAGCTGAGCGCTTGATACTGATCAATGGTCTGGTGGCGACTTACCACTCTAAAGGCGAGCCTCACAATCCAACGATAATCGGAACGATTGCAGACGTGACCGAAACCCGCCAAGCTGAAACTCAGCTGCTTCGGGCCAAAGAAGGGGCCGAAGCAGCCAATCGCACGAAAACAGCTTTCCTAGCCAATATGAGCCACGATATCCGCACCCCGCTCACCGCGATCGGCGGCTACTCGGAGCTACTCTCTGGCATGCTGGAAGGCGAGCCATTGAAAATCGTCGAGCAGATGCGCATGGCGGGCGACCATCTACTGCGAACTCTCAATTCAGTGCTAAAATTTGCCAAGATGGAGGGTGCGCGCGAAAAACCCGAGATCGTCGAAATCGACATTTCCACAGCGTTGCATAATGCAGCCAGTATGTTCCGACATAAGACAGATGAGAAATCAATACAGCTTTGCGTGGAATCCGAGCAGTCGATTTACGCGCAGGGCGACCAGTCGGGGCTCGACCGCATACTCACTAACTTGCTGGACAATGCGGTTAAATTCTCACCTGAGAAGGCCACCATTACGCTGCGAGCAGAAAACACCGCCGACGACCTGGTGCGGATCAGTGTCAAAGATCAAGGGCGCGGCATCAGCCCAGAGTTTAAGGAGCGCATCTTTGAACCGTTCACCCAAGAACGGGAGCAGCAAGATACGGCACTCGGCGGCAGCGGCCTCGGTCTGGCTATCTGTCGGCAATTAGCACTGGAGATGGGAGGCGATCTACAAGTGGAGAGTGAGACTGGCCAAGGCAGCCGATTCACGCTCACCTTGCCTGCCGCGACTGAAGCGCATATCCAAAAAGCTAAGTCCGCAAAGCTTGAGCGCTCGAATGCCGCGCCGACGAATGACAAACCTGCGAGTCGTCCGCGAATTTTAGCTTGCGATGATTATGCGAACACCCGCCGAATACTCGAAATATCGCTGCGCAAGTATCCGCTAGACTTGGCTGCAAATGAAGAAGAACTTTTTGAGAAACTAGACGGGCAGGATGTCATACTGCTGGACATCAACCTCAATGGTAAAAACGTGGGGCAGGCATTACTGGCCAGACTCCGACAAACGCAGACTGGCCGCTGCGCCAAAATTTTCGCTTTCACCGCACACGCTCTTCCCGGTCAGCACGACCAATTCTTAAAGCAAGGCTTTGACGGTTATCTGGAAAAGCCCTTCACCCAAGGTAGGCTATTTGAAGTGCTCGGGATCCCCACGAGTCTTTCGTGAAATATGCAATGGCATTGTGACTTGTCACACGCGACGATTTGCTACGGCCATTCCGACGCCGGCGTAAGAAGTCGCGCCCCTACGAAGAAAAAGGCCGGGCACCCAAGTGCCCGACCTGTATGGTTTAAATCCGTAGATATGTGGGTTTCCTATAAATTCTCTGAGACGCGACTAGCGTCGCATCGCTACCAAATCATCCGTAGCGAACTCGCGCTAGCGAGGTCTCCCACGTCGTGCCACGGCCCGACGCCGAGACGCGACTAGCGTCGCATCGCTACCAGATCATCCGTAGCGAACTCGCGCTAGCGAGGTCTCCCACGTCGTGCCACGGCCCGACGCCGAGACGCGACTAGCGTCGCATCGCTACCTGATCCTCCGTAGCGAACTCGCGCCAGCGAGGTCTCCCGCGTCGTGCCCAGCCCGACGCCAAGACGCGACTAGCGTCGCATCGCTACCAGATCCTCCGTAGCGAACTCGCGACAGCGAGGTTTCCCGCGTCGTGCCACGGTCTAGACTACGGATATTAGAGCAATCAATTCCTTTCTCTAATAGAACCTTAAATACCGTGCGTAATAAGTCTTGGTGCGTCCGGTCTTCTTGGCCAGTTGCTCCAGCCGATTCTCGACTTCCTGATCTAAACGAATGGCTAACATGTGAGCAAATATTACATCGATATACGCGTATAGCAAGCTACTATTGTGGTTTTGGCTGTGTGGATTCGTCTTCGCCAAGTCTATCGGTTCGGCGGCTATTCGCAATGAACGGTAAGCCCCTCACCATAACCGTATGGGAAACAAAGATCGCGCGTGATCCCTGTTAACAAGCCTGCAGCCCGAATGGATCATTCCAGATAAAGTTGGCTTTACGTTTCGTCCCGCCGAACAATGTGGGCAAGCGGGAACTCTTCACTTGGGTTCACATATTATATAATTGTTATTATTGCGACCTTGTCAAACTCAAGTGTTTTATTAATGAACTTATGGTTTAAATTATCTTATGCAGATTTCAAACTTATCCTCACTCAACTGGCGCTTTCGAGATGCTTCGAAGAAATGTTGGCTACCGGCCCAGGTTCCAGGCTGTGTTCATACAGATCTGCTCGCTGCGGGGCAGATCGAAGATCCTTTCTATGGAACGAATGAGCTAGAGCTGATTTGGATTGAGGACTCTGTCTGGGAGTATCAAACCGAGTTCGATTTGAGTGAGGACTTTATAGTTGAGGAGCAGATTGAACTCTGTGCCGACGGTTTGGATACGGTTGCGACTGTTTATCTGAATGGCCATCAGATCGCCACAACGGAGAATATGTATGTCGCGCATCGATGGCAGGTGGGATCGCTCTTGAAGCCTGGGCGAAATGAGCTTTCGATTCGTTTTGATCCTGTGAGCGACTACATCCGCACCCATAGTACCGACTTCACGCCGCCACGTAATTTTAACGCTGCCACCGGAGGCACTTCGGTGCGTATCCGTAAGCAACCTTGTCAGTTTGGTTGGGATTGGGGGCCGCGTCTGGTCACGGCTGGCATCTGGCAGGATATACGCTTGGAAGCGTGGTCTTCGACGCGCCTGAGAGGCTTTAAAGTGGATCAGACTCACGAAGTATCGGGGGCAGTCGCGCTGGCTGTGACGCCTAATTTTTTGGGTTCTGTGCGTGGCGTCACTTACCATGTGTTGTTGGCTTTAGACGGCGAAGCAGTCGTGCGTGCTGAGGGCAAAGGGAAGCGATCGACTGAACTCGTGGTGAAGCAGCCACAGCTTTGGTGGCCAGCGGGGCAGGGCGCACAACCGCTCTACACGTTGACTTTGATCGCGTTGGCTCCGGATGGTTCGGAGTTGGCGAGGCAGTCCAAGCGTATTGGACTGCGGACGATTCGCTTGGATCGTTCCCCCGACGAGTGGGGCGAGAGTTTCCGTTTTGTGGTCAATGGCCGACCGATCTTTATCAAAGGTGCCAATTGGATACCCGCCGATAGCTTTGTCAACCGCCTAGATCGTGCCGCGTATGCGCGTGATTTGGAGTCGGCGAAGCTGGCTCATATGAACTGTATGCGTGTCTGGGGTGGTGGGATCTATGAAAGTGAAGACTTTTACGACCTATGCGATGAACTCGGGCTCCTAGTGTGGCAGGACTTTATGTTTGCCTGCAATCTTGTGCCTTCGGACCTTGCGTTTTTGAAGAACGTAAAAGTCGAGGCCGAGCAGCAGGTCGCTCGTTTGCGTGATCGTGCTTGTTTGGGGCTGTGGTGTGGTAATAACGAAATCGTTATGCTCAATCTTGAAGACCTAAATGCGTCGCCCAAGCTCAAGCGTGGCTACATCAAGCTTTTTCATGAGCTGCTTCCGCAAGCGGTTGAGCAGTTCGGCGGGCAGACTGACTATTTGCCGAGCTCTGAGTGGCGTGGTGGTTTCGAAAATGGGCATGCGCTCGGCGAGGAACGCGGCGATACCCACTTTTGGGATGTGTGGCATGCGCGTAAACCGGTGAAAGAGTATGAGAAATATAAGTTTCGTTTCTGTTCAGAATTCGGAATGCAGAGCTATTCGTCGCCCGCCACCAACGCGACGTTTGCTCCCAAAGGGGCAAACGTCTTTGGGGACATCATGGAGAATCACCAGAAGAATATCGGCGGCAATCAAGTGATACTCGATTACGTTTCCAGACGCTATCGATTCCCGAAATCGCAGGACGACCTAATCTGGCTCTCTCAACTCAACCAAGCCTACTGTATGCAGGTCGGCGTTGAGCACTATCGACGCATCGCTCCGCGCTGCATGGGCTCAATTTATTGGCAGTTGAACGATTGCTGGCCAGTCGCGTCGTGGTCATCGATCGAGTACACAGGCCGCTGGAAGGCGCTTCACTATGCGGCGCGCCGCTTTCATGCGCCAGCCCTCGTCAGCGCCCTAGTGCCAGGGGATGAGTTCATTGCTGTCGGTAATTATCGTCATAGCAGTGTGAACGAGGTGCACCTTTACTCGGTTTATGACGCGCCTGATTCTACCAAAGGATTGTTGCGCTGGGATCTGTTTCATTTGGATGGCAGGAGGCTACTATCAGGGAAGAAGCAGGTGGCACTACGCTATGGCGAAAGTGTCCGACAAAAAACGCTAAAGCTTGAGAAGTCTATCCAGGAATACGGACGCGATCATGTCTATCTGCGAATAGCGCTTGATGTGGAGGGCGAGCTTGCGAGTCAGCAAACGGTATTCCTCACGCCGCCCCGCTTTATCGAACTGCCGGAAGGGGGAGCGCAGGTGAGCATCGATCTCCTAAGCAAGACTGAAGCGAAGTTATCGGTTTGCTCTAAGGTCTTTCAACACGCATTTACCTACGATTTTGAAGGACTCGATTTCATCGGAGACGATAATGGTTTTGATCTCTATCCCGATGAATTGAGGACCGTTACCATACGTTTCAAGCAGCAGGTCACACTCGCAAAGCTGAAGGCAGCTTTGTGCGATCGTTCACTGGTGGACAGTTACTAGGAGTTTTAGCGGATATCGTGCTTCTGGCACATAAATTACACAGGCACATAAATTACACAGGGCACATAAATTACACAGGCACATAAATTACACAGGGTATTTAATGGCACGCTTGGTTCACGCCGCTTTGGGGCTGGGTGAGAGCCCGCAGGGGGCGAATGGTGCTTTTCTTTTCCCGGGGGAGTGGACGGGGGGAGTGGACGGGGTCATTCGGGGGAGTGACCCCCTTATTCCTCCCAGCCTTTCATCGAGCTCGAAGCAGAAGTGCTCAAGCTGCATGAGGGCTTTTGGACTTAACAGGTCAAAGATTTAGTTCAGAAGACTCTACTGGAATTTGATACGAATAAAAAAGTCTACGGGCGGGTCTGCTGAAACTCTGACTTGCATGTGACGCGTTCCGAGGCTTGTACCAGGGCCTAAATCTTCGAGTTCGACCTCAAGTGGGATTCCTTCATCGCCAGGGCTGAACCAGTGAACCAGATCGGTCGATACTTGAGGGGTTGCAGTCCAGTCCATATCGGGGTCAAAGGTATATTCCATCACCCACATTTCCGCCTCTCGACGCATTGATGGGGTCTGCGTCCTATCGGCTTTTTCAGGATCATATCCCTCGTCCCTTAAAGCGAATTCAAGTGCGTTGGGGACGCCATCCTTATCATAATCACCGCCGGGTAGCCTATCCGCGTCAATCGAGGTAGATTCAAATACTTCCGGCCTGTAGCGCGAGGTCCATTGGCCTAAAGAATCGAGTTCTGAGACACTGGCCAGGTTCTCGGCTACGAAGACAGCAGATGGGAAAACAACGCTTCCAGTGCTCGCATGTATGACTTTTAGATCGTAATTACCTAGAGGGATATCTGCTGGAATGGTGAAGATGATTTGATCGGTTGTTTCGCTAAGATTTTGGCACGCGATGTCTCCGATCAAGATGCGGTTACCGGCGATCAGATTTTTCCCAAGGAGTTTGACGGTCTGAGTTTCGTCTTGTATATGCACGATTGCTGCGCCTAGTTCGGCGAGTCGGGCTTGCGAGAACGCACGATTTTTAAAACTCGTAATACCAGGCTGAGGCCAAGGGGTATATGCGGGATCCAGCACTCGCGTCGGATAGTTCAAGATGGAAACTGAGAAGGGTGCTCCTGGTTGCGTGACCAATAGATCCATCGTGCCGTCACCAGTGAAATCGGCCGCGAGGGAATGATTCGCCATACCGCCCTCGCGCGGCAAGCCGAGCGTTTCGATTTCCGTACCATCGAACTGATAGGCACGGGTGTAATGAAAACTAGAGGCAACGATGTCGAGGCGCTGGTCACCATCGAAGTCGAAAATGATGGGTAGCGACATGTTCGTATCCTCTACTGGCCAACCCGTCGCGATGGTTCCGTCGTGGTGCCAGACGTAGAGGCTTCGCTTGCCGCCGACGAGCGTATTGACTGCCGGGATGACGATCTCAAGATCCCCATCTTCGTCGAGGTCTGCCATCGCTAGCTGGAAAGCGGGCGAGGGCATTTGTTGAGGCCATCCGTCGATGATTTGGCCTGAACTTTCATAAAGGGCGATATGCCCGGAGTAGGTAGCGGCCAAAATTTCAAAATTTGCGTCATGGTCGAAATCTCCTACGCTGACGGAGCCTCCCTGATTAGTCGCGGGACCGAGGGTGCGAGGCCACCCGGGCTTGACGGAGCCATCGGCCTCCAATATGTAGATACTCCCATTGCCTACAATGACGCCGACTTCCATTTCTCCGTCGGCATCGATATCGGCAATTACGGGAGAGCTATTGGATCCGATCGTGCCGAGCCCGAGTTCCACAGGCCAGCCGGTGAGGTCATTGCCAGCCACATCGAAGGCATATACCATAGCGACCCCATTCTGCTCGATCTTCGCTCCTAAAGTGATGACATCGTTTTTCCCGTCCCCATCTAAATCGGCGATGACCGGACCACTAACTTTATTTGTCGAAGATTCGAAGTCGGTTCCTTTGAAAAGATTTTTCGGCCAGCCGGTAAGAATCTGCCCGGTATGAGAGTAAGCATGGAGGGTGAAATACGAGTTGTGCTGCGTTACATTCTGATAGCGCGTCTCGAAGACGACTTCGGCATCGCCGTCACCATCCAGATCACCGACGGCTGCGGGTGCAATCGCAGTGTGAGTTGGATAAAACCGCTTTTGCGCCCAGCCCGGCAGCGTGTTGCCGAGACCGTTTGCGATTGCGATGTCGCAGAACCCACCGACGCCGACGAAGTCCATGACGCCGTCACCGTCCACATCGGCAGCCGTCCCCGACCCTGGCATGGAATAGACACTCTTTGGCCAATTGGGAAGCGGGGTGCCGTACGAGTTGCCTATATCGATGGACGTCTGAATTTTGTAGGTTCGACCGTCATCAGTCTCCAGTTCCAGCAAAAGGGTGTGCAATCCGTCGCTGTAGCTAAGTGAATCAAAATTGCCCATCACCCCATTTGTGATGGCGCTGCTCCCGCTGCCGATCGAGTTGTAAGAGTTCAAACTCTCGTGGGCACCCGGCTTGAGGAAGAGGCGATATTCCTTAAGATCAGACGCAAACACGGTTCCATTGACAGAAACAATCCCTTTGACGACTTCATTTGAAAGGGGACTGCTGATTAATGTAATGGCTGTGCCAGTCTGCGCGAGGGCTTCCAAGGCATTCACTTTTCCATAACCTTGTTTCAAATGATCGACTAACAAGAGGTCACAACTGCTGAGAATGGCAGTGGTGATCTCTCCCGAAGTCTTCCCGGGGTTGGCTTGGAGAATGAGGGCAGCGACGGCAGCAACATGAGCGGAGGCTGGGGAAGTTCCTGACACGCGGGTGAAGAATGCTCCCTCGCGTTCGGTTGGCAAAGACCAGCGTGATGCCAGAGTGAGGATGTCGTAGCCCGGCGCGACGACATCGACCAATGAATTATAGGTCGAGAATCTCGCAATACTGTCTCCAGGTGTAATCGCTCCCACACTCAAAACTTGCGGGTGCGATGATGGGTAGCGGAGCTCTTGAACACCCGAATTACCTGCCGAACCGACGAGCACTACGCCAGCATCGTAGGCCTGTTGCACGGTGTCTGCTTCGAGTTGAGAGTATCCGGTTCCTGAAAAGCTCATGTTTATAACCTTGGCACCGTTGGCGACTGCGTAGTTGATCGCTCGGACGTTATCCGAAACGAATGAGATGCCGTTCCCGTTTTTGAGCGTCATAATTTTTGCATTCGAGGCAATTCCGGCAATACCAAAGGCGTTGTTTTGCGTTGCGGCGATGACGCCACTCATGGCGGTGCCGTGACCGTGGACATCCTTCAAATCGCTCGCTTCATCAGTCTGGAAGTTTCAACCATAGTAGTCATCGATAAAACCGTTACTATCGTCGTCTATGTCGTTGTTGGGGATTTCGTTTTCGTTGACCCATGACTGCCCCAACAATTCCGGATGATTGAAATCTATCCCCGTATCAATCACAGCGACGATGACTTCGCTGATGGGCACCGCACTCTCCCATGCTTCTTTAACCTGCATCGCATCCAGTGCCCATTGGTCTGCGTAGGGTTGGCCCCAAGACCCAACTGAGTCGGCGAATGGATCGTTTGCGCCAGTGGTCGGTAGTCTTACGAAGTCTTTTTCAACGCGAGAGATGCCGTCGACATGACTCAAAGCAACTTTGGTTTTTTCGAAAGTTTCCACCGACGTGACGTCTTCGACTTGAACGAGCGCGGTATTACCTTTGGGCGAAAGAGTTCGCAAGATGAGGCCAATTTCCGCGAGTTCATTCTTGACCTGCCCCCAATTTTGGGTGTCCGCCTTGGTCAGGAGTAGTCCATTGGCACGGAAAATCTCTACGGAGACGTCCGTTTGCCCCATCGGCCTCGTCTCTATTACAAAGACTCGCTCACCGGCTTTCGTTTTAAAAAGCGTGGAGGTTTTTGCGATTTGTTCTGAATGGAGGATCGACTCTTGAACACTCAGCTTTTCTGCCTCGTCGAAATGGTCTAACCAAGAATTTGGCTCCTCCAGTATTCCCTCGCGTTCAACTAAGGGCCTGGCTTCTTTGGGTAGGATAGTGCTCTCGTATGGGCTTGCTTTCTTGGTTCCTGTTTTCGAAGAGCTGTTTGTTTCATTTAGGAACGGCAGCGCGGGGCTCTTGTTTAGGCGAGAGGGGAATGACTCCCTTATTCCTCCGTGGAACAACTTTCCAGCTTAGTTGAGCGCGAAGAATTTGGCGTTCCAACTTGCCCAAAAACTCTCTTAGTCGGCGGGGATTGGATTGAAGGAACAACACTCGCGAAAGCCCAAAAGAAAACGCTGGCAACTACCCAGTAGCGTGTAATATTCACAGTCGCCGCCCTTCCCGCTCGGTGCTCAACAGACGCCGACGTTCACCCCGCCGCACGAAGAAGTAGATCAATGCGCCGATCCAATTCGTTAGCACAATTACCAATGCCCAGACCAGTTTATCATTCCCCTCTGAGCTCTCGTGCTTGAGGCAATCGACCAGCATCCAAATCCAGAAGGCAAAAGCACCCGCCCCAAAAAGCATGAAGCCTAAAAAAAAGAGGAATTGAAAGAGCATGAATGCGCCGGGGATATTTTGGGATTCCATAATGGTGATTTTGGTTAGTTAGTAGAATGCCGTTGCTCACTCAGGCAGGTTGGGCCTTTTGTTGTCAAATGGGTCGATCGGGCTAGATTCTGGTTCGTTCGTCTTCTTGTAAACCACAACTGCATCGGTAGCACTCCAATAATATTCTGAGCCAGCTTGGATGCAGATCGAGTCAAGTAGTTCAAAATGAAGAAAGAATGCAAGTAGAGCCAAGCAGTTGAGGACAACTTCGTTACGCGCTTCAGGGCACATTATTGAACAAATTTAACCCCCTGCTGTGGGCAAGCCTACGGGGCCAGTCCACGCATTCTAACATTTTTTAACCCATGTATTTGATTCAATAGGGAAAGCAATCAAATGGAGCAATCAAATTGGACCCCATCGACAATACGACGTCGAGTTTCACTTAGAAATGGAGTGCTAGGGTCATTCTTAGGGCAACTAACACCTGTGTAACCTACATAACTATTTGCTGTAAAAGTAAATATTGACTTTAGTTTTTATAAAGTGTGGGTTTATTTTTACAAGGATCCTGCAATGAAACATATTAAGCGTAATCTAACTGAAAACATCTTGTTTGCCTTAAAGAACAACC
>Ga0105055_10005417_pt1 | contig 18033 bp, 19 predicted proteins | sample BON03_FD_78090 | JGI IMG/M metagenome (GOLD analysis project Ga0105055, IMG submission 78090) | Freshwater microbial communities from Lake Bonney liftoff mats and glacier meltwater in Antarctica - BON-03 | ecosystem: Environmental > Aquatic > Freshwater > Ice > Glacier meltwater | place: Lake...
CCAGCTATATGACAAGCGCGGCTGCCCGGATGCTGGCGCACGCCTATGCGGCAATCATGCCAACCCAAAAGTGGCAACATTTTGCTCTGCCCTTTGGCTCACTTTTGCTTTGCCGTTGACACCTGCTGTGCCGGGCTGAGTCTGCCTTTTAGGGATTTCAGCTCAAGGAAGAGCACGCGGCCCTCGCAGAGCACTATCAGATCGGCAAAGCCGGCATGGACGCCCATGCCCACGAGGATTGCCTGGCGCTTGGCCCCGCGCGGGCCGGCCTCGGTTACCTCATTGGCGCAGTGATGGATGATCGCGGTGCGGGGCAGGGTAAATCGAAGGGCGGTGACGACTGCGCGCTGCAGATCGGCCTCGGGTCTGCCACGGCGGTTCATTGCTCCGCCTCCCCGTTGTTCTCACGTTGGGCCTGACTGATTGGCCGCCGTGCATCGATCACGAACAGAAGCGCTCGTGCATCGCGACGCTCAGCCACGCTCTCGCCGTGGCTGGCAAGCACGGAGCAGGCGATGCACAGGAGGTGGTCTGAATGATGGGCAACATCGGCGATGACGGCGCGGGCTTCGGCGAGGCGCGCTGCCGACCAGTCACCAGTTGTACGAGGTGCATTGAATGGGCGGATGTCCTGCAGGGTCATCGACGGCCTCCCGCGCGACGGCGAGGTGCCCTGTGTTCCTGTTCCTCCAGCCATTCCTCGACAGCAGCGCGGCGGTAGAAGACCTTGCGCCCGGCCCGTACACTGGGCGGTCCCGTGCGCTGGGCCTCCCAGCGGCGCAGCGTCTCGACCGATAGGTCGAGTTCCTGCGCGAGATCTAGGCGGCTGATCCAGCCGACCAGCAGCGTGCGGGGTTTCTCCTTCGGGTCTGGCATCGATCCGAGATGCGACATCGGGGTCTCCTTGTCCTGGCCCCTGTGACGGTTCGCGTCGGGGGGCGTTTGCACAGACCAGTGAGCGCAGAACCGCAGGGGTGGCGGCGAGGCGGAGGGTGGCGGAAACCACGCCGCAATTGTGCCACCCCTTGTTTTGCTGGGTTTGAGGCTCCGGAAGGCTTCGGAAGGCTTGGCGCAGTGCGGGCAAGCTGGGGACCGGCAGAAAGGCGAAACCATTGCTAAGGCTGCAAACACCCGCAAACAGCCGGATTGGCGGCGATTAGCCCACATTCGCGGGCAAAGAGGGGGTGGCAACAGGCACGCCACCCCTGCCACCCATTGATTTCATTTGGGATTTACAAAACCGCTGCTGCCAGAGGTGGCGATTCTGGGATCCTCGAGAGTAATTTCTCCGAAATCGGGGCAGCGGCTCACCATCATCGAGGCTGCTGTCCATTGCTCTCAACGCTGAGACCTCAACAAAACAAGGGGTGGCACAATTATGGCATCCTTTGCGCCACCCTCTGCCTCCCCGCACACATGTTCCCATGCTTGCCTTGAACTCGTGGCGAAACCACGCCTCATGTCGGATGCAAGCAGGACCCAACTCATGCCAGAACGTATCAAACTGACCGAGAAAGTGCTCCGCGAGGCCTGTCCCGTTCCCGGGCGAGATTATCAGATCTTCGACACCGACCTGCGCGGCTTTGCTGTGTGCATCTACCGGGGCGGCGGACGGGCCTTCACGATTGACTACCGCCATGCCGGGCGTCAGCGCCGAATGACCTTCGGGCGCTGGCCAGAATGGTCGGTGGCGGCTGCGCGGGAACGTGCCAAGGAGTTGCGACGTGAGATCGACGCGGGCACCGATCCCCTGGCCCAGCGCGAGGCCATGCGCGAGGTGCCCCGCATTGCCGACCTGATTGAGCGCTACTGCGCCCAGCATCTTCCCAAGCTGTCGGACCGGAATGCGGCCGACCAGCGGTCTGCACTGGCCAAAATGGTGGCACCGGTCTGGGGTCGGAAGCTTGTGACGGAAATTACCTCGACCGATGTGGACAAGTTCTTGACCAGAGTGGCCGAGGGCAGGGCCCGTCCGCACAAAGACAGACCCAACAACCGGGCGCGCAAGCTGCAAGGTGCCAAGCCCACCCCGGTGCGGGCCAACCGTATCGGAGAAATTCTGCGCAAGATGTTTACCCTGGCCGTAGAATGGGGCTGGTGCGAGGATAACCCCGCCCAGCGCTTCCACCGCCGGACGGAAACCCCGCGAGAGCGGTTTTTGTCCCAAGAAGAGATTGCCAGCCTCGCCGCCGCACTGGATGCGGCAGAAGATCGGCGCGCTGCCGATATCATCCGGCTATGCTTGCTGACCGGCGCGCGTCTGGGCGAGGTGCGGCAGGCCCGGTTCGAGCAGTTCAACCTAGAGCATCTGAGTTGGTCCAAGCCCCCAATGATGACCAAGCAGCGTCGGGCACATCGCGTACCGATATCAGACGAGGTGGCGGCAATCGTACGCCAGCGCCGTCTCACAGCTATCCAAGGGTCTCCCTGGCTCTTTCCGGGCGATACCCCGGGCCAGCCTGTCCAGGAAATCCGCCGCTTTTGGGCGCGTATCCAGAGGGAGGTGGGGATCGAGGAGGTCAGGGTCCATGATCTGCGCCACACCTTCGCTTCGCTGCTGGTCAGCGGTGGGGCCTCGCTCGAGATGATCGGCAAGCTCCTTGGACACAGCCAGACGCAGACGACCCAGCGCTATGCCCATCTGATGGACTCGCCCCTGCGCGCGGGCGTCGATGCCGTTGCTGTCGCGTTCAGCTGCAAGCCCCGGCTGGTTCATAATGCCAACGCCACCAGTGATCGGAATTCGGCGTGATCCGACCCTTGGCAGAGAGCAATGACATGAAGCCGGACCGTTACGCCTGATCTTCTCGCAGTGCTCTCCAGATCGGCGTGATCCGCCGTCGAATGCTGCGGCCGGCGGGCATCTTGTTTCCGCCTGACTGATCCGCAAACCAATCCTGCATCTCGCCGACCAACTCGCCTTGGCTCTCTGGCAACCCGAGGTCGTGGATGCGCTTTATCAAAGCAACGTTCATTCCCTCCCAGTCGTAGGGCGAGGAGGTGCCGGGCCCAGTGGTCACACGCCGAACCATGTTGTTTTCTTCCTCAAAGGCATGAACGTCCTCGGCCATGATCAGCATGTCAGCGACTGCCACTGGAATGCCGCCCGATGGATCTGTGATGAGCATCCAGTCTTGTCTGCCAACAGGCTGGATGCGCCGCATCACGCCTTCAGTGGGGCCGGTGCCACAGCGGCGAAACAACGGCAACAGATCCATTGGGGAGAGCACCACTTTGCCTGCGATGATTTCGTCGCCACAGCGGACTGGCGAAACACCTGTGAGAACTTTGAACCTTTCTGCATCGGCCCAGCCTGCGATATCTGCCATGTTGCAGCCCCAGCGCGCAGAGGCTTCGTGAAGGGTGAAATATACGCGGGGCGGCAATGCCATGGCTGATTTATCCTCAACTGAATAGAGGATCAGCTGTGCTCACACTGCCTGACGCCCGCGCCTAGACAGCGCGGGGCAAGTGATCGGATGCAACATCGTTCGAGACGCCAAAGCGCCACGACATAGCTACAACTGCTGTTCCAATAGACCTATTATGTTTTTATATTGAGGACTGCTCTCCCCAACCAAGAACGTGCACGGCCCCTCGATTCGGATCAAGAGGGGGGAAGGGAGAACGCTGTGGATAAGCGAAGATGTTCTTGCTGAGCTCCGTCACATGAGGTCGACGTGGCCTAGCTGGCTTGGTCGCACCAGCTGGGGCTTCTGCGTTGCAGCATTCAACATCAAGGGCGGGGAGCGGCCGTTCGCTGCGATCTGCGTGAGTGACCGCTGTGCCGGACTTTGCCGCCATTGAATGCGGCAATCGCAAGGGCTGCTTTGTGCCGCTAGGCTAAATGTCACATCCCATATCGTCGGGTGCAGAAGCCGTCGAGTATTAGCGGCACTTTCGGCATTATTGTCCGTTTTTGAAGCTTCATTCATGGGTTTCGACGAATATCTTCGGGATTGTCGGATAGGTTTGCTCGGAAGTGTTCAGCAATGCCGCTACGTGTTGTAATCCATAGACTGTCGTGCGCGGCGCAACGTTTCAAAATCTCATCGATTGCCCAAGCGGCGGCTGGGCGTCCATAACAGTGCCCATGTGCAAAAACGTCTAAAATAACCGTTTCTGCAGGTTGTTTCTGTATCGCGTCAAGCGCGTCAAAGAACATCTCAACGAACTGAAGTGGTGTACGCCCGAACCGCATCGCATGTGGCAAATCATTAAAGTCGATGGACATGGGAATCGCAACGATGTCCCCCTCTGGATATCGTTGCAGATACGGTAAGTCGTCATCAAGCGCATCGCCATGCCAGCTGTAACCGTGTTCAATTAGGCGTCGGTGGGTATCTGGCCCTGACGTCACGCGTGGACTGATCCACCCCTCGGGACGAGCGCCAGTCGCCCGCTCGATCAAGCGAGTTGTCCGAGTGATTGAGGTGGCATCCTGATCGGCGGTCATTGTTGGGCTCAAAAAATTCTGTGCATAGGCATGGCCAACAACTTCGTGTCCACCATCCGAGATCTGCTTTATAGGCTCGGGGTGGTGTTCTGCCACCATACCTGAGGTCAGAACGCTGGCTACAACACCATTCCGCTGGGCGATTTTTAAAAGACGCCTAGCGCCCACTGATGCGCCATACTTGCCGTACGAGTCTGCATTCGGGTCGAACACGCCACCAGCGAGTACATTGCCCATCGGGCCAACTCCCGATGTCGCATCCGAGGTCCACATTTCATAGGCAACATTAAACACGACTGCGATGCGGCGATCACCGGGCCACAGTAGGTCTTTTGGGGCGGAAACTCTCTCAAAAGCAGCATCAAACGATTTCATAGTCAAAGACCTTTTCGGCAATGTATTGGAATGCGCCCTTAGTCGTAACGTCCAACAAGACCTTTAGAAATTTAATTTCTTGCAGGACATCCTGCATGCGATGCATCTCATTACATGCAGAACGTGCAGGGTATAATGCCACATATGCACTTCTTTCATGATGCAATCTGCGTCTAGTGTCAGGGATACAAAGCGCCAGCAGTCTGGTTTCCGTTTGGATTAATGAGCGGTTGAGCCGGAAAATTGGTGCTATCGTCGCGCAACGACCCTGCGTGACGGTTGATCCTTGGGAGGAACTTGAGATGAAGAATAAACTGATCACAACTTTGGCAGGCGCAGTGTTTGCAACTGCATCCCTGTTTACAGCGGCGCAGGCACAAGACATCGAATTAAAGTTGGCTTGGCTGACAGCTGACAGCCCGACCGACCCCTACGCCATAGCGGCGCGAGCTTTTAAGACCGAGATCGAGGCGGCCCTGCCTGGGCGTGTCGAAGTATCCCTTTTCCCGAACCGCCAGCTTGGCGATGACAAGGAAATCCTTGAGGGTCTGCAGTTTGGCACCATCGATATGGGCGTGATTACAAATGCCGTCGTTGCCAATGTTGAACCCACGTTTCAACTGGTCGATCTGCCGTTCCTGTTTGGTAGTTCCGAGCAAGCACACAGCGTGCTAGACGGCCCCGTCGGCCAAGAGATCGCTGCAAACCTGCGCAAAAGCGGCGTTGTCTCGTTGGGTGCCGCAGAGGGCGGTTTTCGAAATATGATCAACAACATACGCCCCGTTTTCACCCCTGAAGACGTAGTTGGCGTGAAATACCGCACGATGCAAAATCCGGTTTTCATCGAGATGTTCTCGTCGTTGGGTGGCAGCCCCATTCCAATGGCTTGGGGCGAGGTATTTACCGGCATGCAGCAAGGCACCGTGGACGGTTTGGAAATTCCGGCCTCTGTGATCAATTCCAACAATTTTGCAGAAGTTGCAAAATACCTCAGCCTGACGCGGCACACCTATTCTGCGGTTCATTTGCTGATGTCGGAACGCACATTTGACGGGTTGCCCGAAGATGTGCAGCAGGCCGTTCTTGACGCTGGTATGGTGGCTATCGCCCAGCAGCGCGTCGCAGTTGCAGCCGCCGAAGGGGACGTGCTGATCGCGCTGACCGAAGCGGGCATGGAGATCAACGAAATCGAGGATGTGAATGCATTCCGCGATCAGGTCGGCCCTGTGTACGAACGCTTCGAGGATTCGATTGGCAGTGAACTGATGGCGCGCGCACGCGCCTCCGTCGCCACAAACTGAGGAGCGGCGCGTGCCGATCATCCCCGTTCTGGTACGTTACGTTTCGGCCACAAGCCTCCTTTTGGGTCGGCTTGTGGCCAATCTTTGTGTGCTCATAATCTACGTCATGCTGGGGCTCTTAGTGACGCAGGTCTTGATGCGCTATTTTCTTGGCGCACCGCCGAGCTGGACCGAAGAAATGGCCATCATTCTGTTCACATGGCTTGTGCTGTTGTACGCGACCGTGGGCCTGCGTGAGAGGTTCCACGTCGCGATTGAAACAATTCCGGTGAAATGGGATTTGGCGTACCACATGTCCGAACGGCTCGTTGCGGCTCTTGCCTGCGTCTTCGGGATTGTCACGCTTTGGGCTGGCTTAAATTACGCTGAACGCACGTCAGGACAGAAAACGGCAGCCCTGCAAATCCCGATTGAGGCGCTGTATCTCAGCGTTCCGGTCTGCGGCTCTTTGCTGATCTTACATTCCATCGCCCTTTTCATTGAGCCTGTGCGCCGCCAATCCCCAAGCCCGGAAATCCAATGAACGCGATTGTTCTTGTCCTCGTATTCGGGTTGCCGCTGATGCTGCTGATCCGCGTTCCGCTTGCGTTTGCGCTGGGGCTGGTGACGATCGCAGCCCTTTGGATTGCGGACATCGATACGATGATTTTTGCGCAACGCATGGTATCTGGTACGCAGTCTTTCAGCTTGCTGGCCATTCCGTTTTTCATTCTGGCGGGTGATTTGATGACCGCTGGTGGTATCTCGCGCAGGCTTGTGGGGTTTGCCGATGTTCTGGTACGTCACCGGACCGGTGGATTGGGCATGGTGGCTGTGTTGGCCTGCGCCTTCTTTGCCGCTTTTTCCGGCTCCGCCCCTGCGACCACCGCGGCGATTGGTGTGATCATGATCCCCGAAATGGAAAAACGCGGCTATTCGCGAGCCTTCGCGACGGCACTGGCTGTTGCCGGTGGGATTATTGGTCCGATGTTGCCACCGTCTATTCCGATGGTGGTTTGGGGGGTGATGTCCGAAACCTCGATTAGCCAGTTGTTCCTTGCAGGTATCGTACCCGGTATCTTACTGGCGGGCGGGCTCATGATTTTGTCATGGCTCCACGCGCGCAAACACAAAATACCGCCACAACCGCGCGCTACAGGGCGCGAAATCTGGCAAGCGTTCAAAGCAGCAAAATGGGCGCTGATGGGCCCTGTCGTTGTGTTGGGCGGTATTTACGGCGGGATTGTAACGCCCACCGAAGCCGCAATTGTGGCAGCTGTTTTCGCACTGGTGTTGGGCTTTGGCGTTTACCGCGAACTGAATTTTACGAACATCGTGCCGGTTACGCGCAATTCTTTAAAAACCATGACGATGGTGATGTTCATAATCGCGCTCGCCAATGGCTTCGGCTGGATTATCGCATTCGAGCAAATCCCGCGACAGGTCACAAGCGCGCTGGAAGGATTTTCTGACCGTCCCGTAATCTATCTACTTATGATCAACATGATGCTGCTCGTCATCGGGTGTGTGATGGATAATTTGGCTGCGATGATCATTCTGGCTTCGTTTCTGGTGCCCATTGGCGAACAGTTGGGCATGGATCCGGTGCAGTTCGGCGCAATGGTTGCGATCAATTTTACAATTGGCATGGCGACACCGCCGTTCGGTTACGCGATCTTTGTTGGGGCGGCGATTAGTGGCCTAAGTATCGGTCAGATTGCGCGCCCGCTGATGCCCATGCTGGGTGTTATGATCGCGGTTTTGCTGCTGGTTGCGTTCGTGCCAGCGGTCACCCTGACCATCGTGGAATGGACACGCTGATACCTTTGGCATGCATGGATCCGTCAAGGCTTGCGGTGCAAATCGCCATCAGCGTAACTTGTGCCTTATCATGGTGAACCTTCGCAAATTTGATCTCAATCTTTTGGTTATTTTTAGGGCCATCATGACCCGTGGGTCTATTGCAGGTGCCGCCGACGAGGTTGGCCTGTCGCCGTCAGCGGTCAGTCACGCGCTGGCACGTTTGCGGGTCATGCTGAACGATCAGCTTTTTCACCGCACTGCAAATGGGGTCGAACCGACCGAGCGCGCAAAAGACCTGAGCGTTGAGCTCGAGCGTGGGCTTGGATTCATTTCAAGCGCAATTTCATTGCAACATCGGTTTATTCCCGCAGAAGCTGATCGCGTTTTTACCATGCAGATCACCGACTATGTTTCAGGTTTTATCCTACCGCGACTGGCAGAACGCCTACAAAAAGAGGCTCCGGGTGTATCCGTGGATATCCTGCCATTTTCCATTTCGACGGATAGCGTTTGGGACAGGGTCGATGTCCAGATACGCCTGACGCCTGGCCGCCTGCAACCCGAACAAGTCCGCAGCCAACGCCTTGTGGCGGATGACATCGTGGTCTTAATGCGACCGGATCACCCCGATGCGCACAAGCCGATGACGGCAGATCTTTACGCTGCATTACCGCATGTAAAACTATCGCAATCCGCTACGGGCACGACGGTAATCGATGACGCACTGGCTGCGCGCGGATTACAAAGGCACATGGCGATGACGGTTTCCAGCTGGTTTGACATTCCCGATATTGTGACCAATTCAGACCTTATCGCAATTGCACCACGTCGCCTACTGCAACTGGACCCCCGGCTAAAACACCTGAAAGCCGCCCCCTTACCGCTTGAGGAAGTAGTGTTTTCGTTCGATCTATGCTGGGATCTGCGAACTGAGCGCGAACCCGGGCAGAAATGGCTTCGCAAGCTGATATTAGAACTGTTCCAGGAGATCGCATAATGGGTGCCAATCGGCCAATTCGCTGACGGATGGTGGTGCTCCCCGTGATCAGCGGGACCAAACCCCGTTCAAATCCCAAGCAGTTGTTAAGTGCTTTTGGACTTTCTCATGATAGCAGCCATTCGCTACGTTGCAGAGTTTGGGTAATATGGGCTCGTAGCTGCCGTTAGCTGGGTGATGCTCCAAGGTCGGCTCTGGGCCGGACGCGTCGAAACGATCGCCCCGGCGGGAAGGGCAATTTGCGATCAAGATCGTGCAGGACGGAGACGGTTCTACATCAACGCCACATCAACCCGCGAATGCACGTTTCGCGCTTGGTTTGCGGCTGAATGTCGGCGAATACGGCTGAATTCGGGGTGACAAGTTTCGCGATATCAAAGGCTTGACGGCTAAGTAACTGTATTTTCTAAGTAATTGGAATCATTGGGATATAGGCTCATAACCTGAAGGTCGAAACCTTAGGTTTGTATACTATCAGTTTCGTTTTATTCCTCGGGGGCCGACACTGGCACGAGAGAGAGTTGGGTGGCAGACCCACTCGCTCCGCCACTTACACTTGCCGAAACCGATGATGGGCCCTTATGGGGCCCTTTTTTCTTTTTGTTTCAAAGGGGTTTAGCAGTTGCGACCGCCCTTCGGAGACTGCCAAATTGACCAAAATTGGTCTCTGAACCCACTTTGTCTCTAACCGACCGCCCTATGTGTTCAGAAGGGCGCATTCAAAAAGTATAGTATTTTCAGGGCCTTGGCGTTTTCGGGCAAGCGCCCTTTTCGAAGTCTCAAGCGGTATCGGAATACGATGCAAACCGCGGGACGGGTCTTAGGGCGGCCGTTTTTGGCGGACAGCGGTCGTTCGCTGCGCCGGGTACGAACTGGCACAGTGTGGACAAACCAGACTTGTGCAGTCGCAGCTATTGCGAACGCAGCATTTCCTTGCTGGTGCAAAAATGCAATCTTTCAGTAGTGCGATAGACTTCGCCAAAGCGGCCATTGGGCATCATTGATGACCGGAAAATGCAGAATATATGCCAAACGCACCGACGATGATGAGGCTCAGCGCCCAAACCAAATCTAGATTGAACCAGCTTTTCGAAATGAATTTCAAACCGAACCAAGCATAGACAAAGATTGCAATCGCAGCCCCCGCAAAGGTCATGGCAAAGGTATGGGTTGCAGCCACTAGAAAGGCAGTCATCACATTGTTGCCCATGAGCGTTTGTGCGGCAGCATGACCTGTTCCAGTCACGCTATCGCCCGGCACTAAAAGTCCGCAAATGCCGAGGTAAATCGGCACTAACATCAGTCCAGCACCATGAGCAGTGGCGGCCAGAAACGACCAAAGACCCAACTTAGCGGGATGCACGCGGGCCAGTATTTTCGGGTGCCGACGGTTAATCAGAAGATAAATGCCCATAGCGATCACAAGCACGCCTGCGCCGATCCGGACTTCACGCTCGTTGTTGATAAGGAAAACCATCATCGAGAACGGGAGCAAGATGACAATCATCGCCAGAAAATGGCCTGTCGCCAGCATCGCGAGCGCCTTAACCATCGCAGATTTTTTACGCTCAAATAAGGCCGCTGAAACAGCCAAAGGCCACCCCATACCCGGGTTCACGCCATGGTAGACGCCCGAAAAAATGACGGCCCACCAAAGGGCCGTCAATGTCATATCTTCCATCAATTATACCGACGGATAGCAGAAGCTGTCTGTTGAACAGTCCCCGCCTTCCAGACGGATCTGGTGAGCGCGCATGTTTTCGGGGAAGTCGATGTAGAAGTCTTTATCCAGCGCAAAGCTTCCGTCCTCCCCTACATTCGCCATCACCATCTGCCCACCTTCTTGATGCGGGTAGAACTGGTTGTCCCATGACGAGTAAAGCGAGTTCGTCCAGTACACCCGTTTCCCGTCGCGACTGATCTCAACCATCTGCGGGCCATAGATGACATCCTTGCCATTGGGGTGCTTGTGTTCTGTGGCGATACCGCCCAATTGCACTTTGCCGTTCAGAACAGGGTTCATCGGGTCGGATACATCGTACTGATGCATCTCGCCCAAACCCCAACACGCCACATACAGGTATTTGTCATCCAGGCTAAGGTCGATGTCTGTAACTAATGGTGGCACAGCACCAAAGCCTTTCAACAAATCAGGCAGGTTTTCGGGGTCTTCTGGGCGTGGATCAATGGTGATTGTCTTTTTGGACTGCCACACGCCGTCATCGTCACGCCACCATGTAAAGATTGCGCCTTGCAGATTGGTTGTATCCACCACTACGCCGCAGAACCCGTAGGATTTGGACGGATCATGGGCGGGGCGAATTTCCAATGCCATCTGATAGTTTTCACCAAAGTCCATGGTCTGGATGTTCTTGCGCGCGCGCAAATCCCAGAAGTGGATCGAATGGCCATATTTGTTGGACAGTAGGTCTTCGGGGACGACGCCGTTTTCGTATTGTGGTGGCAGGCCCCATTCGGAGCTGACCATGTAGTCCTGCGGCAGGTTCCACCAGAAATCATAGTGCTTGTCCTGCGCGCCGCGATCCATCTCATAGCGGCCGATGATCTCAAACGTCTCGCAATCCATGATAAAAATGCCGGGAGGGCCGTCTGTCCCGTCCTCACCGCCGCCACCAAGGGTCGACACGTAGATGCCCTCAGGCCCGCAGTGAATCGTGTGGGGGCGTGAATAACCTGTCTTCTCGAACAGCTCTTCTGGCTCGATGATCTTGTGGATGTGTGCCTTTAGTGGATCTTTGACGTCAAAGATAAAGATTCGCGAAGATCGGATGCCTGGCACGATAAGGTACCGGCGTTCTAGAAACGCGTGCCCCGACAAGGGCGACAATGACGACGAACAGGCGTTCCAACCAAAGTGGTGGAATTCGTCGCCGGTGGTTTCGGTCATCACTGTATGGACAATCTCGCCGTAGGTGTCGGAACCACTCCGCAGATCGATCACTGCCAGCCCGTCGTGTTGGTCCGCGTTTTTGCCAAGCATCACCGTAAAGGCGAAATTTTCTGGTGGAGCTTCCATCGCGAGTTTGGCCGACGCGTGAAACGTTGGATCCGGTTTCATCGGTTTATTCATTTGTATTCCTCCCTAAAATTATCCCCACCTTCATGGGGTTCGAAACAACCGCCGAACTTGGCCTTCTCAAACCTCGCCGACGTTGCATAGTTGGATGGCACCGCTGATCTTTGTTGCAAGCTGGGTCAGCTGGTGTCCGATATTGTGTCTGTATTCCGTCCCGAAACGCCGGACCGGACCAACAGCGCCGACGCTGAAAGTGGCCCCGATGTTTCCGATGGTCACGGGGGCTGCGACGCTAGATATACCTACATCGATCTCTTGGTCGCAGTCCGCAAACCCTTGGCGGCGGATCACGTCAAATTCAGCAAGCAGATCTGCCCGTGTGGTCTTCGTGTGATCAGTATAGGCCTGCAAGCTGCCTTGCATGATTGTGTCTTGAAACTCTGTTTCTGCAAAAGCCGCAATTGCCTTGGAACAGGAGCAAGCATGTAGTGGACGTTCTCCTAATCCTGGATGAATAAAGGCACGGGCGGGGTCTTCTGGGGTTGCGACGTGGATGATTTCAACCTTGCTGTCGCGAAACCGTGCAAGAAAAACTGTTTCGTTGAACAGCGTGGCCGCGCTCTTCAGCAATGGGGCAGCCACACGTCGTACATCAATATCCGATTTACCCAAGAGCGCGATACGGATCAGCTTCTCGCCAATCACGTAACGTCCGTCATCGTTTGGGTCTTCGATCAGCCCTTGCTCGTGCAAAGTCTGTACCAGCCGGTAACATGTCGGCTTGGGTAGTCCGCTGGCCGTCTGAACTTCAGTCGCGGAAACGGGGCGACCGATTACCGCAATAATTTCGAGCAGACTGATGAGGCGTTCGAGATGCATTTTGAATGTACGCTCTTGTATTTCGAGACAACTTCTCACAAGATGAGAGTGAATCAGATGAAAGATCAAGTAATTTTTTGGGAGCAGAAATGCGTACACGTGCCGCCGTCGCCCTTGAGGCTGGAAAACCATTGGAAGTTATGGAAGTAGAACTGGACGGACCGCGTGCCGGAGAAGTCCTGGTAGAAATCAAAGCGACAGGCCTATGTCATACAGATGAATTTACTCGTTCTGGTGATGACCCTGAAGGTATTTTCCCTGCAATCTTAGGACACGAGGGCGCGGGCATCGTTATTGAGATTGGGATCGGCGTGACGAGCCTTGAGGTCGGCGATCACGTGATCCCCCTTTACACGCCTGAATGTCGCGAGTGCGAATACTGCCTCAACCCGAAAACCAATCTGTGCCAGAAGATCCGAAGCACCCAAGGCGCGGGGCTATTGCCTGACGGCTCGACCCGTTTCAAGATGCTGGATGGGACGCCAATCCACCATTACATGGGCTGTTCTACCTTCGCCAACCATACCGTTGTGCCTGAAATCGCACTCGCGAAAGTCCGCAAGGACGCGCCGTTCGATAAGATTTGCTACATCGGCTGCGGTGTCACGACGGGAATCGGGGCGGTGATAAATACCGCCAAGGTGGAAATCGGATCGACTGGTGTGGTCTTTGGTCTTGGGGGTATTGGTCTTAATGTCATCCAAGGTTTGCGCCTTGCCGGTGCGGATCAGATTGTTGGCGTTGATCTAAACGACGGCAAGGTCGAGATGGCCACGCGGTTTGGTATGACCGATTTCGTGAACCCGTCAAAAGTGGACGGGGATCTGGTTGCTCATCTGGTTGAGTTGACAGGCGGTGGTGCGGATTACACATTTGATGCCACTGGCAACGTGAGCGTCATGCGCACGGCGCTGGAATGCGCGCATAAGGGATGGGGCGAAAGCATCATTATCGGCGTCGCCCCTGCTGGGGCCGAGATCAGCACAAGACCGTTCCAATTGGTGACAGGGCGCAGCTGGCGCGGCACGGCATTTGGTGGCGCATCCGGGCGCACAGATGTGCCCAAAATCGTCGACTGGTACATGGAAGGCAAGATCGAAATCGACCCCATGATCACTCATAAATTGAAGCTTGAGGACATCAACTACGGGTTCGACTTGATGCACGAAGGCAAATCCATCCGTGCCGTCGTGGAATTTTAAACAATGCGGCAGTCGGTTCCCGAGGTTCACACGTTCTTTGATGAGGCCACGAATGCGGCCTGTCATATTGTTAAGGATCCGGCTTCAAATGCCGTGGCAATTATCGATTCCATTTTGGATTTCGACGCCGCGGCAGGCCGCACCCAAACGACCCACGCTGATATGCTGATCGACGAGATAACCCGAAATGGCTGGCAGGTCGCTTGGATACTCGAAACCCACGTACACGCGGACCATCTGTCAGCAGCCCCCTATCTGGCCGAAAAACTTGGAGGCAAAATTGCGATTGGAGCCAATATCGCCGCCGTACAAAAGGTCTTTGGCAAAATCTTCAACGCGGGCACCGAATTCGAGATGGACGGCAGCCAATTCGACAGATTGTTCGCGCATGGGGATGTCTTTGCAATTGGTAACCTTGATGTCTCGGTGATGCACACGCCGGGGCACACACCTGCCTGCGTAACCTACGTCATCGGCGATGCTGCATTTATCGGTGACACATTATTCATGCCCGATTTCGGCACCGCGCGTGCAGATTTCCCGGGCGGGTCTGCAACCGATCTTTATGCCTCGATCCAACGCATTTTAGCATTGCCTGATAAGACGCGCTTGTTCCTGTGCCACGACTACAAAACCAAAACGCGGGATACGTTCTGTTGGCAAACGACCGTAGCGGAGCAAAAGACCAAAAATGTTCATGTCGGTGGTGGCAAATCCGAAGAAGAGTTTGTTGATTTTCGCACCAAGCGGGATACGCAATTGGCCATGCCGAAACTTATCATTCCGTCCATTCAGGTGAACATGAATGCCGGAAAAATGCCCGCACCTGATACGGATGGGGACGTTTACCTGAAGGTACCAATCAACAAACTTTAAGGCCCGTTAGGGCAAGGGTTGGGAGGCCCGTAATATCATGGCAGATCATCAAATTCTCATCGTCGGTGGCGGGGCTGCAGGTATTGCAACGGCAGCCAGTTTGCACAAACGGGATGCGTCGCTGAACATCGCGATCATTGAACCCTCACCGACCCACTACTACCAGCCGGGCTGGACTATGGTCGGCGCGGGCATCTTCAAAAAAGAAGAAACCGCAAGATCCACAGCAAGTGTCATGCCCTCTTATGTGACACACATCAAAGGGACCGTGGCGTCTTTCCAACCAGATGAGAACACGGTCACGCTCGAAGATGGCAAGGTGCATCGTTATGAATATCTCGTGGTTGCGGCAGGGCTCAAGCTTGATTGGGCTGCGATTGAGGGATTGGAAACTGCGCTTGGTAAGAACGGCGTGACGTCGAACTACCGGTATGATCTTGCACCTTACACATGGGATCTGGTTCAGAAAATGCGCGGAAAAGAGGCCATTTTTACCCAGCCGCCTATGCCAATAAAATGCGCAGGCGCGCCGCAAAAAGCCATGTATTTGTCGTGCTCCACATGGACTCAGACGGGTAAAATCAAGGATATCAATGTGTCTTTCTGCAATGCGGGGCCGGTCCTGTTTGGTTGCGCAGATTATGTGCCACCGCTGATGGAATATGTTGACAGCTATGGCATCAATCTCGACTTTGGGTACAATCTGGTAAAGGTTGACGGGCCCAATCAAACCGCGACCTTTAAAGTGACCAAAGAAGGTGAAGATCCGCAGCTGGTAGAGCGTAAATTTGATATGCTGCATGTCTGCCCGCCCCAATGCGCGCCTGACTTTATCAAGAACAGTCCTTTGGCCAACGAAGCCGGCTGGATGGCCGTCGATCAAGCAACGCTGCAAAGCACAGTCTCCCCGAATGTCTTTGGCCTTGGTGACGTGACCTCCACCCCCAATGCCAAAACCGCAGCTGCCGCGCGTAAACAAGCCCCAATCGTGGCCGACAATCTGATCGCACAGATGAAGAACGCCACGATGCCGCAAGCCTATGATGGATACGGATCATGCCCGCTGACGGTCGAACACGGTAAGATCATTCTGGCAGAGTTCGGCTATGGCGGAAAACTCATGCCCAGCTTTCCGTGGGACAGTACAAGGCCAAGGCGCGCCGCTTGGTTCCTGAAGAAATCGGTGCTGCCTTGGGTCTATTGGAATGCCATGCTGAAAGGCAAAGAGTGGCTGACAAAAACGACGTCTTAGATTGATGCGGTTAGGGTTGTTTTGCTCGAGTTAGTCCGGAAAGCGCTATGGGCGTGACGGCCAATAGTATACTGCAAGCCAAATGAATGACTGCTTCCAATGCCGCAATGCGACATGAAAAACAGCGCGAATGCAGCATAAGTCGTGCTGCGAGCGCTCGCAGCAAAATATCGTCACTTCCGCAATGGGCTCCAAGCTGCCGTTAGCTGCGGACAGTGCGAAGGTCCGGTTTGGGCCGTTGCCCCCATTCTAAGGAGCCGTGATGGGCGGTGGTTTTCGTCGCTTGCCCGACAGCGCATTGCCGGCAATCGCCGCGAGCAGAACTGCACCGCCGATCAGGGTGTTGACGGATGCGGTTTCGCCCAGAAACAGCCAGACCCAAAGTGGGCCGAGTAGCACTTCTGCTAAGGACAGCAGGGCTAGCTCTGCCGCGGGGAGGCTGCGCGAGCCCAATGTGTACAGGATTAGGCCGGCACCAACCTGGAACACCCCCATGCCCATCGCAATGCCGCCATCACTTGGGCTCAGCACAAAGGTGAGCCCGAGGCCCAAGCATATGGCCGAAGTGATGACGATCGCAAAAAGGCCGGACAAGAAAACCGCGGGCAGCATTTCGCCTGTGCGCCCCCACCGCAGCGCTACGGTGAAGACAGCAAAGCCGAATGCTGATCCAAGCGCGGCAAGGCTTCCCTTGAGAGCAACGTCTCCGGACTTATCGGCGACCATAATCGCGATCCCGCCAATTGCGATGACAATCGCTGTCCAGGTTGCTGCGCGAACAGGTTCTCGCAATACGATCCATCCAAGCACCGCGGCCATAAACGGTGCGGTCGCAAACAAAAGCATGGCATTCGCAACCGAAGTGTTCTGGATCGCGTAAATGCCCCCGGAATAAGCGGCGACCAGTGAAAGCCCAGCGATGACGGCAGGGGCTCCGATCCGGCGAATTTGAACAAACGGGCTTTCGCCCGACCGTATCCGAATGAGCACGTACAAGAACAGCGACAGGCTGATCGACCGATAAAGGAGGATCTGCCAGACGACAGCATCTTCGATCAGGCGAATACCAAGGCCGACCGTGGACCAAAGAATCCCCGCCGTGAAGACGAAGAGCACGCCATACTTGTGGGCATCTGCATTGTAGGTGGCTGGTGCAATGGATGTCATGTCGTGCTCATAAAGGACGTCGCTACGGCAAGGGTAATGTCTCGGTCAGAGTTTTGATCGCACATTTGCGACATTGGCGCATGGTGCTGCACGCAGTCATCTCAAACCAAGATTTCTTTAGGGTTCACGAATGGCTTCTCTAGTTACGCTGCATCGCAGCGCTTGAAATGTGGACAAAAGTCGACTTTGGGCCGTGAGTGCTCTTCAGACACCACCCCGTTCGGCCTCATCAAAGACCCTCTTTGCCTGATCCGCCCATGGCAGTGCCGCACAATTGCTGAGGTTGATTTCGGTTACGGCGACGGCGTCACGCTTGTAAACCAGCCGCTTCAACACCTCCGGCGCGAGATACGCCAATCGTAGCTGCCTGCTGACATGGCGCTCTGCGAGGTTCACGGCGATTGCGAGATCGCGCACTGTCCCGAACTCGCCAGCCTCCATGCGCCGCCGCCAGGCCCAAGCGCGGCCAATGGCGCGCAGGATATGCGGATCTTGGGTCTGATCCTCGCTGGGCAGGTAATCGGCGGGCGGCAGGATCTTGGGTCGCCCATTCTTTTTTCGAACCTTGAGCGGCACGAAGATCTGGATCGTATCGGGCGCGGGCATTATTCTGCGGCCTCGAGTGTGCGCGGGGCCATCATTTCACGCATGACACCTGCGATGCCATCGGTGCGCAGGTCGATAATGAGCCCTTCAGCGGTTACTGTGA
>Ga0105055_10005424_pt1 | contig 18018 bp, 7 predicted proteins | sample BON03_FD_78090 | JGI IMG/M metagenome (GOLD analysis project Ga0105055, IMG submission 78090) | Freshwater microbial communities from Lake Bonney liftoff mats and glacier meltwater in Antarctica - BON-03 | ecosystem: Environmental > Aquatic > Freshwater > Ice > Glacier meltwater | place: Lake...
AAAAAAAAACATATATATATATAAATATATATATATATATATATATATATATATATATATATATAGATATATATATATATATATATATATGTGTGTGTTTATAGTTGATTCATTACCTCATGCGCACTAGTGAGACTCTTCAGGTCAAGAAGGAGTTTGGGATGGGGTGTAGGCACACTCAACTGATGCGTTGTTGGTTCCCATTGTCGTAACGTAATGTCATTGATGCGTTGATGTCTGCGCACGCTTGTAATGCCGCGAGCAGAGGATACACAATGGGAAAAGCAAGGCCTGCGGTCATCACGCGGGCACTGGCGTCCTCAGCAACGCCCCCGGCTGGATGAGCCCGCATCCTCCACTGGCTCGTGAAACTCGTCATTTCGGAGACCACGTTCACAGCGCCTGGGCATGGCCGTGCACAGCCCGAACAAAAGCTTTTGTTCGGGCTGTGCACGGCCATGCCCACGCCAGCCAAGGCATCATATGCCAGACCATTCCAGTCAGCGGCGAGCCACCCAACTATCTAGGTGGCTGCCTGCCTGCTCTTTTCGCCATCACTGGGGTTCACACCGAAAGTGGGGATGACGGGGGCCTCCCATCATGTTTTTGTTATTTTATTTTTTTAAGCGGGAAGCTCCCGCCCGAGCCAATGAATGGATTAATTCCCTTACTGGTAAATAGATACCATAAAAGTATTTTACTTATCATTAAGTACAAAAATTTAAAATCATGTTCCAAGGATTTTGTACCCCAAAATCTGATTCTCCGCACAAGATCATGCGTAATGCGGAGGCCCGGAAGCGCCGAGGAGCGCGATTACTGACGTCCATCCCGCGGTCTAAAAACGTTGATCACATTACTCCGCCTCAGGGCACGTTGATCTACATTGTCCAATACTCTCAGGTTCGAAATGTCGGGACATTCCTGGCCTCAGAGCACTGTCTCCCCAGTGGACAATTTCACGTAGGTTTGAGTCGACAGTCAGTGCGTGACTATCCCACACAGCAACTAAAGGTGTTTACGAACTAAGAATGCAAGGGTCATATTTGCACTGGCAGAACAAACATAATCACATGGCATGTATTCACAGGAACTCACATTTAGTTGTCTATTACTGTACATATTTTGACACAAGCAAATGTACTCTTCCTTCAACAATCGTGCAGAGAATAAGGCTTTTAAACGTGCTGTATTTGATCTATTACTCAGCAAATTCGACCAGGTAGGAAGCTTACCTGCCAACGAAGAAGGTGCCTTCTGATTTTTCTCTTTCTTAGTGCTCGTCCTAGTGCTCTTGTGTAGTTATATGTATTATGGTTTGAACATAGTTCTTTCCGGGAAAAAAACGAAAACCGGGGAACTATCATATACCTGGCCGGGATTCACGCCATGCAGACTCAGTAAGCTTCGTGGGATGTCATGTCGAGGAGTTACAATATATCAAGTGTCCTACCATAGGGCTCGTGATTATTATTGGACCAATTTCGTTTTTGTGAAACACATTTTACTACATATCAGCGGTTCTTTGCCGATCAGAGTGCGATTAGTCCATTCTTGGGCGGAAAAATCAATTTTTGTTCAGCGATTTTTGTAAATTGGGTGTCTCTGTGTCAGAAGTCGTATAATACATATATATATATATATATATATATATATATATATATATATATATATACGAGCCTTATATAGATAGGGCTCGTGTATACATGGATCTTTTCTTGTTGCTCTGTATCGATGAACGTGCGAAGACTGAATGTCCAAAAGTCTGATTGTTTCGTATCCAATCATATACCAATTTTGTCCCAACATATCTGTTTTCGTTCTCTGAATGACAAAATTCACGTTTCGGTGATAGGGAGATCATATGCTCCGCCAGTCTCCGCCCTTGCCCATTCCAGGGGACCTAGGAAGAGGTCCCAGCACCAGTCTCCCGTGCTCGAACATAGAGACACGTATGGACAGGTCCAAGTCTGTAGTATAAGGGTCTTTGTTCCCCATGCTCTTGCTATTTTACAAAAGACTATTGGTTCGTGCCCATGTTGATCTAAATGGGATTAGTTTGATATTGGCACATTGGAAATTTGAATTTTCGGTCTGCATGTTTCGCACACTCGGCAAGACGTCGCGCTACATGACAAGAACTAGATGCCAAGGCTTTGGTTCACAGCCACAAAGGTTGATTCCGACAAGTTGCGCTGCATTGCAGTGCTAGTTGGTTACTGCTGCATATAATAGCCGACTCAGTGGTTGTGGTGTAGCTTGAGAAGATAGGCAGTAGAGGATAGTGCAAAGGATATTAGGCACTAGAGGATAGGCCAGGGGAGCCACACGTCGAGGATGCGCCAAAAGAGCCACAAGTCGAGGATGCGTGCAGACCAACGTGACTACTATAAGGCTCGTGTATACGACTCGTACACAAAGACACCCAATAAACTAAAGGAACGCTTGGGTCTCCAGAATGCCCAGCCCCCGCGGACGAGGCGGAGGGATCCTCTTTCCTGAGGGAACCTCTTTGTGTAGGGATCTGTTTTGCCCAGGGACCGCCATTCGTATACGAGGGGTCGTGTTAACCTTGATTTGTCAACCACGTGTGCACATAGCTTTTGCGTGTGCGTCGTTCCACAACATCAAACATGACGCCTGTGACCGCAGGATCTTACGCCTCGCAGAGGCAGTGGGGGGTGCAGTCGAACATTCCTTGTCGAGAATGATGACCTGCTCCAGATGAAATTTGGAGAGATCGAAAGGCTCTATGATGAAGTTGAGGACTTGAAGGATTTCCTGTTGCAGGCGGAGCACACGGGCAGGTGGCTGGCAAAACGCCTCGTCGTGAACGCGCTGTACAGGAAGATGCGCCTGTCATGCTTTGCAGAAGTCTGCGCAGCGCTGGCAGACTGGCAGGTGAGCGGGCGCGTCCGACAAGTGGTAGGCAGCGCACGTGCGCAAGCACAAGCTCAAAAGCATTTATGGCAAGCTTGCGATGCAGCAGCCGAACATGGGCATGTCTCTTGCATTTTGCGGATGGACCCAACTTGCGCGAGTGGGCACAAGAATGCACGTCTGGCGCAGCCGCAGCGCCCGGCCAAATTTGAATCATGGATTATACGCAGAAGAGGGAAAGTGCATGAAAATCCTTACATTGCGTATAGTGTCACGCAGGAGGAATGAAGTGTTGCACGTTGCCTTCTTTGCGACCTGGAAGCCACGAGTAAGAAGCATGAAGTTTCACGAGCAAAAAGTTTGCCAAAGGGCTGTGGCGCGAAATCGTCACTGCCAGGTTGGATTCTGCGCTCCATGTCCATGCTGCCGTTGATTTGTGGAATCTGACTTTCTGAAAAATTGTGCAGCTGGAGGCTGCGTTCAATTGCTATGCTAAGTACGCAGTTGCTGCACACGAAAAAACCCGCAAGACGCTGCAATATCATGAGACGGTGCGCACAGTACTAGCACGTATGATGCACCGGCAGCTAGCAGGCGCCTTTGACTGTTACAGCGGGCATGTCAAGGTGAAAAAACAGCAGAGGAAGATGGCACGCTGGAGGACTCTGGGAGTGAAGAAGACGTTTGATTGATGGCTGGCGTGTCTTGATATTCTGTATGAGGAGCGAAGTGGAGAGGCAAACAAGGCTCTGATCATCAAAACTCAAGAAGAAGAGACACGAGGGGCATCTTTGGCACAGAAAGAGGCGGATTGATGGATCGAAATGTGCAAGCGTGTAGTCAAGCGCATTTTGCTTCAGCAGCTTGGCCTGGCGTGGGGCGCGTTTGTCGATTGTGTGATGAGCACAAAGCAAAACTGCGAGACGGTGCGCTAGGTATTGTTGCGCATGACGCACCAGCAGCTAGCAGGTGCCTTTGACTGTTCCAGCGGGCACGTTGACACCGTGAAAGAACAACACGAGCGAGTGCAGAGGACGATGGCGCGCTGGAGGACGACGGGAGTGAAAAAGGTGTTTGATTGCTGGCTGGACTTTGTGGACATTCCAATGGTGGAGCGTGGTGAGGAGGCAACAGAGCTTGCGAAACAGGAAATTCTCGTGCAAAGAGATGAGCTCGAGACTGCACAGACACAAGATATGAGCCAGGTGCAGCTAAAACTTCGCGAAGAAGTGCAGCGGCGTGTTGATCAGTGCAAGCGCGTGGTAAGACGAATACTCCAGCACCAGTTAATGTTGGCATGGGGCACCTTTGTCAACAGTATCGTGACCGTAAAGACCAACCGCGAGACGGTGCGCAAGGTGCTTGCACGCATGACGCGTCAGCAGCTAGCAGGTGCCTTTGACTGTTACAGCGGGCACGTCAACACCGTGAAAGAACAACACGAGCGAGTGCAGAGGACAATGGCACGCTGGAGGACGCCGGGCATCCAAAAAGCGTTTAACTGCTGGCTGAGCTATATTGATATCACATTGTCGGAGCATGCAGAAGCTGCCAGAGAGCTCGGTAAACAAGAACTTCTTGAGGCTGCTCAAAAAGGACAATCCAAAGCCGAGTCTGAAGTAAAGCGGCGTATCGAAATGTGCAAGCATGTGGTGTATGTTGCTCCAGCAGTTGTCCAAGTCCTGGTGTGCACTTGTTGAGGATATTTATTCTGTCAAAGAAAACCGTGAGACGGTGACAAAGGTGCTGCAAAGAATGACGCATCGGCAGCTCGCAGGCACCTTTGCCTGTTACAGCGGGCACGTCGACACCGTACAAGAACAACGCGAGCGGGTGCAGAGGACGATGGCACGCTGGAGGACGCTGGGAGTTCAGAAGGTGTTTGACTGCTGGCGGGACTACATAGAAATCACTATTGAAGAACGTGCGGAAGAGGCCAAGGAGTTAGTCAGGCAAGAAATGGAGTGCAAGTTGGAGAGTGGGCACATTAGTGCACAGAAACTTGAAGTATTGCGTGCACAGGAAGCGCAGCGGCGAATTCTAATGAGCAAGCGTGTCATTGCACGAATGCTGCGTCAGCATCTGACGATCGTGTGGACAGGCGTCAAAGAATCTTTCTCCACTACCAAAACAAACAGGGAAACCGTCAGGCGTGTACTTGGGAGGATGACGCATCAGCAGCTGTCAGGTGCCTTTCAACGGTATTTCGAGAGTGTTAAGGATTACATTCGCGTGAAGATGATTTGCACCCGTCTTTTGCAGCGTATGTAGCAAGCCGCTGTCTGTAAGATGTTTAACAGTCGGGATGGCACCACTTTCGATGATATGCGCAAGAAACGTGTTTTTGAACGTGCCATCAGGTTATGGCGTCGGGCGACTCTTTCTAAGGCTTGGCAAACATGGATAACCAACTTCTTGGAACTACAACGCACGAAATTTTTTTTTTTAATTTAAGAGTGTTTATTAAGGAGTAACCTCAAAAATCGACTGACAAATTCGCATTGCGAACCAGACGGATTTATTTGTACCAGCCCTACTTGATTTGGGAGGCAAATGCAGCGTATTTCTTGCGCATGCGAAAAGTGGGCGAGCGGGTGATGTTGCGCATGGAAAAGATGATCTCATACCGCTGCTTCTCTACATGGTATCGAAACGTGTCAAACAAACGCCGACTTGCCAAGGCTGCATCAAAGATTGCAATTTGTTGGAACACGAGAGTTCTGTCTATTCCGTACTTGACATGGAAATTTCAAATACTAGAATTGAAAAAGAGTATAGCCAAGGCTGCGGTAAAGAGCGTGGAAACGAGTGAAATTGAACTTAAATTGCTACGTGCTGTCTTTATCAATATGGAGGAACATCGAATGCAATTGATCATGTACTTCATTGCACGTATGCTTCGCCAGCATCTGGCAAGAATCTTTGTGCAATATGTTGCAAATGTACAGAATCACAAACAATTTTATCTAGCTTCCATTCAATTTTTAAAGCGCATGCAGCAAGCCCTTGTTTTCGAAACGTTCTAGAGTTGGAAAGACTATATTTGTTGTATCCTGGAGAAAAAGTATGCGGGCGAACGAGTAGTTATGTCGTTGCGTCAACGTTCTTGTACCATATCTTTTCGGACCTGGACTGCGGAAGCAGAGGATCTACTGTGGATGGAAAGGCTGAATGTGAAAGCTACGTTTCGAATGATGCGAACTTGCCATTACGTCTCATTTTCCACATGGAAGAAAAACATGGCTCACAAGCTGCGCAGGCGAACACAAGTAGCCCAAGCTGAATCAAAGACAGTTCATAGCATCGAACAGACGCTTGTCTACCACTACTTTTGTACACTGCACAAACACAGGTTATAACATCAGCGCCTCGTCAGGGCAGCCAGGAAAGTAATTGAGAGACTGAGGTACAAGTTGCTGTCACTTTTCTTTGCCAAATGGGTCCATTAACTACACGAGGAGCCTTGCAAGCACAGATGTGCTGATCTCATGTGTCGTCTATGTTTGGGAAAGTTGCTGGCTGAGGCGTGTTCTGGGTGGTGTAAACGAACATTCTGCCATAATCAAAATTACATAGTTCAGGCCAGCCCTAAGATTGTCCAAAGAGATTATCGCCTGCTTTTTCTTTGAGGTCTGAGACATTTAAATATACAATTATTTATTCATTGAAGATTAGATTATTACTGTTATTTTCCAGCAGTCTTGAGAATTATCAGATCTACTTCAGCTTCCGTCGGCTCATCATGAAACCGGGTAGCCTTTGATCGTAAGAGATCGAGCATCACCTGCCAGGACTCCTCTTTTGCGACGCGCAAAACTGCTGTTTCTTCGTCTTTCAAACTTTCTTTTGCCCCATCATCCTCGGGAGCATACTCCAAATCCACACGCACAAGGCCTGTAACCACGTTGGTGAGCACTTCCTTGAGAGCATCCCATGTAATACGCGGCGCAGACTGGGCCATAAAAAAACCTGGCCCTCCTGTCACTGCTGCGTTGAGTTTTGCCACTCCAGATTTGGTAGGAGCAGGTGGAACACTAAATACTGTAAGTATGGGGGGGCAATATAAGGCATCAAAGCCAAGCAGGCCTCGCAGCGAAGATGCGGCCATGTTGGCTTGGTATCCACTGCGCGTGATTTCAAGGAGGATCCGGTGGAAGGGTCTCCCCCACTGAGCGTGCTGCGTTGGTATGTATATGTAGTATACCCTACCAGCCTCGCTGCCTTCTCTGGGCGGGCGTGGATCGTCGATTTGAGGTACTGCCATAGACAGACAAAAACAAACACACATGCCGCCGGTTAGGCCTGGGTAATCGTTTCGTCCAGAGATTCTATGCGAATAGTGCAAGGAAGTCGAGGAGGAAACGAGAAGGATATGGCACACACCTGCAGACGGATCGTGCACGCGGCTAATCCATCCTGGCGGCAGAGTGTCAGTCTTCAACTTTTCGTCATTTGCCGGGAAAAAGCAAAAGACAGCTCGCGATGATGTCTCGTCGGCTGCTGACGTTTCGTGCGTGTGCTCTTGCAGCACTTGTTGGATGTACTTCTGCATGGATGAGAGTGTGTACAATCCTGGTGGCAGTGTAACACGGCGCGGGCCGCTGTAGCACAGAGCACTGCCTTCTGAAGTTACTTGTACCGTGCCCTTACCTTTCCAGTAGATGCACTGAGAAAACATAGTGCTCTTTTCGTGAGCATTGAGGGCAACAAAGTTGCCTTGGCCCGTGCAAACCAGTTTCACCGGCTTGCCGTCTGATGGGTCGCTCTTCTTGCCAGATTTCGTGTGTTTATATATTGGCGCAGCCGGCTCTTTAGAGTTGGATTTTGAAGATTTTGCATCTTCCAATTCCCAGCCGTCGGCAAGCAGCAACTTGTCGAGCGTGAGGCCGAAATCGAAGGGGTTGTCGTTCTGCAGTCATTCCCCAACATTATCAGCACTCCCTTCACTCTCTAGAGTCTTGAGATCTATGAATGCAGATTTGAAAAACAGGTGTATGTTCGGATATTCTTAAACATATTTACTGTGGGTTCATGTATATGTGTGTGTGAATGTTCACGCATACATGCCCACCCCATCCTCCCACCGCCTAGCAACACACAAACGCACACATAAACAACGACACCCACATCCACATCCATGCACACATCGTCAGTGCCAGTTTACAAAGAATTGACAACTGTTTGTGTCGGCCCCCCATCTCTCCTACCTCCCTTCACACCCCACACGCACACACCCGTACTCTCAGAGCGTGATATGGAAATTGACGAACCTTTGTATGCCGATTGAGTCATGTCACACATATAAATGAGGCACGTCATACACGTGCGCAAGTGGTGTGACACAGATGAGTGATGCCACACACATCAAGTAGACGTGTATGAGATGCGAGGGTACTTGATGTGTATGAGATGCGTGGGCGGTACAGACAAAGACCTGGAGAAAGTCTTGAGGAACAAGACCAGAGGCCATGACGCCATTCCACAGTTTGGCCGCGAGTTCAGCTAATGAGTAGGTGCCAGCCTTGACTCTGGCAAGCGTTGGTCCGTTATAACAAAAGACGTTATTGCCCTCGTTTATGGTGACAGCAGATTCAAGTAAGGTGCACCGGGCATCCCACGCCAAACCAGCACAGCAGGTGCCTCCAGCCTGCGCGCTAGGGCAGCACGAGACGCCTTTTCGAAGACCTTGACCAGGGCCAGTGAGTTCGGTAGGAGACAGTGCAAATATTTTCTCTCCTCGATCGTGGAGAAGCAGGAGGCCTTTGACTTTTTGCTTGCCCTTGCGAGTGCGGCGCATGATTTCGAAGACAAGACTCATGTCTGCCTCCTCCGCCTTCTTGTTCTTCGACTTTTTCTGGTCCTGCAGTTGCTTGAGCTTGCTGTGCTGTTCTTTGAAGCGCACCAGGGCATCCTCTTCATCTGGACTCGCTCGGCGACACACAAACCGGAACGTGCGCAGGCCAATCTCCATCTGCCCCTCCAGCATTAATCTGCTGCTGCCGTGATCATACAGCATCTTGCATCCGCTGATTTTGATTCTGAGAATGGTCTCGCCGCTAGACTCTTGCCCATCGGTAGCAGCCTCGCCTTTCTCCTCTTGCTTTTCTGACTGGATGGTACGCCTCGCAAGCTCCAGCGCGAGTGCACCTTGCTTGGGATCTTCTTTGAAAGCGCCTCGCAGTATATTCAGCACGTCGGAATGAACCTTTTGCAGATTTGAGATAGCATGCCTATCCTTCAAGACTCTCTGCACCATCTTCTTGTATCCAGCCTCTTCCCGCACTTCGTTACCCTCGTGCAGCAGTCCCACAATACTGCCGCCACTTACTCTGCGTACTTCTGCAATGAGATGCAGCCAATGCGTCCCCTCATCGATAATGAAGTCGAGTGCGTCATCATCCAAGGATATGGTAATCTCGGCATGGTGCTTGGCGTCGGGCTTGTGCGAGACATGCGTCTGCTGCTGCACCTTGGTGGCAACGGGTGCGTATAGCTGTTCGAGCGTTGAGAGCCACGACATGTCGCAGGAGACGAGGCGCGGCTCGTGGAAGCGAAAGACGCTCGCTGCCTTGCAAAGCTCCTTCAGTTCCTCAGCGATTGTCGCAAATGACACTGACTGCTTTACATCCAAGGATGCTCGGATTTCGAAGAGCGCGCCATCTAGCAGGGCAGTGCCTTGGACAGGCAGACAATTTTTGTCATCGCTTGGCAGACTGTCCAGCACTTCTAGTTTGAAGGATGGATGGTCGAGGGGAAAGATTCGCATGCGCAACAGATTGCTCGCAGCAGGAGACGCGGCGTTGCTAGCACTCGCCATCATCTGCAGTCGCACTTGAAGCATATGACTCTGCACACACTCGTCCCACTCCCGCTGAGCTCTCACGCGAGATAGCGAATCGCTACGTGCGCCTGTGGCATACTGGAAAATGCGGTCTTTGCCTTTTGGCTCAATCTTGTCCTTGAGCATGGTCAGCATATCTTTCCACTCGAGACCTGGCGTCAGCAAGAACCCCCCGAGCGGTCCACCAGGCTGCATGGCGTAGGGGAGCTTCAGTGCCTCCTTTCTTTCTATTTCTTTTGCTGCACCACCTGCCAAGTGTTCCATAAGAAGAATGGGCACAAAAGCATCTTTGACATCCAGCGGTGCGCTTGGCACCTTACTGTTCGTGCCTGCCGGCAGACGCACACGCACAGAGCACACCTCTGCTGTCTTCTTGGGTGCCATCCACGCAACAAGCTGGGCAGAAAAGTTGATTAAAATATTGGATGGATCCTCGATAGACGAGGGCGCAGTACCCAGTGCTTCTGATACCTCTTTGCCTGTAGATTTAGAGCCGTCGGGCCATTCAATCTGATCCAACCTGTCCAAAGGAAATTGCCAGCGCGGATCCGCTTTGGCATCATTGGTATTGATGAACTTGAATTTGGCCGCCTGTAGGTCGTAGACGCGTTGCCAACCGGCGGGCGTAATATTGAGCACCTGCCAGCCGACTGGCACAAGATCTACAGCTTTCCGCTTCGGGGGAGCGGCCTCTCGTGCAACGACAATGCGTAATTTGAACATGGACCACGCTCTCAATGTGGATTTCATGTGCTCCCACTCCTCTTCTGTTCGCACCGTTACCCAATTGTAGGAGACGATCTCAAAGCGCTGCTGCAGCAGGTGAGGCAATAAGGAGTTGCGCATATCTAGCCAGGTCGTCTTGTCCGACACTCCCAGCACCACACCAGTGCGTTTCCAGTCCTTGAACCTCCGCACAAACGACTTGTGGGTCTTCGTATTGAGGAGCACAGGCTCGAGGGAAGGCCTTTCGAGTCTGCGCGCCCCAGTGTACATGTTTGTCCACGAAACTTCTCCCGATTTCTTGTCGGTCAATTCCTTCCATTCAGACGGCATCTGTGTAGTGAGCTTGACACTGGAGTGGAGCAAGCATCGCAGATTGTATTTGAGACAAGACATGCTTCTCACGTCAGCGCCAGGCGCATCTTGATCTTGCTCATCTTCGTGCTCCTCAGTCTTATCTTGCAGCTCCAACTTGAGATAGCCATACAAACCGTTCACGACTTGCAACGTCGCCTCTTCAGAGCCTTTGTGCACCGAATGTTGACACATGCCCTTTGAATTCCTGTTGCACAGTGCCTTGATAGCAGCCTCGTCCAAGGGCTTGAGTAAACGCACCTGCTCCGTCACAAAGAGATCCAGACGAGTTTTTTCGAGCGTCTTCATGTGACTCAAGGCTTCTGCCAGTTTCACCTCGAGGGCTTTCAACTTTGGTTCGACATGTGCCATCCTGTCTGCCACAGTTTTCTCCCTCGCTAGATGCGCATCGCGAGACTGCTCGAGCTCGCTCTTTTGTGTGGCATCTTTCTTGGCGACTTTCTTGGCATCTTTGGATTCATTTTCGACGATGTCGTCTAGTTTTTGCCTGTCATTCGCCACCATTTTGCGCACAGACTCGAGCTCTGCAAACAAAAGTTTGAGCTCTTTTTGCACTGTGTGTTTTTGGCGCTTGATGTGCTTGAGATCGTGTTCACTTGTGTCATCTTCGGCGGGCATTTTGAGCCTCCTTTTCAAGTCGAAGATCACTTTCTGGCGTTGCTGAGGTGTCGGGAAGATGCGTTGTCGCATGGCCAGCCACTCCTTTTGATATCTGCAACGTAAACGCAATTCACTGCCTTGGTATTGCAACCCACAGAGCCAGTGCGGTTCGCTGTCAGACAAAGCCTCCTTCTTTTTGCTCTTCTTCGTCAAGAGCAATCTTGCAGCCGCTCTTGTGAACTCCTCCCTATCGACCGTACCATTGCCATCGGAGTCTGCTTCTTTAATGAAATCGTCCACCTGGTATTCAGCATAACCCCAGCCGCCATCGGCGATGGGCAACCGCAAACGTCCCATAAGCTCATTTCTCTCGAGCCCTCCTGATCGATCCACGTCAATCTGATCAAAAATCTCTGCTGCTCTCTGCACGAGTTGCCGAGCCACCTTGACGTTGGTGTACTCGAAAAAGATCTCCCCCGTAGTGCCGGCAGCGACAGTCGGAGTTGACGGCATCTTGCGTGCAAGGTCTTGCATGGCGAGCAGCGTCAGATCCTCAACCTGGTTCCAAGACATATCTGAATGGATTTCGACATCGAGCATTGTGGTGCTTCGTTCAGGCGTGACCTGCAGGATAGCAGGCACCGCACCCACCTTCTGATTTGTTCCAGCATCCTCTTTCGTTTTGACTCTGTAGAGATCAGCAGCACCCAGCAGAAACTCGTTCCACGTGATAGAACCATCGCTGTTTTCATCGCACTTTGCGAAGAAGTTGTCAATCTCCTCGTCAAGATAGCCCATATCCTCTAGATACGTCTGGCACTCGTGAGTTTCCAAGGTCCTCGAACGATCCTGGTCAATCATGCGGAACAGCTGATCAGCCTCGCGCAAGTCCTCAAGAGTTAACTCTGTCCGAGAAATGAGTGGCTGGAGCACGGCTTTGATGCGTGTTTCGTCCAGCAGAGAGTGGTTAAACCAGAAGTTTTGCAGCAGGCGCACGTCTGTGTGCTCGCCCACGAAGGATTCCACGCAATCTTCGGCAGACCATTCTGTGTGCTTGGCGCTGCAGGGCAACGCTAGAGCATCGGAAAAGACGAGAATCCCCGGAAGCCGCAATCCCGAAGACGCCCACAAATCCTGCGGGGTCACTACGAGAATATCCTGCACGTGCCCAAAAGAGATCTCGATCGTGTGGTCTATTTGAGCTGGAGCGGCAGGCGCGGCGCCAGGAGCAGGTCCGGGCGAAAACATGGTTTGAATGCTAGTGGCAGTGACCGTGTGCAGAGTTGGAATTGTGTGAGGGAAGCCGGATTTCCAGCTGATGGGCACTTCAATAGCGCTGATAAACTTGCAGAAGCCACCGCTGTCTTCCAGAAGTACCATGTTAAGGGCCTTTTGAAGGAATGGCTCGAGTTGTTTCATCATCGTCTTGCGCGCCCCTGGAGCAAATCGAAAAATGTAAGGCAGTGACGTTGCCTTGAGGAAGCCCTTTAACTGCGGAGTGCGGTTGCTCTTACTATTAAAGGTGTTGACCATTTCGGCAAAGGAGGTGAGCATCAGGTGCAGGTCCTCAACAAGACAGAGCAGCAGCGCCTTAGTGTTGACAAGAACATCTTCTTCCAGATTCCGGGGGTCGGGCACGAGCTCCATAACGGAAGAGGACATGGAATCAAGCGTCACTTCTTCGATTTTGCCGTCGTCGAATTGAACCGTGTGGACCCACTGCCCGTCCTTGCCGAGATTGTACTCTAGGACCGCGCAGGCATTCCAGCCATGGCGTTGCAGGTCTTCGGAGAAAATGCGCACCCGGCGACCCTTGATTGCAATGCCCGATGGTCGCATGGCAACGAAGCCGAGGGCCTTGATGGACTTGGCTTCCTTGTACGACGGAATACATAACTGGGCAGCCTCGTCTTTGACACACGAATCACGGTACAAGTGCGGAAAACGCATGCCTGACACAGGCGTCCTGCGTGCTCCGCTCTTGCTATCTAGCATGAAATCCTTGTACTCAAACTGGAGCATATCCAAGTGGAGGGGCACCCCTGTCAACACCACCACCTCCAACGGCTCAGGCTGGTCGTCGTCAGTCCTCGACGACTCAATCACATCCTGCGCTGCACCCTCTCCTGCGCTGTATGCAGCACGAAGTTGATGAACATCCTCCAGGTTGACACCTCTGCCATGGTATGGCTGCAATTCAGCGCCAACAACGCCCCAAGAATGCACCTTACAGAAGCTTGCAATCATTTTTTTGCGTGCTCGGCAATAAGAGTCAGCATTCAGTAGCAAGCCGTCGGCATCCTTGCCCAGTTTGACAAGGTCGGAAATGGAAGGTGGCACCTTTAGTGCAGGCCGCTTGTCATAGACGAGTCCCTGTGTTTTAAGGAGATAGTGTCCTGAGGGACTCCACTCGTACGACCAAGCTACATCAGTGAGGGACTGGAGCACATCGGCCTGTGAGAGAAAAGGACCCACTGGACCCACAAGCATAAAGACGCGTGACTCAGACTTGGCTGCTTCAAGAAACGGCCCCGCCGGCCGATCATTTTGGGTCAAGTCAGGATATCTTCGAATGAGATCTTGGTTGCGCTTGAAGACACTAAAATACTTCTGAGCTGGTGCAGAGTGGTCTCCCCTGTACACGTGCTTTTCAAGCGCCTCGGCCTGTTTACGTCGTGCAGTGCTGTCGGCGTCTCCACCCGTTGGCACCTTCCACAAATGAAAGACACTCTCGAAACGAATGATAGGCTTGGGGCCAGTGCGCTTTCTAGGCGCATCGTGAACCAGGTCTTCAAGCTCTTGGTCATCATCATCATCCCCAATGTCTGCTGCTGAGCCGGCTGGAAGCACACGCCACACATTAACCACAGAGCCAACCCACACAGCTTGGGCCGCCAGCACTTGTGCCTTGTATCTTGCCTGGGTCTCCGCCATATCCGTCACGAATTGCGACTTGTCACTCTGAGCTCGTGCCACTGCTTCAGCAGCAGCAGCAAGGGCAGCCGGAAACATTTCATCACGCGGTCTTTCGAAAAACAAAGGATCCCTGCATGTCTCTGGCAGCATTTTGGCTTGCTCGACCTGGCGCTTGCTACTGCGATGCTCTTGCACCACCTTTTCCAAGACCCCAAGCATTTGGATCAAATCCTCTTGCGCCGGCGCAGACCGGGCCACTTGGCCCGTGAGCTGCTTTAACTGCATCAAACCAGAGTTTTGGAGTGTACGCCACTGCACCTCTGAAGAGACTGTGCGACCAGTCTTCCTGAGGTCGGCCAACAGCTTATCAATGCAGCGCTGAATGCGGAAAAGAGAAATACTGTGTGCATCGTCGCATAGCAGCTGAGAGTCGCCATAGAAGAAACCAAAAGGATTGCCGTTGATTTGGAGTTTATCAACCTGTGTAACCAGCAGGACGAAGGCTGGCTTAGAAAAGCCGCGCGACACAGCAAACTTGGGCGATGGCTCTTCATTTTCCATCTCATCAGCCGGATTCTCAGGAGAGCGCTTCCGGTAGCACGATAGTGCCTGCCAATTAGACGAATAAAACTGGCGATGGAATCCGAAGAGTTTGTCTTGAATGGCGTCGCGCAAGATCAACTCGACAAACTTGCGCCGTTGGTCAGTGCTGGCACGCTGGATGCTTAACAATTCCATCTTCCAGCGCTGCACGATGGCGCCACTTTCATCACACAAGAGCACCACAAGATGTCGCGTCTGCTGCGTTTCCCACCCCGGCATCATTGTTGTCTTGGCACCGGAGCTCATCTTATATTCTAGCTGCGGCAGCCGAATCAAGTCCAATGATACTTGACACATGGTCTTGCTCGCTTCATGAACAACACTGCACTTTACACCGCCGTCCGAGCCAGAAGGGACAGTGCGAACATGCAGGCCTTTAATCTCCATTTTGCTGCCTTCGTGGGACCCGAGCCGCCGGTGCGAAATTTCGATCTGCTTCGTCAACTCCCCAGAATCCACAAAGAAACGGAGATGCCTGTCAAAAACGACGGGCAACGGCTTGACGGTCACCCTGAGTTCATACTTTGAGCATATCTCCGACTCTCGCATCAGGGTGATCTGAATCGTGGCCACAAACCTGTTGAGCTGCCAGTGTTCCGGCTTGTTGTCGAACTGTATCATTAGGCAAAGATGTGCGTTCGGCTGCATAAACCAGGATTGTGCTTGCGGCAGGGCAGTCTCATTCTTCTCAGCAGGCTGCAAGATTCCTCCACTAATACGCAGGCCCGCTATAATTTGATCGCGCAAATGCAGAGATATGTTTTCCACGTCAACGTGCATCATGGCCGCCATGCAAATTACACCGTGGACATGTGGGTTATGAATATGGTGCGTGCAGGCAAAATCAGATTGTCCGAAAAGCGGACACATGTCGACGTGTTTAACGCTGAGTCTTTGAATCATTTCTTGCATGCCCTGCATCTGATACGCAGGGTTGTGTCGGAAACTTTTGAGAGCGCTCGAATGCTCTTCTGCCATGGCTGCTGTCTTGATGCCAATCGGCACGAAATTTCCGCCGGCAATTTTACCCTTGTCTTTTGCGAGCATGTACTTACGAGCATGAAGAATCGCAGCCATGCCACCCTTGTGATTGGCAGCGCTAGCTGGCTCGCCAATTGGCAGCAGACGCTGCGTCGAGTCTGTGCGCCAAGATTTGATTACAAGGTGCCCTTCCTCTTGTCCTTGTTCCTTTCCCGATCCTGCTCTGCCCTCTCCCAGTGCGTGGGGCGCACCTTGAGAAATGAGCCCACGATTGACAATACGAATCAAGGCTGCAGGCTGCAGCACGCCCTTCTCCGACACCGGCGTCACGATTTCGAACTGCGCTTCTTTGCCCGAAGTGGAGGAAAAAATCGGGCCGTCATCAGGCGCGCTGGGCGCAAAGGACGGCGTGGCCAATATCTGGACGGCGCTCTGTCCTTGTCTCAGTAGACGATGTAGACCCGTCACTCGCAATGTGCCCAGCGCCAAACACGATTCGGCATCCCACACGTCAATGTCAAGATCGTGAGAACACAAATACTCAGCAAAATCAGCAGGCTTCATAGTGCCCGCCATCTCCGGAGTGACAGTTAGTATTATACTGTTGCCCACACCAGCGTTGATGGAATTGGGAGCAAAGGGAGCCAACCCCTCGGTGTGGAGCGAGCGGAGCCCGTCACTCTTAGCAGTGGCTACTTTGAGCGCATTTGTGCGCACCCGTGGCAACGAGTAGAAATCTACCGTTATGTAAACGGCGCGAATGTGGGCAGGTAATCTCAGCGCAATAAAATGTAGTGTGAGCTCATTGATCTGCAGGGCATCATCGCTCTCGAGCCGCATATCAACCGTCTTGAAGTGCCGCACCTTCACCAACGGTATTGCGCCAGCCATGGTGCCATTCGGAAAGAAGTCGAGAGCCATTGCCTTCGACAGCGCAGCTAGCGATGATGCATTCCTACCCGACCACGAATCTGGCGCACTTTTCGAAGATTGCTCTTCTGCGCCTTGGCACTCTTTGCACAGACCGCATTTGACACATCCGGCTTGGCCGTTGCCACACCCGCAATCCGTGGCACCCGTGCGCCCGGCGGCGTTGAACTTGCAGCCGGAGCCCTCTGCTGTGCAGCGCTGGCAGCCTGTGCACATCTTGGCAGTGGATGTGACGTTCTTGTGTTGGCACACCATGTCATTCCCAGCATGGATATCGCCACTCTCTGATCCCATGAGTGAGCGTACCCGCATGCGGAAGCGCTGGCAGTCACCCACAATCTCATCCATCTTAAACTCTCTATGTTTGAGAACAGCATTGTTCCCCGTGCATAGCACCGCTTGAATCTGTATATGCCTCTTCGGTCCAACCCCATCAAGACCAGCAGTCGCGCCTGATTCGTTTGTCTGCTCCTTTGTGCCCACCCCACCCGTATCTTTCGTTTCAGCACCAGAATCGCCATTGCAAACGCGCGTGGCATTTTGAAGAATACGGCGTAGAGCACGTACTAGATCTTGCCAAGCCCCAGTATTAATGAGCATGGGACACATAAGCGCCGTGCCATTGATCTGAGTCACGGCCTCGTTGACAGCAGCCAAGGCAGCCAGATAGTGGCGCAGCGCCTGGCGCTCCTTGAGAGACAGACCCTTCTGCTCCAGTTTGACATTGGTCTCGTCAGACAGCCTCTTGCGATCTGCATCTGCCATCTGCTTCTTTGACTGCCCATTAGCAGATTCAGCCCAGTCGAGCACCAACTGAATGAGAGACATTTCCTTGCCGAGTTCTTCGCCGCGCACCGGTGAATAAAAGGATTTGCGCTCCACATTCCATTCCAAGAGCGCAATTCCACCACCATCCCCTCCTTCTCCCTGCCCGCGCGACATGCTGAGGCAGACATATGCATTAGCCAAGAGCTTGTGGGCTTGTTCTCGATGGTGTGCAGCTAGTGGTTTTGAAGACTGTGCACAGCTAAGGCCCAGAGAATCGGCGTGCGTCATGAACTTTGCACCATCTTCCAGGAGGCCCAATAAGAGCGCCTTACTCACACCCATGACTCGTAGCTCAAGATGTGTTGATAACGTCGAGGAGGATACTGAAGGTGTGTGCTCAT
>Ga0105055_10005427_pt1 | contig 18009 bp, 9 predicted proteins | sample BON03_FD_78090 | JGI IMG/M metagenome (GOLD analysis project Ga0105055, IMG submission 78090) | Freshwater microbial communities from Lake Bonney liftoff mats and glacier meltwater in Antarctica - BON-03 | ecosystem: Environmental > Aquatic > Freshwater > Ice > Glacier meltwater | place: Lake...
TTCAATGTTCGAAGATTATTTCAGAGATATTATGTCGCCATATTTCGAATTTCAAAAGTTTAATAGTTGTTGTAGGTTGATCCATTTGGGGGGGGGTTAAATTTTAATTATTTTCTGTTTGTTTAAAAATAAAAAATAAAATATCTATTTTTGTTGTTTAAAAAAAAAATCGAAAAAAAATCATAACGGCAATGGCGTTGTCTCCTGAGGAGACCGCTCTAAGGAAGTCTTCGATTAGTTCGAAGAGAAGAAGTTCATCAATTGCAATCGATGGCTATGCTAATATAGGCTATTTAAATTACCGAACCTCCACTGAAATATGGTCCAAATCCCAATTGCGTAGGAAACGCATTCAATTATATTTGTCCCAATCTTCCGCTGGCTTGGTCCTCGATATTTTAAATGCCATATTTTCCGTTGTTAGTTGTGTGGTGACAATATCTAAACCATATCTGGATGATGAATCAGTAGAAACTAGGTTGTACGTCATTGATTTGGTGGTTTGTTCCTTCTTCTTCGCCGACTATTTGCTGAGATTGTACATTGCAGATTCGTTTATTATTCAATTTGTATCCAAATGGGCAATAATTGATTTGCTGACTATACTGCCTGCCTTTACACCCCTAAGCTTCTTTGGAGCAAGACCTGACATGTCGAATTTGGAAGTGTTTTTTCGAGGGGCTGTTGAATTTGTGGGCATTTTGCGGTTATATCGAACTCGAAGAGTGGTGGCTTACATAGCCTCCGAACTGAGAAGAGAAATACTTTCAATTACATTGAATCTTATTACGAGTGTTCTATTTATGGGATCGTTGTTACACCTAATTGAAAATACGTACCGTGCAGCAATGCTGTTTCCATATATAGAGTTACACGATACATACTACTTTCTCGTTGTAACAATGTCAACTTTAGGTTACGGGGATATCTCCATGAAAAGTTTCTACGGAAGGATTCTCATCATATTGTTCATTCTTTACGAAATTTATTATGTCCCGACTCAAACCAACAAAGTCCTAGGTATACTCAGCAAGAGCAGCGTGTACGAAACTCGATCATACACCCCACATCCTAATATTAAGCACATCGTAATCACCGGGTTTATTGATCCGTCATCAGCTAATGATTTACTGGTTGAACTGTTTCATGAGGACCACGGGAACATAGCAATACATGTGGTAGTGCTGATACCAGGATCGCCTTCAAAAAAATTATCCGATATTCTGGAGCACGGAAGATATAGCGAACATATTACCGTCATTGCAGGATCTCCATTCAATTCTAAAGACTTGGTAAGAGCAGCGATGGATTCCGCAATCACCTGCATCATAGCAACCAACAAATTTTCAAAAGTACCAGAGAAATTTGACGCAGGAACTATTTTAAGAACTCTTGCTATTAAACGATATGTTTTTCGAATGGTGGGCATGGATATATCGTGCGTTGTGCAACTGATACGACCTGAAAGTAAATATCTGTTTTCTATCAGCAAGGCGAGTCTCCCTTTCGTAGTATTTGATCCTATTATATCGGTAGAACAGATTAAGATGGATATTATTGCAAAGGCTTCAGTATGTCCCGGGTTTTGCATTTTCATTCATAACTTGGTGGCATCAATACAAAGTGTGAGTTCGGAGACGAGAAACAGCGACGACGACCAGCATGCCTCCGTTTTAAGAAGCAACGAATTGACTACAGAGCAGTGTAATATGCAATATATGGAGGGATCCTGTTACGAAATATACAAAACAGATTTAGCAGCAGAATTTTCAAATATTCAATTCGCAGTTGCAGCTGGTACTCTGTATTCGATGTTCGGTATCACACTTTTTGCATTAGAATTAAGTCTCCCCCACAATCCAGCGCATAAACGCATATTTCTAAATCCCGGTACTTTCGTTATTCCTGATGTGAGAAAGTACTCTGTTAGTGCATACGTTTTGGCCCTGAACGCTGAACAAAGTAATCTATCATTCAGTCGTGTACAGATCAATCCTAGTATACCGTCGGTTCGAAATAGAGCCACTTTCGTCAAGTTGCTCAATTCGAAGATGTTCACGAGGACTGATACGGATCAAACCACCATCTCCATGTCACTACCGAGAGACAATGGTCTGCTTGATATCTATGAAGGCGAAGAAGAGGTAGAAGAAGAGGAAGAAATGAAAGAAATCGAAGAACCAGGTGAGAAAAAGGAGGAATTTGCCGAACTTGATGACTACTTCGTTAATAAAAAGCACATCCGTTTAAGTAATGCCACTATTCTCAGCTCTGTTGAGCAAGAGCTGCCCATGATACGAGAGCATTTTGTGGTCATCGGAGAGATAGAAGATTTACCAGGTTTGGTTCGAACGCTAAGAGCGAAATCCATCGGTCATATCACACCAATTGTGTTCCTTGCGCCTGAAAACCCACCGCCTAAAATCTGGCACAAGTTATCCATCTTCCCGCTAGTATTTCATGTTCAGGGTTCAGCCTTTAATCAAGCTGATTTGCAAAGGACTGGAATTAAGTTTGCCAAGCATGCAATTGTGACTTCCCTGATTGGACATCTGGACAATATTCATAACTTGAGAGACTCGTATACAATGTACCTCAAGAAAAAGCTCGTTTCAATGAATCCAAATATCGATGTTGTTATTGAAATAACCAATAGAGACAACTTGCACATATTAGAGCGCAATGAATCTCAACCTGAACCAACAAATTCGTTTAGGATTTCTCAAAAAGATTCGCGTTCCTCGTTTGAGGGACTTGACGAGTTGATGGATACTTTCGTGCACGATAAAATGCATATGCTTCGAAATGAAAACATTAGTGTGGATGCTGCTGGTGATATTTTCAATGCCGGGACTATTGACACACTAACATGCCAAGCGTTTTTTAACTCCCACATCGTGGGCATCGTCCAGCAGCTTGTAAGCGGTAGCTGTGGCAACACTGCATTACAGAAAACGAAAAAAGTGATGCAACAAGATCCTGTTATTGGAGATATCGAAGAATCAATCTTGCAACATATCCGTTGTCCGGTGAATATGGTTGGACAAACATATGGCAATTTGTTCGACTTCCTAGCGGACGACGGGGCTATCCCGTTAGGCTTGTACCGAACCAGCGGAGAGATGCCCACCCAAGATAAATACATGTACACGAATCCTTCCAAGAAAACTATCTTAAGGGAGTCGGATAGAGTATATGTACTGTCGTCGAAAATAGTTTGTCAGGAACAATTCCCAGAATACAACATAGAAAGCATCTACGCATCAGTTGCTGCGAGACATATGTCCACTGTAGAAAGACTCAAACGTGGAACTAATCTAGATAAATATCAGGCATTTAATCTCGAGAAGGAAGTAGACACCGAAATAGAAAAATTATCCAAACAGCTAGCCGAAATGTCCAGCATCAAATCGAAGTTATCTCAAATAGGTGCGGGGGGCTCCAAGGAATGATGTCGTCAACAGAATGACGTTGCGAAAACGTTTCTTACGAGTAAACGCTAAGCGGAATCATTACGGTCATTCGAAAGAGAGGACATAGAAAAGTCGTAGACCCTGGAACTTTATTGAATTGTCTATCATAAACCCTAGTACAGCGACTTGCACGATTCCTTCTTTCGAACGATAAATTCAATTTGAAATTCGCTCCTATGGACTTATCACGTCTGATGTATTCACAGCCGTCACTATCGCTGGCCATTGACCAGTTAAACATGGTTGCTCGCATGGCCAAGCATCAGGAGGAATCTAAGGAGGAAGAGGACGACTCGAGAATGGAAAGGAGACGACAACAAATTGCAGCTGCTTCAAGAAAGTCACGAGCGAAACGCAAAAGAGAAACGGAATCAATCAAGGAAGAGAATGCAAATCTATTTAAAGAACTAATGCATGCGAAGAAACGGTTGAAGGATTTGAATCAAGATGTGACCAGTTTAGATGAATTTTGTAGCAACTTCAGCGACGCGCTAAGTGATTCATCCAGTGTAAATGATAATAAAATGGAGAGTGGAAAATCCGATGATTCTTCGAAAAGTGGTTCTGAATCTTTGAGAACCACCATTGTAGATTTTATAAGTTCCCGGTTGTCTTTACACTTCAACCAATTGAAGCAAGATGCTCTTTTATTTGCTCGACGAACAAATTCCACACACGAACAATTGTTATTAAAAAGTGTCACGGACGACATTCGGTTCCAAATACAGTAATTTCTAATTTTAAAATATTTATTATCAAAAGACTAAAGAGCGAGTTCCCCTAAAAAGACGGTCTTATCGAGTGAACAACTAGCAACAATACTTTGGGAGGGATGAAAGTCAACATCCATAACCGGACCTCGGTGGCCTGGTAACCTATAGGTAAATTCTTGTGGAGTATCGAAATTCCATATACAGAGTGAATGGTCACTAGCACCAACACCGACCATCGATGTTGATGCCCCACATTTAATTAACAACGAATCTCGATTATGAGTGGCACCAATAAATTTTTTCTTCAATCGATTACCAGGAACAAAAAAGCTAGTATCCCATTGAAGTAATTGCCCGTCGCCATGATAGCTAACAAGTGAATTTCCAACAACTGACAATCCAGACACAATGGACGGGGACAAACGATCTTGCAGCTGAAATAGCGCCATCTCCTTACGTAAATCCCAAGCACGAACAATACCATCAACACTACCAGAGAAAACAAGGTTCTCATTAAGCAACTTGGACGAAAAAGCTACACTCGTGGTTTCAAAGGGATGTTTAAATGAATGAGTCGCTTTTTTGGTTCTATTTGCATCCCATAGTTTAACGTTACGGTCGTCTCCACAAGAAGCGACAAGGTGACTGTTTGAATTAGATGTATCCACCCCATTCACATATGACCGATGCTCTACAAAGCTCCTGATACATGTTCCGGTGGAGCTATCCCACCATTTCACTGATTTGTCAGCAGAGCACGAAGCTAAATAGGCACTGTCATGAGACCAAACACAATCCTGAACAGTATGCCGATGTCCAGACAGTGTACCATAATTATCAGTATCTCCAAAAACATTCCACAGAAATATTTCCTTGTTAGCACCAGCGGAGGCCAATGTCGTACCATCGTGGTTGAATTTACATGAATGAACTCCTCCCGAGTGCCCTGTTAGTTTAACAATTGGAGAACTTAGACTTGAAGTTCGGGGTATCTCCACTAAAGCGTCTTTGCTTCGTTTGGAAGATGACCCAGTAGGAACCAACGAATCATAGCCGCGTTTCATGGTCAACAAAAAGTGATAAAAACAAATATAGTAGCGGACCTTCCTTTGGGTTCTGTGATAAAGATATCTTTTGAGTGTCAACTTGCGTGTTAAGACACAGAGATGGGGAAGGAAGGAAAAAACATCGAAGCTGAAGTTGAACCAGTGGTGGTAGAAGTGGTGTTTAAACCAGTTGAAGCCCTGGAAGAAAACCTGAGGCTTTTGGTGAACTCGGTGAATCAAAAGGATGAGACTTTGCTAAAGCGGGTTTTTAGGAAGACGACTGCTGTTCGTAAAGGAATATCTGTTCAGAACCTGGAAGATGTTATCTGTAAATGGCTGCCAGATGGAAATGTCTCTAGATCACAGATGATCACGGATCTATCGCTGATACCGAGAAACGACATGGAAGTTGAATCTTCTGCAACATCCAAAGTCAAAGAAACAACTGTGACCCCCGAAGTAGAAGCGTATTTGCATTTGTTCACAGTTCAACTTTTGCTGCAGTCTAAAAAATACAAAGAATCATTGTCTAGTGTATCGCTGTTGCTGGAAAACTGTGCCAAGTCCAATCGAAGAACATTGGATATTTTCCAAGCCAAGGGATATCACTACAAAAGCCGAACTCTAGAGTTGATGGGAAAACTTAAAGACATCAGAAATGAACTTATGGGCGCGCATCGGACGGCCTGTCTTCGACTAGACGAGTACGGGCAGGCGGCGCTCATCAATCTAATTCTGCGAAATTTTCTCCAGCAAAACCTTATTGAACAAGCATCAAAGTTTGCTGCTAAAGCTACGTTTCCTGATTCTGTGTCAAATAACCAACAACTGCGTTATCTTTACTATATGGGGAGAATACATGCTATTCAGCTGGACTATTCCCTCGCTTACCGCAATCTGACACAAGCGATAAGGAAATCACCAGCGAATACAGGGTTAGGATATCGCATTACGATACACAAACTGGCTTCCATTGTACAACTTCTCATGGGAGAAACCCCGGAACGAGTATGGTTTAGTCAACCTGAGTTACATCAACCGCTGAAGCCATACTTTGAACTTGTAAAAGCAGTTCGAAATGGGAGTTTGGCAGAGTATGACCATATTAGAAAACAATATGCAGCTGACTTTGAGAAAGATAGCGTTCTAACGCTGGTTGTACGATTACGTAACTCAGTGATCCGAACTGGACTTCGACGCATCAATGTTTCTTATTCGCGAATCAGCTTCAAGGATATCGCAAACAAGTTAGCATTGGAGAGCCTGGATACTGCAGAACTTGCTTGTGCCAAGGCCATCCGCGATGGAGTCATTGATGCCAAGATAGATCATGATGCGAAGCTGTTGCAATCGAACGAGTCCATGGACATCTATGCCACCATTGAACCGCAACAGGCATTTCATCGAAGAATCCAATTTTGTTTAACCATCCACAATGATGCGATGAAAGCCATGCGCTATCCACCAGATGCACACAAGGCGAAGCTCAAGGTGGAAGAAAAGGGCAAAACGGATGAAGAGATAGCAAAGGAGATCGAGCATGAATTGGAGGAAGACGAAGTCTAACCTATAATAAATTATATTATGAAATTTGTGAAATCTTTATTGCCTCTTCAGAAACTCACTTGTTGGTTCTTATGAAATTTCGTAATTTAGTTTTTCTTTATTATATTTCGAGATTGGATACTATATCAAAGATATTCTGGGGCTGCATCTCTGGTATCGCTCCAGCTAAGTAGTGGTCGTATCCGTCTTTTTGCCACATGATCGTAAATTTGGATTTAAATGCGTGAGACCCTTGAATTATGAAATATGCCTTGAGCAAAGTCGTATGGTTCACCTTGTAGGAAGTGCTTCCATTCACTTGTGACGACTTCCACATAAGATACAATATCCCCTTTAATTTATCACTTTTAAGGGAACGATCAGGCGAGGGTAGCAGCGAAGAGCATCTCAACAGAGCATTAATGAATTGTTCGAAGTTCAAAGCTGGGAACTTGGTAAAATCGTAATCTATTGCAACAGAAGCAATAAAAATCTTTCCGATATCATATGTTGATAGAATCGACCCGCCCGAAATACCAAAATTTTTCGTAAACTGGCAAAAGTTGTGATATGAAATCACGTGAGACACATTGCGACGGTCGATGTGAGTGGAGTAGAATTCAAAAATTTCCTTCAAAGGCCATTTAAATTCATTCATCAATTGCTGGATGTTGTTATCTGACTTGTATTCCTCAATATCGATCGGTAGCATAGTTTTGGCGCGAGTCAAGATATCCGTTTGAAGGAAAGTTTTGAAATCATCGGTTTCCAATTTATTCGAAATGATCATTAAGCAGGCAAGAAAGCAAGAATATGTAAGTTTTTGCCGCTGTTTGTCTTTGAAAGTCTCGGAAGAACAAATGACCAAAATGTTTCGCTCCTCAAGGTTGCTGTTGCGATTAAGAACATCACAATCCTTCATGAGCTTAACAAACTGCTGCGGATGCATCAAACTAGGACTCGATATGTCTCCATGTAAAGCATAGTAGGAAAAGATCATCCATAACTGATGATGCAAAGACATCGCTTAAGGGAATGTATTCCGAATTTAAACGGCTATAAACGGATAGCCCCCCTCTAATAATGGAAGAACGACTTGAGTATTTGACGCAGCGAGAGTCGGCACTATGCAGGCAGCAAGAAAAGGTTGATTTTGAAAAGGAGTGGATTTCGAAGCGTCAAAACGAATTGGTTTTGAAACAGGTTAATCTGGATATTCTTCAGAGGCGGTTGGACGAACGTGAGAGAGTGATGGAGGAGAGAGAGCAAACCCTGAACAAGGACCGAGAAAATCTGAAGTGCCTTGAATCGAAGTTGCAAGATATTGAAGCGACTCTTCAGCTACGAAATCGTGCTTTACAGGAGAAAGAAGAAGAAAATCGAAAAGGACGATTCGATAATTTTGAAGCAGCTGAATTGATGAAGAGGAAGGAAACCAGCTGCAAGGAAAGGGAACAAAAAATAGTTCTAATGCAAGAATCTATTCGAAGTGACATAAAGCTTATTGAAAAACAGCGGAAAATGATGTCCGGAGAAATATTATAGGATTTATATCTATGGTTGGTATTTCGATTTAGTTTTGAGTGAATTCATTCATCAAAATACTCAGAGTGAACCTCCATATCAAGTTTGATATTGAATAAAGGTCAATGTCTAGAAATGTCAGGTCAAAGATGATTGGGATTTTCACACTTTAGTTTAAATATTGTAGGGTTCGTTTTTATATTTTATAAATTGTAATCAATCGGGGCATTGTCAGCTACATTACATTGTCAAAAATCGATTTTTGTTGTTTTTAAAATTTAAGAATGTTCACACAGTTTTTTCGCCTTTCATTGTGCTCGAAATTTTTTAATTACTATTTTAGAGTTGTGGCTTCTCGGAAGCATATTAAACATTCAATTCCATCGGTGTCGATGATTTGACTAAAAATGGCATTTCAAATTTTAATTTGTTAATGGAAACGGTAGGGAATAAGAGGTAAGTACAGGATTTGTGCCTTCCTGGATTGCGTAATTTTTAAAAGGAAAGTAATGACTTCGCTTTTATTCTTATTAACATTATAAAAGCATATTTAGAATTAGATACATTTAGATCTTGAGAGTGAATCTGCTCAAGACAAGTTGACAAGAGGTATTGATAGGTAGTTGTTTGGCTTGTGCAGGGTTGTATAGTGAAGTGAAACAAACACGGTGGGGGGCTACAGATGTTGGGTCTCGTTGCAAGCCAACAGTCTCGCTTGGTAGCTGCTGGTTTACGAAGAGGAAGTTTTATCCTTCCAGTGATAAATAACGCGTGGGTATTTGCAACGATAGCAGCGGCGAGAAGATTGGAGTGTGCGGTGCTATTAGTACCTAATGGAGCTGAGAAGTTGATGGAGTTGTGTGAGATCGAAGGTACTGTGTCATGCATTGCGAATATCGATGCGAATGACGGCCAGATAAAAGTTGTAGGCGAGTGCAAGGATCCTGCGTGGACGAAGGATTTCCGAGGTGGTGGTTGTGGCGTCTTTACTTCTGGAAGCACCTCGTTTCCAAAGTTAGTTGCCTACGACTGGCATGCTTGTGATTTACAGGCAGAGGCTACTTCACGTCAATGTTTTTCAAAAGCACGAGGACATAGTTTGCGGTTTATAGCAGCTTCGAATGTTGGCCATGCGTATAATTTAAACGGAGCGATGGCTGCTTTGCATTCCAATGCTACTTTGTGTTTGCCGAGTAATTCGAAGGAATTGATTGAATGTATTTCAAATACAGTTGAAGATTCTATTATTATTTTCTCGACGCCTAGAATGTATCAGTCGTTGCTTGAGGAGGCTTCAGTGACGGGAATTGAATGTAGTGGAAGTGTAATATATGCTTTTAGTGCCGGATGCAATCTTCCTGACCACATAAATCGAAGAGTTTCTGAATTATTAGGTGTTGCCAGAGTTAAGCAAAATTATGGATCGAGTGAAACTGGAAACATTGCATTGGAAGATATGAACAATGATATTTTGGTACCGTGGAGCGATCTTGAAATTGAGCCTGTGAATCAAGGAATTCTACTGCCTGAAGAAGGATTAGGTGAAATTTGTATCAAAAATAGTTCATGGATTTCAAAAGGTTATATTAAACAAGGGGTATTACAACCACACGCACAGTTCTATAGGACGGGTGATGCCGGAAAGTTGATTGGAAACTCACTTGAATCGGTGCAAAGAATTCGAGATCCGCTGATTGTCCAAAGAGATGGAATGAGACTGATAGTACAACCTTATGAATTTGAAAACGCCTTTTTGAAAGTGAACGATGTTGAAAACGTAGTTGCGATTCAAGGGGATAGAAACACGTTGCTCGTTGCGGTAAGTTGTGATTCAAAGAAGACTTTAAAACCAGTTCCTGGAATACTGCAACCCGATTCAGTTATCCGAATGGACACACTGCCAACAAGTCCAGCAGGCAAGATTTTATATTCTCATATCCATCGCCACTTCCTACAAGTCAAAGGATGATCTCGATGTATAGCTGCCTGGAAGACTGGATATGCTCTGCAAGTTGCTTGAGAGATTCATTTTCAGTTACACTCTCCATTCGTAGATGTCGAAGCGTTTTATTTTCTTGAAGTGAATGTATCAATGTCTCTCTTACAGAGGAACTAAATGCGTTATGTCCGATATCCAAGTGTACCAAATTTGAATTTGCTGACAATGCCTCTGCAATCGAGAACCCTACAGAATCGTTTAAACGGTTATGGCTTAAAACCAGGGACACGAGACTCGTAGGAGCTTGGATAAAAAAACTCAAACTTTCTGAAATTGAGTTATCTATTCCATTCCAACTAAGGTCCAGTGATTTCAAGGACACGTCATTCTCTGCAATACATTTCAAAAGTGCTCTTGCTCCCAATGACCCTATTTGGTTCCATCCCATATTTAGATTCACTAATGTACAACTGGGACTGCCTACCATCCCTGCTATCACCGTTGCACCTTTACTCCCTATTTCGTTTTTGGACAGATCTAAAGTTTTCAACGAAGTATTCTCTTGAAGACTTGAAGCCAATGCAAGCACGAATGAATCCCCTAGTTTGTTATTTTGCAGTGCAATGTCTTGTATTGAGGGATTGTGCTGCAAGGCCTTTGCAAGCGGAATCATCCATGTTTGTCCAACAAGGTTATTAGAGAGATTGATGGACACGATGTTGGTGTTCTGCTCAAGTAGCGAAGCCACACTAAGTGCCCCTTTTTTGCCGATGTTGCATGAACTCAAATTCAATGTTTGAACGAATTTGTTTCGAATCAGTGCTCTTGTGAGAGCGATAACGTCATTTTCACCAAGAGAAAGTTTGCTCAGACTTATATGTCGGTTTTCAAGGTTGTTCTCCATGTAAGAAACAGGACACACACCTAGTTCTTCGCATGCTATCAGATACTCGTTCATCGAATCTCGTGGTACTCCGAAACTGGAAATTGATGAACACGAACTTCCAGAGTCGCTGTCATAATTCACTTTGGAACATTCCTGTTTTACCACTGATCGTTTTACGGAAGAATTTCTCTTCGGTTTGAGTTTTTCATTTTTCGTCTCCGTTATTTCTGTGTAGTTTTCCCGTGGTGTGAAGTCAAACAAATCATTGATAACGTTTTCGTTCTTTCCCTCTACCATGAACCTGGCAACTACGTCTGGTTTAATTGCAAGCGCTTCTCCAAGCTGCGCGGTAACCCATTTTAATTGCAACGGACCCTCGCCGCGGGGCGTCTGACATCCTGACTTGTTGCTACTTTTCATCAAACGGAACTAAATTCTTTTATTTGAAGCTTAATGTTATGAGGTACATTTAATATTAGCAGACCTGGTGTCATATATATCCGTTTGAGTTGAAACCATTGTGGTTTTTGTTATTGAAGAATTATTACGAATGGTTCGCAAATGGAAGACTCTCCGTGTATTCATCTCCTCTACCTTTCGAGATACACATTTTGAAAGAGATGCATTGACCAGATTGGTATTTCCTGAGCTCCGGGCTTGGTGCAAGAGCCGATACTTTGACATCGCGGAAATTGATTTGAGATGGGGGGTCACGGAGGCCGAAGCTGCATCAGGGAAAGCGTTGCAAATTTGTCTCGATGAAACCGATCGATCTGATATCTTCTTGTGTTTCATAGGCAGCAGATATGGCTGGGTTCCAGATGAATATCTTGTCGGAGATGCTGAAAGATTTGCATGGGTCAATGAAAACCATGAAGCGCAATCGGTGTCAATCACAGAACTTGAAATCAATAAAGCTGTTTTTAATCAAGGAGAACAAAGGGCATGTAAGATTAAAGATGCCTTTTTTTACTTTCGTGAGAATGACCAATTTTTAACATCGTTAGAGTCAAATCAGAAAGAACTTGCAAATTTCATGGATGGAGAAATGAGTCAAATGGCTCAAAGCGGCGGCTCTCTAAAATTTATACCGGATGAAGAAAAAATGAAAAAGCTGAACAAATTGAAACAAAAGATTGTGGCCAAGCAAACAGGACAAACTGATAATTTTGAATTCAGTGTGAAAGTTCGAGATGTATATGAACCTTTATATCACCATGATGGAAAGTTGTCAAGTGTCAATCCAAAATTGTTGCGGAAGTTTTGTGCAATGGTATTGCAAGATTTGAAAACTGCCATCGACGAAAGGTTTCCGTTTGTGGAGGAAGACGACAAGCAAGAAATGAGCAATGTAGAAATTGAAAGAGAACACCACAATGATTTCGTCAGTTCTAGATTAGACACCATTCGAGTGAGAAAATCTCAGGTGACTCAAATTTTGGAATATGTGAAATCTAACTCAATATCTGATAAACCCAGCGAGCCGATGATTCTTTTCGGAAAAGCAGGAATGGGAAAGTCAGTCGTGATAAGCCAAGCATGTCATGAATTTATTGAACAGGTTGAAAAGTCAAAAAGACGATGTATTATCCTTAAGTATTTCGTCGGAGCATCGCCTGGGTCGCTCCAACACATTAACATGGTTCGAACATTAATTGAAGATCTTCGAGATTTAGTGAAGCACATGAAACCAAAAACTCGATCAGAACATCTATGGAGTGCGTTGCGAAAGAGCGTCAAGGAAAAAAAACAGGAGACTAAGGAAATTGATGATGTTTCCAAAGCTGTGACTTTGGCAGGACGATTGCAACAGAAAATGATCAGTAAGAAAAGAGCTGGAGATGCCACTGGTACTCCTGGAAGCTATTTGGATTTGGCGGAGCTTTTCAAAAAGGAGTTGATTGAAGCTTGCAAATTGTCTAAGGTTGTTCTATTCATTGATAATCTGGAATATTATTCCACTGTCGATAAATCATTTCCATCTGCATTGAGGTGGCTTCCTTCTGAACTCCCACATTCATTGAGATTGATTGTGACACTCGACGAAGGAGTTCGACATGATGCTAAACCGGCAAATTCTCCAGGGTCGCCGCTAAGAGAAACAATTGGGTTCATGACTAGCTTTGAACTCCGATTTAACAAATGTATCAAAGTGCCAGTTGTACCTTTAAGTCAAGAAGCCCAAATAATGTTCACTGCGAGTAAATTAGGATCTCATGGAAAACGTCTTGATGAACTTCAAATGGAAAAACTTTTGGGCCATTCATCAAGCTGCAATCCAAGTTGGCTCGGAATGGCATGTGAAGAATTGCGAGTTTATGATAATTTTGAAGGATTTAACAATCACATTGATCAACTAGCTAATAACATGGATGGACTCACCAATCAGGTGTTAAAACGACTTGAGCTTGATCACGGGCCGTATTTTGTACGCAATTCATTTACATTGTTATTCTGTTCTCGTGGGGGGCTCTTCGAGCGCGAGCTGCTTCAAATTCTAGGAGTTGCTCAAACAGCTTGGCTGAGATTGTTTTATGCAATTCATCATATTCTGGACCATAAGCCTGTGCTTGGCACGGAAGAAAAATTACTTTCGTTTTCAACACAACCTCATGTTCAACGGGCGATTATGCAAAGATACTTTTCTGGAATTGGATCTAGCTTCGTCGACACATTATCAGAAGAGATACCTGATGGAGATTCGCAACTCACTGCCACTCATATATTACTTGCTGGGTATTTTCGAAAAGTGGCCTATGACGAAGAGAAACGGGAATGGCGAAAGAATCAGAGTCGAGCTCAATGGTGTCTGACTTACCATCAGCAACAAGCACGATGGCATAAGAGTTTGGAAGAAACCATAACAGATTTGAGTTTCATTGAAACATTGTATATGGGAGGCCGAGGAAGTACTTGGATTGATGATCTTCAGAATGCAACAGTAGCATTAGAATCTGCATACCTGGATCAGCAGCGAGAAGTGGTGCCAGAGCTTCCTGGTTTTTTGAATGAACCAGGTATTGCTCACCCAGTTAACGCTGAAAAGTTGATCACTCCAACAATGATCAGCAGAATGAGAGATTATGTGGCGTTTGCCTTTGAATTTGGTTCTGAATTAGTGACAAGTCCCCATTTGGTGTTTCAGTATGCATGTAATCTACCAGATAGCAATACAGCCTCGATCAATGCGCGTAAATTATGGGAGCATTCGAATTCTGGAAAGCCATCTTGGTTACGTTGGGTGAATAAACCACAGACACCCGGTCCTTGTTTATCAACATTATGCGGACACACAAGCGCAGTAACTTGCTGCGATATTTCAAGAGATGATGAATTTATTGGTTCAGGAAGTGATGACGGGACTTGTCGTATATGGGTAACAGCAAATGCAGAGACCCATATGGTACTCACAGGTCATTACGATAGAGTAACTGCCATCAAATTCTCCCCCAAGGATGCAGAAATTCTGGTAACTACTTCGCGAGATGGAGTTGCAATGGTTTGGAACAAAGGCACTTTTGCCTCCTCATTTAATGGCCATAAAGGTATTGGATTAACATGTGCTGCATTTTCAGAATGTGGTAGCATGGTAGTGACCGGAGATCTCGAAGGACGAATTTTGGTGTGGCATCCTTCGGATCTAAACGTCGTGTATGAAAATAAAACTTTATGCGCTGCGATTAAGAATTGCTGTTTTGATAACAGCGGTAGATTTCTTTTTGCTGCTGTTGAAGATAGAACCATACGAGCTTGGAGTTTAGATTCAGGAGTACAATACATGTGTAAGTCAGGTGATGGGTTAGGATTCGGAACAGTTGGTGTAAATGCTGCAGAGATAGTTCATTATAGTCTACGCACCACTAGCGCCAAGCTGAAGATATGCAATGAAAACAGTGAATCCAAATCTTGCTCAGCCATCAGTGATGATTGCTCCTGGAAGTGAATTTTGTGCACCAGAAACATATGATTTATATAGTGAAGATGACGAGACTAGCTTGGACCAGCCTCGTATTCGCAAGCATGAACAAGCGCAATCTGTGCTCGAGCATGAGATGGCACCTTGTGTAACGGAATGTGCCATTGCTCGAAATTACAGAGTTGCAGCTGGAGGCAACGACGGCAGTGTTTCTATTTTCAATACCAAGTCAGGTAGGAAAGTAAGTCACTTGCATGGCCACATTGGGGCGGTAAACGCTTTGTGTTATTCACATACTGGAGGTCTTCTGATAACTGCGAGTGAAGATCATCAATTAAAGATTTGGAATCCGAGTTTAGCCAACAGAAATGGATTATTGCCCCATAGATCTGAAATCACCACTTGCACTTTCAGTCAAGGTGCCAAGTCTCTGTCTTTAATCAGTGCTTCCAGAGAAGGGAATATCCGATTTTGGAATACTGCCACTGGTAGCAGTACTGAATTGAGTAAAAGCGCGGTTAAGAGAAGAAGCATTAAATCTTGTTCGTTTACAACCAGCGGTAAATGCTATGTCATCATCGGAGACAATGTTGAAGTATTTTCTTGTGTAAAACGCGATTGGAGCAGAATGGTTCCTCAATCCAGTATTGGATTCTGGGACTTGTCTCCATGTGAGGCTTTGTTCTTATGCACCGAAGCCTCAACGACTATAATGCACATATGGAATATCAGCCAGCGTATATCGCAGCTTGTAATCTCGATGAATGATACTCACGCCAAGCAAATCACTCACTGTTCATTTTCCAAGGACGGGGCTTCTGTGTATACTGCGAGTCATGACGGATTACTTAAAGTGTGGGATACTGCTAACTTGATCAAACTTAAAATGATTCATGATGATGACAAAAAACCAATTTTGGTTCTTCGAGATGAAAGGGAGTGCGGATTGGCTTCATTGATCAATGGCGTACATGAATCTCCAGATGGAACTTGTGTCTTGACGACATCAGACTCGCCGGATGTAAAATTCTGGGATTTGAAAGCAGCGTTAACTGGTGACGAACCTCATGTGGCGACTGTACACGGAAATACAAATTTAGTGAGTAGTTGCGCGTGGTCCCCTAACATGATGTACTTCGCTACAGGAAGCGACACTGGGTCTGTTATCATATTCTCCACTGAAACCAAACAGATCTTTCAGTGCATGGAAGATGTCCATGCACAATCCATTAAACGCATTATATTCACGCCTGACGGTCGGCGAGTAGTAACGATTTCGAATGATAAGAGACTCGTGATATCGTCAGTTTTTGGTGGTGGTCATATCAACTCTATGAAATTTTCCAGCGGTGTTGGCACAGTAGCCATCAGCCCAAGTGGAAAGTATTTAGCTGCAGGAGACGCATTTGGAGATCTTCGTATTTTGGAGATAGTCAGCACCATTCCAAGTGAAAATGCATCCCAAGTACACGATGAGGAGTTTCCTGTTGTATGTCCCCAAAGGTATTTGAAAATAGGATCATTTGGCTCCAACAAATGGACTTCAAAGCCCAAGGGAGTGTGTGCACATTGCTCTGCTGATATGGGAGTCAATGGGCACACTGTAGATATTATTCAACGAGCGGAATTGGAACGAATCCACAAGGGTAGAATGCTAGAGCCGCACTTGGACCTGAAATTTCTGAACCGATGTGTGCATTGTAAACTTGTTGTTCGATTTGCTCCCTTTATGTTAGACAGACAAGATTTTCTAAGTGGAAAAGCATCTTTGCCAACTCAAGAAGGAGATTTACTGCATGATTCGTTTTACACCAATTGCGGATACAAGATTGTCTCTTTCAAGGCGAACATGAATCGGAATTTACCAAAGCTAGTAACGAATATGGCTAAACCTGCCAGTCAAACTCAGGATTTGTTGGCTAAGCACTTGCATGCTTTAACAATACAAGAAACAGCAAAAGCTGGGCGGCGCTATGCTACGTTCGAACCGCAGCAGAGCAGTAACACATCATTGCATTCACCGAGCACCAAGTTTGACAATGCTAGTGGATCAGAGCTGCAAATTCAGCAGCGAATATTTGAGGATAAGCAGCGTAATGAGTTGAGAAAGAGTGCTAGTGATCATGTGATTAGCCCTGTGAGGGGCGAAAGTAAATCGCCGCTGCCGAAGTGGGTGCTTTCGAAAAACCGCCCAGAGACTTCTTCCATTGTACGCGATGATAAATATTTAGAACTAGAAGGACCAGCAATTAGACGATGTTATACTGCTTCTAATGGAAATAATCGCGGAACTGGAAATCCGAAAGATTACAAAGTTTTGAAATCTACAACTGATTTTAGAATGCACGAGAACCTCTTTGATATGTCGCATGGTGTCTCTCGCGGAAACCAATTGACAGCAATTCAAAACACGACCCCGTGTAATCTTCAAGTTTCTCCTATGAATATTAAATTCGGAGTATTGTGTGAATATTCCACCTATCGCTATCCAGTGAAACTACTGAGCAAAAGTTGCAGTCTTGTTCGGTTTAGAAGCACAGCAGAAATCACGGCGACTCGAGCAGCCGATGCTACAGTATCTGTTTTACGGTCAGGCGAAACCAACAATATTGCTCATGGTCTTAGTACAACTCTTTACATTGAACTCAAGACCAAGCACACAGGTTCACTTAGCGGCGTGTTGAACATTTCCAGTAACTCTGGACACTTATTCACCATCCCAATCAAAGCATCTGTTGTATCCGGTGCAGATTTCGCAAGTTCCTACCAGAAATCAATGTCTACAACGGGAAAGTCTGTGACTCACCAAGCCGTCATCGCGATGGGGACTAGCCTAAGAAATGTATAATATCAATCATAAATAAATAATAGGAGTAGTCATATCTCTTTTAAATTCAATAGTCCTAAATTTGAATTTTAAAACAACAACAAAAATCGATTTTTTTTTTTTTTTTTTTTTTTTTAAAA
>Ga0105055_10005429_pt1 | contig 18008 bp, 16 predicted proteins | sample BON03_FD_78090 | JGI IMG/M metagenome (GOLD analysis project Ga0105055, IMG submission 78090) | Freshwater microbial communities from Lake Bonney liftoff mats and glacier meltwater in Antarctica - BON-03 | ecosystem: Environmental > Aquatic > Freshwater > Ice > Glacier meltwater | place: Lake...
AGATCAAACTAAGATAAGAAAAATGTACAAAGCAAATACAGTTATAGATACAACATGTACCGGCTACATTATAGCTGGAAATGCCTACATTTCAATTTACCGTCGAGGAAAAGAACCGGTAAACGTTGGAGATATATTATCCATATTAGCAGACGATAACACCACTAAATCACTCTCAATAACTATCACAACCGTATTTGATTTCTCAATTTTCTTTGTTTTTAAGAACGGCGGTACTCCTAGAAAATGGTTACTTATTCCTCCATTAGATATTGGTGGTGGAAAAATAATTCCTAGAAGAGATAGAAGTAGTTATATGAGAGTATTTAATTCACCTCCATTTTCAGAACCATTATATGATCTGGCCAAGGAAAGACCAAGTCAGGGGGTGCAAAGAGGAAGTAACGACGATCTCACTAATGCTTATAATGGAAGAAACCCACTCAATTCATTTTCAGATGGACTATATAAGGATAAAATAACAGTAAATACAGGTACAAAAGCACTTATTAGAACAATAGTAGATAGTAGACCACAATTTGATAGTGATATCTATCCAACATTAAGAGAGGGAGATATAGTAGCCTGGTGGGAAATTCTTGAGACAAGTCAAGGGGCAAAGGGTAGTTCAATGGGACGTACAAGTAAAGCATTGGTCAGTCCAATTAAATATGCTACCGGAGATGATACTTTTAATCTTGGAACCTATCAAAATGATCATACAGAAAATTATCTAATTTCTATTGGAGATCGTGCTGGACAAGTTGATCAGACCAGCTCTACTTTTTTTACAATTCAGCCGTTCCTTGGGTGGAAAAGGGAGGAAACTAAAAATTCGAAAAGATGGAAAGCTATGTTAAGTATGATTCTTACAAATGGATCTCCAAATCTTATCCCCGGGAATCGTTATATAGATGGAAGTATTGTTTGGGGGTTGGTTAATCCACAAACTCAAATCGTGGTATATTCACCGCAATACTTTACGCGTGCCTCGGTTTCTGGAGGTGGAATTATAGATTTTGTACCGACAGATGCATCAGCTTCTCAAAAATACAAACAAGAACAAAACGGATTATTATTTCAGGTCATCTTTTTTGGTTATGAATTAGAGTCGGATAATGCGGATGCGATTGCTGTTATCGAAAATTATACCGGGTCCATTAGTGGTTTAGATGTTGTTGGAAAGGGAACAGAAGGAAAGGTGATCGTTCATTTTGTTAACGGTAATCTAAATGGAATTACTCTACAATCTCCAGGTAAAAGATATATAACTGGTGGAAATGTATCTATTACTATTCCGGTCACCCCAGATTTTATCGATTCTCCGGTTACAATAACCAATCTGCTTTCTGATGCCGAAAATATTAGATATACCTACGTAGCTATACCCCAGGATCAAGAATCAAATAGTTATTTTACCGTAACAGAAAATGATACAAAGAAGATAACTAAAAATGGTTTCACTTTAATCAAAAATAGTATTGAGATTGTAGATGGTCAGTTAAAGTTACTCTCATCTCCAAAAACATCTATCATAAACAAGGGAAGTGGTTATACTATTAGTGATGATCTGGATAAAAACATAGTTTACATCGATCAAATCGATCAGTTTGGAAACAGCCCAATCACTGAAAGAATACCATCTTCTTTTTATAGTTTTAATATAACAGAATTAGATTCGGAAGTTATTCCAATTAAAACTAAATCACTTTTCCCACAAAACATTCAGATTAATTATCCTAATTTTGTCGAGTACAATTTTTACATAGACACAGATGACGACCGTACATACGGTAAAAGCCCTCAACAGATTGGTTATATTGATGATCCAGAAATTAATGAATATATCTCTATCGGGGGTGAAAGTGAGTTCAAAAATTATCTATTTAGAAGCGCCGAACAACCATTCAATAATATCGTTGGAATAAATACCCTTCAATTTGAACGTCTCAATTATACCGATTCTACGACGGTACCTTCTATTCAATCTAGGGACAATCTAGTATTGGGCAAGTTTATTCCGTATACAAATTATTATTCTGATAATTTGGATTATGAAGGTGATATACTATATAACTATAACTATGTTCAATATATTCCAAATGGTATATCAAATATTTATAGTCGTGAATTAGATGTGGATGATTTACCTACTTTTTAAACTTCCGTTCTATCCATAATACCTATTGTAAGTAGACTATCTTTCATATTCTCCATTCTGACATATTGATCATAATTTTCATCTCCCTCAAAATATTGATCGCTTTCAAGACATTCAAAACTACAATAAACACCATCCCAACCACCGTCCGGATAAGGATATCTGAGAGCCCATGATTTGTCAAGAATCTTTTTGCTACAAACACCACAATAACCTGTAAACCATTCGACGATAGTATCGTCTTCTCCACGACAGTAACAATTTAACATTCTACATGGTCCAAGAGCATTAAGATTATACGGACAATGTTTATCCATAAAACGATTCTGGGGGCCAAATACTCTTACTCTAGAATTTTCTCCGGTTTCAGGAAGATTCTTCGAAAGATAATTTTGAACCGTTCTTCTCACATCAAGGGGAATTTTATCTTTTACCAATTGTTCGCCGTCCCCAAAATCAACCTTTTCTTCATCTTCGGGGATAAATGAGAAGAATAAATTTGTAGATTCGTCTAGTAGATCTAAATATCTTCTATCATCTAATACACGTTCGGGGATATCGGTCAACATTGAACGATTTTCACCTTTTTTTACATTTACCCATGGAGGTTTTGGAGCGGCACACCTTTCACCGATTCTAGTATTTAGGTATATAAGAGCATCTTCAATATCAACTTCAACCTTATCCTTAACTCTTTTTACCAGACTTAACGTACCTTTAAGTTCTGCGAGTGTCGGTTCTAGATCATAAAGATATGTAATTGATGAAAAGAAATTTCCAAAAGTACGATCTTTTCTCATCATCAAATACGTTTCGGTAAGTTTAAGATAGGTACCATATACTTTAACATGCAGCCATAACTTCTTAACATCCTCGATCGAAAGAAGATATTTTGAAATCATTTCAACATATATCTTGTCGAGATCTTTGGTTTTAAACTCTTCACATAAAGAACTGATAGTTTTCTGTGGAGTAGATTTAATAATCTTCTCTAAATCCATTTTATGTAGAAACGGTTTCTTTTCTCTATCGATTTTCTTTTATAAAATATAAAAGATGGACAGTGACTTAAATAACACAGACATCCTTAAATTGATGAATATTGCATTTAAAAATGAAAGAAGGGATCGTATTGAGAATGATATTGATTCGGCAATCAAAATTTTTTTAGGAGCGGATTCGAGGAGAAACGATGCCCCGCTCACAAATACATTTTCGGTCTTTTCTAACTACCTGAAACTCATTATCAGGAGAAAATTAATCAATCCTAACTTTATTCTTTCCTCGGTTATCAAATGGACACGTGGATATGTCGGCTTATTTTTAATCGGAATGACCATTCGAGAAGGAGCCAATCCTAATGTATACTACCCATATGCCGGACGGGGAAATCTTCATATAATTGCCTGGACGGCCGCGATATGTGGTTCTGGAAATAATATGTACCATCATATTGTAACTGTATTAAGAATGCTTGGATCGGATATTTTTCGATCGGCTATTCGTTTCGAGGGAGATTCGGAAGATGTTGATGTCCGTTTAATTGAACAAACTTTTGATGATAAAATACTTGGTAGTGACGAATATTATTTCAGGGCTGGTTTAAATGCAAAAGATTATGTTGTTCAACTTGGTTATACTATCGAAAAAAGTATCTCTACATATTTGAATAGTATTGATGATGAATGGCTTTTAGATATTTTAATTGCTACCGATGATGTAGATCGTCTTACAACGATTATCTTAAGTAGATGGAAATATGTTGAGGATGTTATCGGTAATGAAATTACACTTTCCAAATTTATTATCGATCTATCAACCGCTTTCGCTGTTAAAATTGCATCTTCTATGGAGAATACTAAATATCCTAAAATTACTGATATTATCAATGCTCAGTCGGTTCCTCTTTTTGCGACCAGCGTTTCATGTGATGCGGATTTATTCACTATTTTTCTCCAAAAAGGTTCGGCTGTTAAATATGTAACTATTAATACCTTACTTAGTTTCTATAAAATCTTTAAAAACACCGAGATAAGACTTTATCAATCTGTATTCTTAATGTTGGATGATGCGATTAAAATCGGGGCCGAGATCGATTTATATCAATTTAACTTTTTAGTATCAATGGCCGACTATGAAGAGATTGAGAATATTAGAAAAAGTTATCAAACCCCGAGATGGAAGAAATTGTGTTCAAGAAGGGGAAAGGGAATGGAAACCAAGTCAGAAGAGCAAGGAGGAAATCTACGTCAGGTGGCTTTTGATCTTAATCTTGATTACCACATGACCGAAGAACAGACATGTGAAAAATTATCTCAAATTTCGTTGATGGGAGATGATCAATTTTTTGAAAGTGCGGTTAAACGTCAAGAGCAACGGGTTGCTCTTGATATAGAATCTCCTGCCGATTTAGTCATGAGTGATAGTAAACGAAGCACATATATGGGTAGAAAAATTGCTCGTTGCGATCCAAAGACTATGATTCTTAAAAATCCATATGCATTTAATGACGCCAGAATGGCATTTTATCGAGATCCAAAAGATAGTAAGGTATATTGTTTTACATCGGATACTTTCCAAGCACTCATTACTAGTAAGGTTAACTATTACAATGATCAGCCACTTCCGATCCGTTTCTTACAAGTAATTAAGGCTCAACTTAATACACTTAAAGAGATTGGAGTTTATGAAACAAATGTTAATATCAAAGATGCTCTCAAAGAAACTTTTTCGAGATCCGATATTAATAATAAGAAAACCGATTTACAATACTCGACCGTAATGACTATTCTTGCAATGAATGGTGTAAGTGAAGAACGTTTTGAGAGTCTTCGTTCGGAAACCTTAAATGATACAATTCTAAAGTCAATTGCCGGAGTGATTCTGATTAATTTTGACAATCTTCCAATGATTCTAAAACAAAAAACGGCTGCTCGAGTCATTTATAGTATGGCAAAACGAGCAACGCCAATGGCCCGTGAGGATGGTCGGATTAGCGATGATCTCTCTAAAGATTTGTTCGTATTAATTTCACGGGCTATTTCAGGCGGGTCTCGAGCTCTTGAAGAATACGATGAATACGGGGAACCTATATTTGACGAAAGTGGAGTTCCTCTTCCGGGAGATGATTATAATGCTATAATGGGTGGAAATTATTGAACAAACAAAGTTGGAGATATGTTATTTTTTGCGAATATACCACTTTGGGTAGCACCATTTTTGACTCAAAATATAATTATAGACTAAATTAATGATTTTTTAGCATATGACGACGTTATTATTAAATTAGACATTGCTCTAAATGATGTACAATATATATATATATATAAAAATGTTAAGTAAATCATTATCACAAATTTTTAAGTATTCATCTTTTTTAGCGAGTAAAAGATATTATAATATTGATGTTATAGATCATTATGAAAATCCTAGAAATGTCGGTTCATTAGACAAAAAGAAAAAAAATGTAGGTACCGGGCTTGTAGGTGCTCCGGCTTGTGGTGATGTAATGAAACTTCAACTTGAATTTGACGATAATGGGCGAGTAATTGACGCAAAATTTAAGGTTTTCGGATGCGGTTCTGCTATAGCGTCATCTAGTGTAGTGACAGAATGGGTTAAAGGAAAGTCTGTAGATGAATGTACAAAAATTAAAAATACAGACATAGCAATGCATTTAAAACTTCCTCCGATAAAATTACATTGTTCTATGCTTGCAGAGGATTCAATTAAAGCAGCCATTATTGATTACAAACAAAAACAATTAGTAAAATACGTTACAACCTAAACATGTTAAAATTAGGGTGTAGTAAAATATAATTTTTTAACCAATGACATTATATATTTATTTTATTTCCTTAAATTAGGCATTGTGGTTGAAATTGAAAAATAAAAGAAAATCTTTTATTTTTTGGGATCATGTCCGAGTTAACTATCAAAGTTAATTCTTGCGAGAGTGAGGTTTCTAGGGCGGCCTCCATCCCCGCTAGCCCGACGACGGTGTTGACAAATAAGTCCACCCTGCCTATGCCGGAGGAGGCAGACAAATCCTCCGGAACTCTTTCTACTCCTCCCCGTAAGGGTAAGAGTAGAAATGTCGGTTCACACCGGCGCACTCCTCTTCGTACCCCTGCCGTTCATTCCATGGCCGGCAAGACATCTGGTCGCACGCCCATTCGGGCGAAGGCGATCAAGAAACCTGAGTATCGAGCGTTCAAAGATGACGACGCTGTTGCTCAGGCGATGTCCCGCATCGAGAAGTGTTTTCTTTGCAGTATCGTGTTTTCCCAGACGGGGAAAGGTAAGATTACCGAACACGACCATCACACTGGCGCCTTTCGGGGTGTTACGTGTGGTAGCTGCAATGTTCGCGACGGGAAGGCTGCCAAAGCCGCCCGTCGCCTTCATGACGTGACCAAAGCAGACTACGAGGCCGGGAAACCGATGCCTCCTGGTTTTTTCGACTCCTACGCCGAAGATCTCTCCATTCGATTGGAGATTGATCTTGCGATTTGCCGTGAATATATCACCGGTGATCGTTGGCGTCGTTTTAGTGGCTTTTTCTCTTCATAGGACCAACCCGTCGCGTTCCACGCGGGGTTTCTCCCTATTTATTTTGTGACTTCAATATCCCAAAATCTTTTATTCATTCTCTTCATCTGTTTTAACATTACAGCAAATACTTCTATGTTAAGCCATTGATATACTTTTTGCATAACTGGTTAAAGTCTTTTTTAATAAAGTCTATATATTCTACCGGATTCCCATTCCATCTTTTTTTAATGTCAATTTTCAATTCATCCTTTTCTAAATCTGGATAGAGTGTCATAAAATAGAAATATGTAAAGATAGTCAACTCAGAACATCCTTCCTCTATAAAATTATATTGTTTTGACCTGAATTCACATTCTCCTTTATTCATCCGTCCAAAATCAATCACTTTAACTAGATATTTTTTAGCTACTACATCCATTCCAACATCGAAATCCTCATCAATTTCCACATACATCATATTACGAATCTTATTTTTGAAATATAGATCGTTATGATAGATAACCATCGTCTCATTCATTGTATATATAGCAACTAGCGATTGTAAGAGTAAATTCTTCATGATAGAAATGGTTAACTTTTCATCCATCAATAATTTATCAAGATCACCATCCAACTTCTCAAATAAATAGTAGTTATAGTTTCCACATCTCTTAGAAACGTTTGGAAGATTAAACAGAAAACATTCCGGCGAAGGGAGATCTTTTTTTAACTTGCGCAACCATTTCCCCTCATTATCTTTTGATAGTGGAATACTTTTGATGATATCTCCTTTTTGTGTAATAAACAATATAGCAGGGCTTCCAGCTTTCTTATATTTGCGTTTGTCTATCCTACATATATCCTTTTGCATTTCTTTTTAAAATGTAATAAAAAAGAAATGCCAATATATCTTAAAAATGATATATGTGAGTTTGAACCCCTCTTTGAATTGAATACGTCTAAGCGTCAGAAAATTGTTTCGACTGTCTTTTTCAAGATGCAGGAAAATGCTTATAAAGATTTTAGCGAATATACAGAAGGGATTCAAAATCTGTCTAAATACGTTCAAAAGAAGATGAAAGGATTTAGGATTCGTCTCTTTATTGAAGCTTCAATCTATGAAGATGAGGATATTATGAGTCTACTAACCAGTCTAAAAAATATTGACTTAGTATTATATCACTGCTCAGACTATGTGAGAAATGGAAAATATCATAAGGGTCTTTTCGGAACTATAGTTAGGTTTTTTCCAATGTTTAACTTTCCAAACAACGATGCTTCATCTGTCATTATCTCTGATATTGATTATAATCGGTCCTCCTATGTTGAAAAATTTCTTGGACCAGTCTACAAACTCTTTTTGAAATGTAAAAATAAAGGTCTGGATCATGGTGGTATTGGGAAGGATTATACTGCTGTAAGTGGGAAGAAAGGATTTTTTGAGCCCTATTGGATTTCTGACCGACAAGTAAACTGGAAAAGATTAGATAAAAAGGTACTTATCAACTATATTAAAAACGTGGAAAGTATGAAGATCAAACCAACTTTCTATGTATCGAGCCCAATCGTTAAGAAGACAGCGGAAGAGGATTTTATCTTTGGCGTAGATGAATATTTTATAGCTGATAAACTCCTCCCTTATCTTGACAAAAATAGACCATATGTCTACAAACGAGACTACAAAATTCTCTCTTTCCTGTTTAGAGATGTGGTTTTTGAACAGACTAGAACCACTTTAAATAGTGAATCTTCGGCAGCATATATCAGATTTTTGAGATATGTTGTTCCAGAATACGAAGAAAATGACGTTATAGAAGGAATTAAAACTATTATTGAAGCAATCAAGACTAAACCCCATCTTAAAAAACGCGAAGAAGATGTCGCCTTGAGAATTTATGAATATTATATCTATCTAACAATTGACGAAGAAACAGACGACCTTAAATATTTTAATCGGGAATTTGTCGAATATGCGATTTCTCCAAACATGATCGGTACAATTAGTGCTTCTGTATATGACTATATTAGACCGATCAATAAGCTTTTTAGGGTTGTAGAAGATAGAATATCACTGTCAAAAGACAAGTTAAGTTACCTCAGAGATATGATATAATTTGTTAAAATTATTTTTGACATAGTCAATGAGATCTATGTCAGATGTATAGATATTGACTAGTTCATTCCTTAGATCTACATCTGTACCAAAGATAGTTTTGAAAAAGAAATCTATAAAGATCAGTGGTTCAGAATCTATATCATCTATCTTAAATTTTATATTTTTAAATCCTGGAATTCCCTCTCCTGCTTGTCCAAAATCAATAAATTTAACGATGTATTTTTCAGCTTCCACGCCATATCCAAGATAAAATGGTTCCGATATCTTAACATACATTACATTTTTGATACCTTTTTCATTGAAAAGATCATTATGATTAATCCCCCATTTAATATTAAGCGTATAGATGACCACCAAACACTGTAGTAATAGGTTCTTTCTAACTTTTTTCGATACTTTCTTCAACAGAACGTCTAAATCCCCATCCAACTTCTCAAATAAATAATAGTTGTATTCCCTGCACCTTTTCTGAACGATGGGAAGGTTGAAACAATACTTGATTCTTCCTCTGGCTCTTTTTTTCAACTTTTCTAGCCATTCCTTTTCGTAATCCTTCTTATAAAAAATACTTTTGATGATATCCCCATCTTCCGTAGTAAAAACTAAACTTTGTTTTCCCTGTTTTGTTTTTTTATCTTTTTCCTTTGGGATTTTGCATATATCCTTGTTTCTCATTTTATTAATTAATATAAAAAGATATGGATTATGTTAAAAGATCAAAAATACCACTTACCCCATATCAGAAAAAAATTTCATATTTTTTGAGTTCTCGGAAAAAAGAAGTTTATTTGTTGTTCATCCGACCGGTTACGGTAAAACTCTATCTGCAGTTATCTAACTCTTCCAGGAGAAGATGACATTAAATATTTTGATAAGGAGGCTATCACATTTGCGGTTTCGAAAACTATGGTAGGTATAATTGAAGCAGATGTGTATGATCACTATAAACCAAGAAAGGTCGGGGATAGAATTATTCTTGACAAAAAAGAAGTTGACTATCTAAAAACATTAGTATAACCATATCAATGTATAGTACAGATACACTGCCAAGTTTAACGAATTTGTTTAGGAGATCACATATACCGCCATGGCGATTTTAAAAAATATACAAGACGAGATTATTAAAAATCATGTGTGTAGTTTTGAAGAGGCACGTAACATAGATTAATAATATCTTTACAGGTTTAAATCATGACCAATCTATCTCCGATATTAAATGTTAAAAATGGTATATGTTAGAAGTAAGACAATATCTTGTTATCATATGAAAATAGATACCCCAAAAAGATTCAAAAAAGACAAGAAAAGCAAAGAATATAGAGACTGGAAAACAAAAGAAGATGAGAAATATGATAAAAAAGTAGTTAACCTATTACAAGATGAATGGTGGGATAACTTAGATAATGAGTCGAAAAAAGAGCTTCTAAAAAGATACAAAACTCCTGAAATTGCCAAAATCAGACGTTTAAGATTTGCAAATAATATTGGGAGTTACAAAGTTTTCAGAGTATAGAGACAATAATATCTTTATAATCCATGTATATAAAAACATGGATTGCGTTAAAAAATCAAAAATCCCACTTACCCCATATCAAAAAAAAATCTCATATTTTTTGAGTTCTCGGAAAAATAGAAGTTTACTTGTTGTTCATCCGACCGGTTACGGTAAAACTCTATCTGCTGTTACCTATTCTCAATGTTTCTTAGATGCATTTCCGGATCAAAAAGTGATTTTCATTGGCCCGGTATCTCTCAAACAAAATTTTATATCCTCTCTTCGTTCATATGGAGTTAAGGAAGATGATATTAAGAAAAAGTATCATATCTACTCATTCCAAAAGTTTACAAACGATTTTTCTGATATGGGAAAAACGTCTTCTCCTGACTGTGTTATCGACTGTAAAGACAATTTAATTATCATTGATGAGGTTCATAATCTTAGAAATATGGGTCTGGGAAATAGTACCACCGGGTTAAGAGCTAAGGCGGCACTTTCTTGTGTCTATCGCGCAAAAAAGATTCTCCTGTTGACGGCTACACCTTTTGTAAATGATCTGGCGGATTTAATTTCGCTTACCAATCTAGTACATGGAACAACCATTATTACTAAACGTTCCCAGATTAGAGATGTTAATAGTTTTAAAATGTATCTTAGAGGTTATGTAGATTATATTCGCCCTATATTCGATCATAATTATCCACGAGTGATTGAGGAGACTATTCGAATAAAAATGCCAAAAGATTATGAGGAAGATTATTGTAACCTGATCAGGGGTCAGATTGTAAATGAAAGTGTTTTTTCAAATCCAAGAGCATTTTATAATGCTCATCGAAGAGCCGTAAACAAAGTTGGAGCTGGAAGTGAATATTTCTCACTTAAAATGAAAAAAGCCATCTCACTTATCGGGAATAAGAAGACGCTTATCTTTTCAAATTGGTTAGATTTTGGTCTAGATCCGATTTGTAATGCCCTTGATGAGGAAGGATATGAATATGAGGGTTTTAGTGGACGGATCGGCGAAGCTGAAAAGAAGAGGATTGTGGATAACTTTAATATCGACAAATTCCAGGTATTGGTGGTTAGTCCATCTGGAAGAGAAGGTATTTCACTTATCGGGGTAAGACGGGTTATTGTGATGGATCCGCTTTGGAATTACGCCGGAATGCTTCAGGCTACGCGAAGAGCCGTTCGATACGGATCTCATTCTCATCTACCACCGGAGGAGAGACTAGTTGAGATTTTCTATCTTATATTAGAAACGACCAGTGATAATCAAAAAAGCGGATGTTTTTCAGGAGATACAATTGTTTATCAGATCGTTGAAAAGAAAAAAGAACTAGATGGATATGTAAATAAAATGTTAGAAGAAATTAGTATTTAATATATTAAAATATGGAAGTAGTCTTCATCAACACCGGACATATATTTAATCTATTGGATCGGAAAGCTATTTTTAACTATCTTAGGTCAATCAAATTAGATCACGAAATTCCTTTTTTTAAGAGCACAATTGCTCATTACGTTAGGTTTACAAAACGGGATTATTTCCAAAAATATATGGAACGTAGACCACAAAATTCATACAAAGAGAGGGAGTTTGTCACTATGGTTAAGAAGAAACATCCAGTCATTACTAATATATTTGATGATGTAAATGATTTTATAGGAGTAGAGAACTTTTTCTTTATATTCAAAAAAATAAGGGAAGTTGATAGTTTTTCCGGTAATAAAGAGGAAATATACACTACATATGTATCCGTACCCCCGGTCAGAATATACGAACATTTATCATCGTTTTCGTTTGTTAGAGATGAAAAATTATATAAGATGGATCCAGAACTTATAGAATGTATATGGAATTATTTTCCGGATCATTTTGTGACAAAGGCGTGGGTTGCCAGTAATGGAAAAATACATTCTGAATATTATATGACTATTAGTATGCTAAAAAAAGAACTCATTACCCAATTCAAGATTAAATATCCATTCCAATATAAAAAATATAAGACAAAGGGTAAATCGGGATGTAACGAATCTAAACATGGCTTAATTCATGGCTTAGTTCACAGAACCAAAAAAGAAAACTTGGAAAATTTTTTAAGAGACGGATGGTTAGAACCTTTTTATAATCCACATGACTGGTGGAAACAGGGTATCTATATGAAGTTAATGACGGGTAATAATATCGAAGTAAGGAAGGATACGATTAACCTAGTTTTTAGTGTAGCCTTGCTTGACGATCTGGATTATTATGGTAATGAAGCTGAAGATTTTGGAATCAGATCTAACGATAGTTTTTATAAAGGTATCTGTCCAGGCTGTTCACCAGATATGCAAAAATATTCAAGTGCCGAGAGAGCAGTTATTTATGGAATGGAAAATGGAGAGATTATTTTTAGAGAACCTATATCAGTTAATCGATATTTGGAAAAAATAGTTGTTCCAAATGGTATGGAAATAGATATTCCAAAAAAATATAAACATTTGATTGTCAATGAAATTGACCCAAATACATATTATCGTAAAAATTGTAACGGAGAAATGACTAAAATATCACCGTTACCTAAGTTTGATCGGTCTGAAATATCAGATGATCTTATTCCAGAAGAAGATCTAATTGAAATCGTAAAAAGAAATAAGATACATCTTATTGAAGGTGATAGGATAATGTTAAAAGAAATTCCTTACACAAATTTAAAATTAAAATAAATTATGATATATAAAATACCTTTAACATGTTTTCGAGAAAAAAGACTACTCGTAAGAAGACTACTCGTAAGAAGACTCCTCCTCCCGAGGAGTCCGAGTATTATCAATACGATAGATATCAATATCTTATCAGTGATAACGGTGACGCTTTAACTGTACATGATACTATACGTAGTTCCCACATGACTCTTTTATTAGTCCACGGCAATGTCGAGGAGCACACTTTTGAAGGTTTTGCATGGAATGCGCATAGTGTTTATGGAGCTCTTGAACTTATTCGAATGAGTAAGGCCGATAATATACACATTAATATGAATTTAGATAAATTGAGGATATTTTTGGAAGAAAAGAATCTTTATAATTCACGGATGTATCGTCCATCGGGGCATACTAATATGTAAAATGCCATATGTGAACGATATCAGCAGAAAATGAAATAATGATGACTTCGAATCATACTCAGATGACTACCTTTAAACTAGGGGGATAATAGTCTCTCATTGAAGAAAATACTTTTATATGGAACGAAGGCGTCTCATTAATTAGGATAAATTTCTATTATCCTAATATGTAAAATGCCGTCTCCTATAACGATACAGACTATGAATATCTTACCGCCTTAACTCTTATTATCGCCAATGACAAATGAGAACATTATACGTAGAAAAATTTACCGGTTTTACAATGTGCAAAACCATTTCTCATATTGTAGGTTATCTTCCTAAGAACTGTAGCATATTTTACATCCTTTTCAACAGCTTCTCCGTTCTCATACATCTCGCTTAAGGCATGCATCGATTGATACATTATATTGGATTCACCGTACAATTTTAAGGCTTTTTTAGCATTTTTTTCACCTCCCAAACCATGTTGATACATATATCCTAGATAATATTTGGATCCTAAAAATCCACGAAGGGATGTCCTTTCCAGATATTCCCTAGCAAGTGGAAGATTTATATGTTTAGATGACATATATATACCCAGAATAGAATCTATATAGTCTATATGATTTTGTCGAGGACCATCTTCTCTCGCAATCTCTCTTTTTCTTAGTTTTTCAAGATAAGGAATCATTTCGTCGATTTCGTTGGCATATCGTTCCCGGCATATAGGACAATATCTTTGATCGGTTTTAGCAAGGGAAATCGAACATGTTTCACATACAAATCCTCCGCATTGATAACACATACTACAATTACCATAATCTTCAGGGTTTTCTAGACAAATTGGACATTTTTCAGTTTCAAGTGACATGTGACTCTAAATGTTTCCGATCTTCTCAATTTTAATCAATCTACTCTTTTACACATTTGCATATTTAAAACATCCATTTGAACATTAAAGTTTAGGGTATTATCAACGGATTGTTCAAGAGGTTGGTGAAGAACGAATGGTGTTTCTCTATTCTCAAGATAAATTTCTGATGTTAATTGCCAAATTAGCATCCACCTACAAAGAAATTTTATAACGAGAGAACGAAAATATGTTAGTAAGACCTTTGAAGAATGATCTCTAGATGGGCGTTTTAAAGGTGTAAACTTGATACCGATCAAATATTTCAGAAAATGAAAATTAAAAATATGCTATACCCTAAAATGTATGATTATTCTGATATAACTGCTATGTTTTCTGAAAGGGAGAAGGCCAAATCAAAGACTATTTTTACGGTCATTGATTTTTCTAGGGGCACTGAACATGATAATTCCTCTGAAGATATCATAAAATTCTACAAAGGATATTCTTCGGCGCTGTATAATAAGAACAAATCAGAATGGGATAAACATCCTATATTTACTGTCGGTGAAAAATCTGAAGATACCCTTCCATTGATCACCGAGTTACAGTTCGAGTTCAGTGATAAAAATAAGAAAAGTGAATTAAATGAACAGATCGACACCGATCAATTTGATGAAAATATAATCTCGATTCATCAGAAACTGATCAAAGAATTCTTTATTATCGGTTACGATGAATTGGAATATATTTGTGTGGTCTGTAAGAGTCGACTGATTAGAAAAGGAGATAATATCATCTTTCGAGCAAGATTTCAATTTCCATACTGTCGAATAATGAAAGATTTTCTCTCCCATACCTTTCGAAAAAGGTTGCTTGAGAATCTTGAAAAATTGGATACAGATGATCTTTTTCATCTTTCATGTATCGGGGGAGATGATATTGATAATGAATGGAATAACTATCTTCTTCCAGTTCGTGATTTCTATCCTCTAGTTGGTTCAAGCGATAAGGTAGATCTTCCACCGGTTACTTTTGAAAGTATTTGGGGTTATAATTCTGCAGAGGAAGTACTTGAAGAACTTGTTTTAGGAGATTGTTATTCTATAGCATCTCATTCTTTGTTTGATGAGAAATATATTGGTGATGGAGATGTTAGCTTTGGTGAATTTGAAGATGATTACGAGATCTCTGGGATTGGAGTTCCTATTTTCTTATCACTTTTCTTTTTGGGAAAGATCAGTGATCTAAAACCACAATTCTTAGGCAAAGAAGATGGCGGGAAAGAGGACAATATATCGGTTGTCTCTGGGAACATTGATAAAAGTGAAGACGAGTATGACTCTATCACTGAGTTTGAGATGTTTATTGATCTGGTAGAATGTCTCTCCTCGAAGCGTTTTAACACCGAAATGTATATGTTTGATATTGGAAAATGTTTATTTAATTGTTTTAAGGGAGGTTGTGAAGGTCTTAAATGGTGGATTAAATATACTACCGAGAAGAGTACAACTTATGATGAGGATTTTTGTCAGGAAAATTATCCAAGTTTTGGTGACGAAAATTTCATCACTATCAAGACAATTGGATGGTATGCTAGAGAAGACAATTTCAAACAATATCAAATATGGCATGAGAAATACTGTCTTCCGAAAATGAAGATGGCTATTAGTCGAGAGTCGTTTCCTCAGGTATTAGTAGCTCAAGCGTTTCATCGTTTCTTTTGGTTAGATTATATATATACCGGCGGTCGAGCGAAAGAGTGGTATCGTTTCAGGAACAATCGTTTGAATGTGATTAGTGAGGAATCGATCAGAAGAGATATTACCGAAAAGTTTATTCCTTGTTTTGATCAGTTTAGAAATCAGTATATGATGGAAAAGATCAACATCAATGAGCGTCTAGGTAGTTCTGAGAAGGCCGGACGAATGACAGCCGATTTCGAAAAGACAATCAAAATAATCGGTCAACTAATCGATAAGCTACTTTCACAGCATTACCGTTCATCGATCATGATGACTATTCGAGAATATTATGAGGATTCTCAATTTTTTGAAAAGATTGATGTTAATCCAAGTCTTCTTGGAGTATTTAATTGTGTAATCGAACTTACACCAACTGGCGCCTTTACTAGATCGGGTAAACCAGAAGATTATATCACCAAAAAGATGGGTGTTTCATATTCGTCGGAATATGATTATAACCATCGAAATGTAAAGGATAGTTTGAAGTATCTAAGACAAGTTTTCCCTGAGCCAAGCATCTTCGAGTTTGTATTGAAGGATAATGCGGCTATGTTATATGGTAAAAATGTTGAAAAAACATTCCGATGTTACATTGGCGATACAAATGGAAGTAAGAGTATCTATCAAGCAATACATAAGAAGATGTTTGGTGACTATTATAAGGATCTTCCAAACGAATTCTATAGCGGCACGCGGACAAATCCAAGTGGCCCGACACCAGAAATAGCGCAACTTTCTGGGTCTAGGATAGTATATTCTACAGAACCAGATGCCGGACTAAATTTCCGCGGTGATAAAATTAAGTTAATCACTGGCAGTGACAGTCAATTCGGTCGAAGTTGTAAAGAGAACGGTGGAAGTATTAATGCCTCTTATAACGCTATCATGGTTATGAATCGGATTCCAAATATTTCTAATCTCGACGAGGCAACCAAAGAACGTTTTGGCATGTTTCCATTTGAAGGTAGATGGGTTCGAGACGAAGAGGATATTAAAGTCCCAGAAGATTTCGAAGAACAGATAAAACAACGGCTATATAGAATGGACAAACGTTTTGAAAAGAATATTCCTCGATTAGCAACTGGTTTCTTATGGTTGGCGGTTGAAAATTATTCTAAGTATATGTGCGAAGGGAATAAAAGACCACCGTATATGAAGAAATTTATGAGTGATCATTGGAAGGCAAATGATCCGTATCTATGTTTCATTGATGAACATATTATTAGAAAGGAAAAAGATAAAGAATGTTCAAATTGTAAAACTAAAGGATGTGACCTTTGTACAAATGGATATATTAGTATTCCAGACATAGAGCATGGGCTTCGTTCAAAAGATATCTACCCAGTATTTAAGAAATGGCTTAGAAAGGGAGATCACAGTATGAAAACACCAACACAGGGTCAATTCACAAAGGATATGAGTACTCGTGACAAACTTGGAAAACAGGTTAAATGGGTATGGCAAGGTTATGTTATTCGAGCAGATGATAGTGACGATGATGGTAGTGATGAAGAATGATTTCTTTTATCTCTACGGCGGGGTAATATTTTTATTATAAAAATATTTATCTTGAAAAAAGGCGTGAGATGGGTTTATATAAAAATAGCTTCTCTGTGCGATAGACCGGCTTCTCTAGCATGGTAATAATTACTGTTTCGGGAGTCATCATAGTTTGATATAGACACGGCTTCTTGATGGGATAAACCAGCGTCTCTAGCACGGTAATAATTACTGTTTCGGGAGTCATCATAATGTGATATATTCATAGCTTCTATGTGTGATAAACCAGCGTCTCTAGCACGGTAATAATTACCGGTTCGGGAGTCATCATAGTTTGATATATCCCTAGCTTCCGTGTACGATAAACCAGCGTCTCTGGCACGGTAATAATTACCGTTTCGGGAGTCATCATAGTTTGATATAGTCACGGCTTCTTGATGGGATAAACCAGCGTCTCTAGCACGGTAATAATTACTGTTTCGGGAGTCATCATAATGTGATATATTC